>ENA-ORXM01003751-ORXM01003751.1-marine-metagenome-genome-assembly--contig:-NODE-3751-length-14526-cov-4.294969_pt1 | contig 14526 bp, 15 predicted proteins | sample MGYA00237867_ERZ511480 | MGnify/ENA primary metagenome ERZ511480 (study PRJEB26309, sample SAMN06266103) | marine metagenome | isolation source: Algal blade | place: United Kingdom:Sidmouth, United...
CGGTACGTCCGACACCTGTCCGGCCGCCGACGAGTCGGTCTACGAGCCGGGGCTCAACGAAGGCCATCGCTGTCTGCGGCTGACGATCGCCGACGGCGGACCGAACGACGCGGACGGTGTCGCCGACGGCGTGGTGCGCGATCCGGGCGGAGTGGCGGTACGCGAACGTCCGAACCCGGAAGTGGAGGTGCGCGAGACCAGCGCGCTCGACGGCCGGGTCTACACGCGCCCGGGCGAGCAGGTGGTCCTCGGCTTCTCGCTGAGCGCCTCCGCCACCGATGCCGAGCTCGAGGCGATCACCCTGCAATCCGACGGCGCACTCGATCACGCTGTCGACCTCGCTGGCGTCTCGCTCTATCTCGATGCGAACGGCAACGGCGTTCCCGAGGCGGTGGAGCGTGTCGCGAGCGGCGCCTACGTGGGAAGCGATCGATCGCTCGAGCTCGTGCCGAAAGCGCCACTCGCGTTGGCCGTCGGCGACAACGCCTTTCTGGTCACCTACCGTTTCGTCGGGAGGAAAGCACCATGAGGATCGCCGCCACTCGTCTCGCCGTCTGCCTTTCGCTCATGCTGTGCGCCTGTGGCGGAGGCGGCGGTACGCCTGATGCCGAACCCCTTGCCACCAGCACCGGCGTGCGCGAGACGGCACTGGCTCCACCGCCGTCGAGCGGTGCCGCGACACCGGAGTCCGGCACACGGCCCGACGAGTCGCCCGATGCACGTCCTCTCACCCGACCCGGCACCGAATCCGGCAGCGAATCCGGCACCGAATCCGGCACCGAATCCGGCACCGATATCGACGGCGAATCCAACCTGAGCGCGCCGCTGCCGACACCGGGCGAGCTCGAGCCGGTGATCGACGAGATCGCCACGATGCCCCCGCCGGGCGGATCGCCATCACTGTCTCCGTCTGTCGATACCACGTACGCGGAGGCGTCCGAAGTCGACTCGGGCAAGCTGGAGAGCGTCGCGACGGCGATCGTCGATCCGAGCGCGTCGGACAAGGTGGCGAACACGACCGTCGACACGGGTGAGCCGGAGCGATCGGCCTCGGTGTCGCCCACAGACGAGGGGCCATCGTCGTCGATACCTCTGCCGTTCGGCGTCAGTCTGGTCGGCGTGCGCGTGCGTCGGGCCGGCGACGGTGCGGCGATCGCCGTGATGCCGGACGGCGTCGCGAGCGGTGGCCTGACGCTCGATCGGCAAAGGTAGCCGACGAGGGAACAGCGCGAGAGCTTCGCCCGTCGAAGCAGTGCCCGGGCGTCGCCGCTGTCTTGGCCCAAGGCCATCAGACGTCTTCGTCGTCATCAAGCACTTCATGGATAGCCACTTCAGGCGTCGATCCGGCCGGTCTCGCGAGCATCGGAGGCCGATGTGGCGTCCGTGCCCGGGATCAAAACCGGTTTGCATGAACGCACATTCCGTGTATCCGCGCATACAAGGATGGCCGACAGCGACGAAGAGGACAGTGCACGTGAATCGACGACGAACCGGAAGAATTATCGGCGCAGGCTTGCTGGTGCTGGCGAGCGCCGGAATGCTCTCCGCTCAGGTGACGGCCACTATCGGGAGTACATGTATTTCGAGGCGTTCCAGAAGGGCTCGTTGGCCTACGGCTCGGCCATCGCCGTGGTCATCGGGATCGTCGTTCTGAGCGTGACCTGGCTGCAGGCGCTGCTGCAGAGCCGGGTGGACAGGATGACGCGATGAGCGATACGCCCAGAGGCGACATCACGCTCGACTTCGACGCCATCGCATCGCGCGAGCGTCGCCACCGGTCGGGTGGCTGGCCGATGCTCGCGGTGGCGACCCTGATCAGCGCGATCTGGGTCGTGCCGTTCTACTACCTGGCGATCTCGGTCTTCAAGACCACCGAGGAGTACTCGTTGAACCATCCTCTGTTCCTGCCGGACGGCGTGGCCCCGTTCCTTCAACGTGAGCGCGGCCTGGAGCTAAGCGAAAATCGGTGCGGGGCTGTTGAACTCGACGCTGTACGGCCTTCTCGGCGGTGCGCTCGCGGTCTTCTTCGCCGCGCTCGCCGCCTACGGTCTGACGCGCATCGACTACCGGCGGAAGAACCTCTGGTTCCTGCTGATCTTCTCGGGCACGGTGTTCCCATTCCAGATGTACCTTATCCCGTTGTTCTTCGCCTACCAGAAGATCGGCATTCTCAACACCCACCTCGGCATGATCGTGTTCTACACAGCGATCTGCATCCCCTTCCCGGTGCTGGTGCTCAAGAACTACATGAACGGGCTGTCGCGGGAGATGGACGAGGCGGCACGCATGGACGGTGCCGGCGAATGGACCGTCTTCCGACGCATCGTGTTGCCGAACTGCCTCGGTCCGATGACCGCCACCTTCCTGCTGCAGTTCACGTGGATCTAGAACGACCTGCCGTTCTCCACGGTACTGGCCAACCGCGCCGAGGTGCGCTCGATCATGAACGCCCTGCAGGTGTTCCAGGGCAGCTACTCCTCCACCGGTCCGAACGTGGTGCTGACCGCGACGCTGATTGCGAGCCTACCCGCGGTGCTGTTGTTCTTCCTGCTGCGAAAACACTTCATGGAGGGCATGCGGGTGTCCGCTGCGTGACGATGAGTGAGAAGCCGGAGAGCCGTCTGTCGGCGGGAGAGCGCGCCTATCGGACCCTGCGCGCCCGCATCGTCTCGCTCGAGCCGAACGCATCGATCGGCGAGCAGATGCTCGCCGAGTCGCTCGGTGTCAGCCGCACGCCGGTACGCGAGGCACTCGCGCGCCTGGCCACCGAGGGGCTCGTGGACGCCCGCTCGCGTAGCGGGGGAATCGTCTCGCCGATTCGCCGAGAGGCGGTGGAGTCCGCGCAGTTCGTTCGCGAGGCGCTGGAGACGGCCGTCATCGACAAGGCCGTCCGAGGGCGGGACGCTCGCACCCTTTTCCGGTTTCGCCAGTCCCTCGAGGCGCAGCGTTTCGCCATCGTCGAGCAGGATACCGCCCTGTTCTACGATGCGGACGAGCACATGCACTCGCTCTTCTGCCGCCTCGCGGGACAGGCGAAAGTCTGGGACGTGATAGCCGACGCCAAGAGGCACATGGACCGCGTGCGGCGGATCAGCATCGACAACACCGACCTGGGTACGCTCGTGGACGATCACGACGAGCTCTACCGCTGCGTGGAGGGCGGTGACAGGAATGGCGCCCGCAAGGTGTTGCGGCGGCACTTGCGCCGAGTGCTCGTCGATCTCGAGTTTCTCGAGGCGCGATTCCCGCATTATTTCAGCGAGGTCTCGCCGCGTGCGGCGGTCCGGGCGTCGCGCCGGAGCGAAGGGAGAAATCGGAAATGAGCGATCTGTCGGGCAAGGTGGCACTCGTGACGGGCGGGTCCAAGGGCATCGGTCTCGGAATCATGCAGCGTTTCGTCGAGCTCGGTGCCGACGTGCTCGCCTGCGCCAACGACACCGCCTCGCTCGCCGAGGTGAGCGGCTCGGTCAACGGTCCGGGTCGGGTTGATGCGGTCGAGGCCGACGTGTCGAGCTCCGAGGACATGCGACGCTGCGTCAAGCGGGCGAAAGACACGTTCGGGGGCTCGACATCCTGGTGAGCTCAGCCGGCATACAGCGCTATGGGACGGTGCTCGATACCGACGAGGCCACCTGGGACGAGGTGTTCGCGATCAATGTGAAAGGCGTGTTCCTCGCCTCCAAGCACGCCGTGGCAGCCATGGAGCGCCGCGGCGGAGGCTCGATCATCAACATCGCCTCGGTACAGGCCTACGCGAGCCAGTCGAACGTCGTCGCCTACACCGCCAGCAAGGGGGCGATCGTCGCCATGACCCGCGCGATGGCGCTCGATCACGCGGCGCGGAACATCCGTGTCAACGCGATCTGCCCCGCCTCGGTCGACACGCCGATGCTGCGTGCGGCGGCCGAGCTCTGGAAAGGCGACGGTACGGCGGAGCAGACGCTTGACGCGTGGGGGCGCTGTCACCCGATCGGGCGCGCCGGTACCGCTCGCGAGATCGCCGCGGTGGCGGCACTGATGGCCGGTGACGAGTGCCCGGTCATGACCGGCTCGGACGTCAAGGTGGACGGAGGCGTCATGTCGAAGATCGCCGTGGTCCTGCCCGAGGGGGAGGGGGTGGCATGACTCGCCCGGCCGTCCTTGCCGGCAGCGATGACCACCCGGTTCGGGCGCCGGGGATCCGCTCGTGAAGCGGCCGAAGATCGTTGACATCCGCGCGACCACGGTCGCCGTTCCGCTGGAGGCGCCGCTTCGCCACTCGAGCGGTGCGCACTGGGGGCGTTTCGTGCGCACGGTGGTCGAGGTCGAAACCGATACCGACCTCATCGGGCTCGGCGAAATGGGCGGGGGAGGCGAATCGGCGGAACAGGCCTTCACTCAACTGAAGAGCTATCTGCTAGGGCACGATCCGTTCGTGCTGGAGGCGCTCCGGTTCAAGATCTGCAACCCCACGGCCAGCCTTTACAACAACCGCACCTAACTGCACGCGGCGATCGAGTTCGCCTGTCTCGACATCATGGGCAAAGCACTGGATCTGCCGGTACACGCGCTGCTCGGCGGCAAGCTGCGCGACGCGGTGGAGTTCGCCGCCTACCTGTTCTTTCGCTATCCGGACGCCGAGTCCGGAGAAGGAGAGGTGCGCACCGTCGAACAGCTGGTCGAGGAGGGGCGGCGCCTCAAGGCGTCCTTCGCGCCCCCATCGCCCCGGCGTACCACCCCTCGGCCCACGCCGTGCTCTCAAGCACCCCGTCGTGCGCTCAACGGCACGATACGATGCCACGACGGCCGTCCCGAGTCCGAGGCGAAAGGCCCTCCAGCGTTCCTATGCTCTCTCCGCGTTTCGTGAGGGGATATCCCAGGCCGGGCGTTCCGACCGCTCGCGGCCGCGGCCCGCGAAGCTAGTCGACCCATTTGTAGACGCGTACGTAGTCGACGTACATCCGCTGAGGGAACGTGGCCGAGATTCCCCGGTTGCCGCCCCAGGTACCGCCGACGGCCACGTTCAGCAGCATCTTGAACGGGTTGTCGAACGGCCACTCGTCGATGGGTCGCCCGCCGTTCTCATAGGTGTAGACAATATTGTAATCCACCATGAAGTTAATCCGCCGTGGCGACCAATCGATCAAGTAGACGTGGTACGCCGCAGACAGCGGTTCGTCATCCGAACCATCGCCAAAATCAGTCCATTTGCCGAAACTGCCCCCGGCGGTATGTACCGTGTTGTGCACCCGGTAAGGTTCGTACCCGACATTTTCCATGATGTCGATCTCACCGCAAGCTGGCCAGCCTACCGAGGACTCGTTGATCCCCAGCATCCAGATGGCGGGCCACATGCCACTACCTTCCGGGATCTTCGCGCGGATAGCGTAGCGACCATAGGTCCATGCCGCAGTGCTGTATAGCGAGGCGGAAGTATAATACGCCTTTTGTCGGAGTTTTTTCCATTCTCCAGGTTCGGCATCGGGGTCGTAGGCCGGGTTGTCTACGGTCTCCTTGCGAGCCTCGATGATCAGCTTTCCATCGCTTCGACGCGCGTTCTTCGTGCTGGTAGTGTAGAGCTGGAGTTCCTCGTTGCGGACGAAGCCGGTTTCAAATCCCCAGTCGTAGGTATTGACCGCACCCGATCCGTCAAAATCCTCCCAAAATACTGGAACGAAGCCCGCCGATACCGGCGTTGCGCGAAGCGCGACAAACATCAGCGAGAATACGACAAGACTCGACAGGGGGCGTGAAGCTCTGAAGAGAAAGGCGGAATAGCAGCTCATGATCGGCCTGGACCTCGCTTTTCATCGAAAATCGAAACGGTCACCTGTGTCGAAACTACCCTGTATCGAAACTACAACTACAAAGAGAAGCGCGTTCGGAGAACGGCCGAACAGTAAGCGAATGACACTAAACAGAAGATCAGCCATGGTCAAGGTGGGATTCATCAATCGAATTCGCAGGCGCCTTCCGTCGCGAGGGCCCCGGCTGTACGGCAGGGTATTTGCGGCATATCGACGCGGCGCTCGGCAGGGTCAGTGCACGTGGGGCGACCGCTGCATCCCGAGCGCGAGCCGGTGACAGGGAGACTGCCGCTCGCGTAGATTGTCGGACAGCGACCTTGAGAACCGCGGGGACTGCGGCGAGGCGCGTTCGAGCGCGGAGAGGACCTCTCGACTGGCTGCACTCCCTGCAGTCGCGGCACGAGACGATCGGAGATGTGCACGGCATGGGGCTGTTCGTCGGTGTCGGGCGTTGTGAGCGATCGGCAGACGCGTGAGCCCGCGACCGACATCGCCGAAGTCGTCGTCACCCCGCTATCTGTGCCACGGCCGTGTCCAGCGACCATGTCGCACGGCTCTTCGTGGCATCATCGGTCCGTGAATCACGAGCGCCGCTGCCGAGCCGTTCCCGAGACTCCGTCGTGCGAGCGGAGCGGCGTGAGTCGCGAGCGCCCGGAACGCGGTAGGCCCATCCTCGACAACCACGCGCATCGATGAGCGGCGAGCAGGCAGCGCTCTTCGCGATCTTCGGCGCGATCTTCGTGCTGCTGATCCACGGCCGGGTGCGCTATGACCTGGTGGCCTTCAGCGGGCTGATCGTCGCCGCGCTCGGCGGGCTGCTGCCCGGCGAGGCGGTGTTCGCGGGATTCGGTCATCCCGCCGTCGTGATCATCGCCCTGGTGCTCGTGGTGTCACGAGGGCTGACCAACTCCGGGGCGATCGAGATGATCGCCGAGCGCGTGCTGGCCAGCGAGCGCCGGGTTCCCGCGCACATCGGTGTCATGTCGATGGTGGGGGCGGGTCTGTCGGCCATCATCAACAACGTCGCGGCACTGGCCTTGTTGATGCCCTTGGACATCGAAGCGGCCGAGAAAGCCAAACGCGCGGTGACCCGGACGCTGATGCCGCTGTCCTTCGCGACCATTCTCGGTGGCATGATCACCCTGATCGGCACGCCGCCGAACATCGTCATCGCCCAGTACCGCGAGGAGGTGCTCGGCACACCCTTCGGCATGTTCGACTTCGCGCCCGTCGGTCTGACCGTGGCCATCGCCGGAATCGCCTTCGTCGCGCTGTTCGGCTGGCGGTTGTTGCCGCAGCGCTCCGGATCGGAGGCGATACGCGAGGAGACCGAGAGTGGTCTGTACCTGGCCGAGCTGCGCGTCGGTTCGGCCTCCACGGGCGACGGCGAGGGGCCGGTGACGCTCGGTGACCTGACCCCTCTCGCCGACGAGCAAGATGTCAATCTGATCGGTCTGATACGCGGGCATCGGCGCCTGTCGGGCTTCTTCCGCCGCGAGCCGATCGTCGAAGGGGATTTCGTCGTCGTCGAGGGAGATCCCGGGAACATCGAGCTGTTCATGGGCAAGGCGAACCTGGAGTTCGACGGCGCGGAAAAACACGAGGATGGCTTGACCGGAACCGGGCTCAGGCTGATCGAGACGATCGTGACCGACGGCGCTCGGATCGCCGGTCGCACCGCCATGCAGCTGCGTCTGCTGGAGGGCGAGGGGGTCACTCTGCTGGGAATCGCCCGTCGGGGGCGACGGGTTCGCCAGCGGGTGCGCCGGCAGGTGATCGAGGCGGGGGATGTGCTGCTGCTGCTCGGCGCTCCGGAACGGCTCGACGCGGCCGTGCGCAGGCTCGGCGTCCTGCCGCTGGAAGGTCGTCGTACGGCGATGGTCCAGCGGCGCAAGGCGCGATTTGCCGTCGGCGCCTTCGTGCTGGCCATCGCCGCGGCGGTCGCCGGGCTGGTGTATCTGCCGGTTGCCCTTGCCGCTTGTGCCGCCTTGTACGCGGCGATCGGTCTGCTCGACGGCAAGGAAGTCTACGAGGCCATCGAATGGAAGGTGATCGTGCTGCTGGCCAGCCTGATACCGCTGGGCCAGGCGTTCGAGCAGTCCGGTGGCGCCGAGCTCATCGCGTCGTTGGTAGTGTCGGCGACCGCCGGAGCGCCCGCCTGGATCGTGCTGACGGTGCTGATGATCGTGACCATGACACTGTCGGACTTCCTGAACAACGTCGCCACGACGCTGATAGCGGCGCCCATCGGCGTCGAGGTCGCCCGTACCCTGGAGCTCAACCCCGACGCTTTCCTGATGGGAGTCGCGGTGGCCGCCTCGTGCGCCTTCCTCACCCCGATCGGCCACAAGAACAACACGATCATCATGGGGCCCGGCGGTTACCGGTTCGGGGACTACTGGCGCATGGGACTACCGCTGGAGATACTGGTGCTCGCGCTCAGCGTGCCGGTCATCGTGCTGGTCTGGCCGCTGTAGTCTGTCCCGCATCCTCGACGACTTCCTCGGTATACGGCATACGAGCGGCTTGTCGGCCGGGCGAGCTGCCGCTTGCGGCAGAAGATACAATGTTCCCGGTGACGTCCTACCAATGGCGGGATCGCTCGGGCAGACTGCCGACCGTCCCACGGACAAGGAGACATTCGATGATCGTGCACGGAACCTACCGAACGGTACTGACGCCGCTTCTCGTCACGACGTTCGTCGTCGTGGTCGGAGCTCCGGAGGCGAGGGCTTTCGAGCGCGAGGATATCGTCTGCGAGCTCGAGGATCTGACCCGGACGATCTCCCTTCGAGCCGATCCGGAGGCCGGATACGTTTGCGACGTGCTGTACGAGAAGCCCGACGAGGGCGGTGCGCGAGAAGTGCTCTGGTCCGCACGCAACGATGTCGACTACTGCCAACCGCGCTTCGACGAGCTGGTGAAGGATCTCGCCTCGCGGGGCTGGATTTGCGACTACGCCGAGAAGTCGGGCGATTCCGGTGATCAGCCCGAGATTGGTGCGGCGCAAGAGGCGCGAGAGACTGATGACGAGACGAGCAGCGAAGGCACCAAGGGAAAGTTCCGCGATTGGTGCGTCGCCGACACGGCGAGCGGGGAGAACGTCGAAGGTAGCGGATCGGTGAAGAGCTACTGCAACTGCGTGGCGGACGGCATGGACTCCTACGGCTTGACCGAGGACGAAGCTCAGGTGATATTCGAAGGATTGTCCTCGCTCGCGGCCGCGCCCGAGGGGGAGAGCAATCCTGTCGGCGACGACAAGCGTCTGAACACCTTGGCCGCCAACTACGAATCCGTCGTCGATTCCTGTCGCTGAGCGGTTCCTCGTCCGCCTGCCAGAACGAGGGAATCCGGGCTCTCGGCGTGTCGCGGTTCGGTCGCGTGGAGCCCCCGGGCCAGGTTCGAGAATCGTCGCGGCTGGCCTGTCCGTTTCTCCGTCGGCTGTCCCGCTCGGTTCGGCGGAAGATTCGGTGCCGTTCGGGTTGGCCAGCACCACCCGAACCTCGGTGTCGGCTTCCCCGACGAGCGTTCTCGCCTCGAACCGCCGATCGAGCGCCGCCTCGCGCTCGGCAAGCGCTCGTTCGTGCTTTCGGATACCCGGCGCTCCTGATGACGTGCGGCGCGGGACCGATCTTCGCCGATGACTCGATCGGCACTGTTCGCCGAAGCTATGGATCGCAGGGGGGAACGAAGCAGGTAGTTCGCTCCCGACTCGAGAAGGTCACCGACACGATGCTCGCCCTCCGGTTGGCGTAACGACCTCGCGATGATCATGGATGGTACCCGGGGCGAGCGAGCGAACCCGGAACGAGCGCCGGACGTTCTCGGCACCCACCCGGAACCGGTACGCACCTCTGATCAGCGCGACCCGGTTTCCCAGAAGTCCAGCAGCGTGGACCGAACGGCGCGGTAGGCGGGCTTCTCCCGGAACCGATACTGTCCGTTACCGATGTCGATCGCCTCGCCATCGAACAGAACCGATTGGCCGGTCTGCCAATTGAATCGATCGGTCAATCCCCACACTTGAAACGCCTTGCATCGGCTGTAGTTCAAGCACGCGCTCAGCATGCGCGTGTAGCGTTCGCTCTGTTCACGCGCCTCCGCAAGGGTCAACGTTCCTCCGTACCAGACACCGTCGTTCACCAGCCGCGTGATGCGGACATCCATCTCGGTGATGTAGATATCCAATCCCAGGTTGCCGAATCGGCGCATGTTCGCCGCAACCGTGTCGAGCGCGCTGTCCGACGGCCAAGTGTCGCGAATGTGCGCTTGGAAGCCCACCCCGTCCACCAGCTTTCGGTCTTCATTCAGATATCTCACCAGCTCGAGCAGGGCGTTGGACTTGTTGTTGGCCCAGCTCACATAGACATCATTGACGATCAGTGCCGGCTTTCGAGCGTCCGCCCCCCAGCTGTCGAGCTCGTCCCGAGCCCAAGTGAACATGTCCTTGATCCAATCCTCGCCAAGGGCTCGGAAGTAAACCCCCTGCTTGAGAATTCCATCGATGTTCTCTCGCGACTGACGGAAGGCGCTCAAGGCTCCCGGAGAGTTCGCCGAGATTCCGGGCGGAAGTACCTCGTTGACCACATCCCAAACCGGCACGTTCGTGTTTCTGTAGTGCCGCAGCTCTCGCCTGACACGATCACGCATCACGTCGCGCGCCTTCGGATTGTTGCCCAAATTGATGAACCACTGTGGAATCACCGAGTTGGAGCTACTTTCGAAAGCCAACGTGTGACCGTGAAGCGCCATCGATCCGGCGTTCACACCGAGATTCCGACGCAACGAATCCATTCCGTCCCGAACGAAGCCGACGCCGGTGTCGGCGCTACCGATCTCGGTGTAGGTGGGCTCGGTCGGTTGGCTATAGGTCATCTTCTGCTTGTTTTCACTGGTGATCAGATTGAATTCCTTCCGAGCAACCTGGATGTGTCCGAAGGCGTTGCCGTCCACCGTCCCGTTGTAGCACTCGCCGTAACGTACGACCTGGCTGGGGCTGGCCGCGATACATCCCGCCACCGAGCGGTCGAACCATGTCTGGCCGAAATTGTCCTTGATCGCGATGCCGATCCGAAAGTCGGATTTCGGGAAGTCGCAATGCTCGACGATGTCCCGAAGGTCGGCGCCTACGCCGAGTTGACCATCGCCGCAGGAAGACCCTCCACCACCTGGCCCACCACCTTGCGAGTCCCCGACCTGGACGAGCCAGCGTTGAGCGGTGTCGAGGTTCGTGACGTTGTACTCCCCGTCGTCGAGCTCGCAGCTGCCACCCGGTGCTCGCTCGCACATCGAGTTCCAAGCCATGTCCTGAATCTGATACCACCCGGCGATATCGGGTACCGTCACGGTCGAACCGGAAACCGCAGGCTCTGACCTGGTTCCGGGGTTCGAATTGCCACCGCCGCCTTGGCCACCGCCGCCTTGACCACCACCACCGACACTCACCGTCCATCGATCACCGTTGTCGAGATTGGTGACGTAGTAGTCTCCGGAGGAAAGCTCGCAGCTACCGCCGGGCCCTCGCTCGCACATCGAGCTCCAGGACGTGTCCTGAATCTGATACCACCCTGGAGCGCTCGGCACCGTCACTGTGTTTCCGGTGACGGCCGGTCCGCTCTGACCGCCGCCCCCATCGCTCTCGATCGCCACCTCCCAACGATTGCCGTTGTTGAGGTTGGTGACGTAATAGTCGCCGGGCGAGAGCTCGCAGCTGCCTCCGGGCGGGCGCTCGCACATCGAGGTCCAGGACATGTCTTGAACCTGATACCACCCCGAAGCGGACGGAACGGTCAGGGTGTTGCCGTTGACGACAGGCGCGGCTCGAGCGGCGATCGCCCAACACATCGTGACCACCGCGACGAAAGCAGCGAGAACTTTCCTTTTGTTCATTTCTTCTTTCTCGTGGTTGCCGGATTTTCCGTTGATCGGGCCGGTTCGACACGCTCGAGCACGCAAGCCGAGAGGCAAGGCACCGCCACGCTTTTCCCGTGCTCTTGCGGGAATTGTACGTGCTTTGTTGCCGGGTACTACATGACGCTAGGTGTACGAGCACGAGTCACCTCGGGCTTCGTCGCCGACGAGACGCTCGCCTCGATGGAGCCGACCTTCGAGACCGAGCATCGCCCGGCGGTCGTCTTCGCCACGACGAAAGCGCGTGGGCCGCTCTTCCATCGCGAGGATCCGACCACCCAGAGCCTACGCGCTTCGCATAGCGGACGTCGTTCGAGGGCTTCGGATACTATCGGTCCGAATTCTCGGTCGCCCTGAACTGTGGGCTCGTATCGCGTACCGATGTCGAACAGTCACGAGTGTGTGGGAACCATGAATTGGTCAAGAGCTGCGAGAGACATCTTGGTGTTCGCCGCCGTCGGAGCGGCCTTCGGCCTGATCATCGGATTGCTGTTCCAAGCCATCGACGTCGATATCAATCCGTTCGCGCCGATCGCACTCGGAATCTTCCTCGGCGCCATGGCATCGATCAGCCGACAGGGCTCCTGGAGCGACGACTCCTGATCATCGTCGTTTCGGCAGCTCTCCTCTACCGTTGGCTCGACGCCTCGCTGGAGCTCACTGCGCGGGCCAGTTCGGTTGGGCGGACGGCGAGCAGCGGCTCCACGTGTGCCGCTTCTCGTCTTCGTTGCTAGCTCGCGATCGCGAGAAACGCTGTGGAGGTGCTCGCGAGCAGTCGCTGACGCTACCGAGCCCCGAAGGGCGGGTTCGTGCAGTGCGCGTGGGTCATCGATCGATCGAGGACGCTGTCGATCATTTCGAGGCCGCTTCGGAAGGCTTTCGGCGTGCGGTGGGCACGCGTGTCAGGGCACCCGCGAGAAAACCGCCCCGTCCAGGCGCGCGAACGACACGAGTCCGACACCGCTCGCCACGCTCACCGAGGTGATCGCCTCCTCTGGCGGCAGGCCTGCCTGTTCGATGAATGCCGGATCGACCACGGTCTCGGTGATGACGTCGGTGTAGCTGACTCCGCCCAGCTCGAGCGTCGGCGAGAAGGACTGCTCGTAGTTGTCGGAGGTCACGCTGGCCGAGCGTTCCGCCAGATAGACCCCGAACCGCTGCGGGAGCCGGGTGCCGTCGGCGGATTCCAGCTCGAATCTGAGCAGGAACAGCTCCTCTTCCAGTTCCTTGTCGCTGAGCTCGCCGTGCAGGAACTCCTTCGTGATGCGCGGGCTCGCACCGTCGCCGACCAAGGTCTCACGAGTCGTGAGCGTGCAGGAGACGTCGCGTCTGCTCGTGCCGAAGTCCTCGTCGAGGAACGGCTCGTTACGTTCGATCTCCGTCACCTGATAGGAGAGGGTCACGCCGTCTCGATCGGCGAAGACCAACTGCTCGCCGACGGAGCGCTGCGCCCAGCGATCGTAGTCCGGATGAAAGAAAGCGGGGCACTCCCGCTCGACCGTGCTCTCGCAAGCGACCAGCACGGCGGCACCGAGCAAGGAGGCAGCCGCAGTTCTCGCCGTCGAATTCATCGCATGTGCCCATCCATTCGATCGACCTCGGCCCGCTTCACGATCGTCCGCTCGCAGGCACTCGCGCCCCGAGACACGAACTTGCCCGCCGTGGACGAACCCGACCGATCGTCAACCCGCGAGCAATGTGGCGTGCGCCGCCTCGACGATCGCGAACTCATCCTCCGTGAGCGTGGTCACCGCGGCGGCGTCGAAGCCCTCCCTGGTCAGCACGCCGCCGTTCGCGGCGAGCGCGATGCCGATGAACTCCGCCACCGACGCCTGCTGCTCGGGGTTCATGTCCTCGAACGCCGTGCCGCGCTGCAGCGCGCCCTCGATCTCGTACCCTTCTCCCAGGCCGGCGGCATCCAGCCCCTGCGCGATCAGCGCCTCGCCGACGTAGGTGATGCCGCCGTTCTGATTCTGCCAGACATGCCCCACCTCGTGCCCGAGCAGGTGCAAACCGTCTTCGGTCAATGAACCGTTGTCCTCGAAGATGTCGTCGCCGCTCCATTCGCGGCGAAGGAACACGTCGTTCCCCGTGGTCTGGGGCGAGATGCCGATGGCTTCCTTGATACCTCCCGACCGGATGCGGATCGCGTCGTAATCGATCGAGTCCCCGTAGATCGGACGGAGGTAGTCGATCTCTTCCTGGTTCAGTCCGCGTTCGGTGGTCAGCCCGAGCAGGTTGTTCACGGCGTTCACCGCCGTGTTCGCCGTCAGCGCGACGGTCGTGACCGCCAGCTCGACCGGCGCGAGTGCAAGATCCTTGATCGTGCCGGTGAAGCTGCTCCAGGCGCCGCCGAAATCGCCCTCCAACAGGGCGCCTAGCGTGTCGCCGACGCCGTTTGCCGCATCGCCGAGTACTCTCATCGGGAACATCGCGACGCCGGTCACGATCGGCACCACATCCTGCACCAGTTCCACGCTGGTGTTGACCACCGGCTGCACGACGTTGTCGTTCAACCAGCCGACCGAGTCGGAGGCGGCGTCGTAGGCGCCGTTCGCCGTGCCGAGCACCGATGTCCCGACGTATTCCACCCGCGGCAGCCAGGCGAAGTCGCCCTCGAGCGCGCGCCGGCGCAGTCCCTCGGCCGCGGTGGCGTCGTGGCCCTCGCCGTAGACCTGGCGAACCAGCGCGTGGAACGCCTCGCGATCGCCGGCAAGCGAGGCGAAGCGCTCCTCGAACGCCGTGCGCGCCGGGTCATCGTCCGCGGCGCCGCTCCCGCGAGCGTCGGCCGCGGCGAAGGCGTCCACCACGTTCGGTTGCGCCCGGGCGC
>ENA-ORXM01003755-ORXM01003755.1-marine-metagenome-genome-assembly--contig:-NODE-3755-length-14518-cov-4.230732_pt1 | contig 14518 bp, 7 predicted proteins | sample MGYA00237867_ERZ511480 | MGnify/ENA primary metagenome ERZ511480 (study PRJEB26309, sample SAMN06266103) | marine metagenome | isolation source: Algal blade | place: United Kingdom:Sidmouth, United...
AAATTGTTAGAAACAGCACCCAAAACTGTTCAATTGGCTGCTGGAGCAAGCAAAACCATTACTTTAAAATGTGAAGTACTGAATAAAATTGCAACAGGAGACTTAATTCTAAGTTTCGAAGCAAATGGGATGAAAGACCAATTGGCAACAACAATTAACGCTAGACCAAGAGGTTTTCCTGTGAACGAAGTTTTTGCGGGAGATGCTATGAGCAAGGAGTTTTCGTTGACGATTCAAGAAGTTTTGGAAGGCTCTTTAGTTGCTAAGTTACAAGTTTATCCAAATACTTTAGATGAAGTGATGAAGGGAATGGAAAGTATGTTGAGAATGCCAGGAGGTTGTTTTGAGCAAACGTCAAGTTCTAATTATCCTAATTTATTGGTCTTGGATTATTTACGTGAAACGGGGACATCTATGCCAGAAGTAGAAACACAGGTGAAACAATATTTGGAGGTTGGATACCAACGTTTGGTAGGTTATGAATCACCTTCTGGAGGTTTTGATTGGTGGGGAAGAGATCCTGGACACGAGGCATTGTCGGCTTATGGTTTGATGGAATTTGTGGATATGAAACGTGTTTATGATGTTGATCAAGCCTTGATAGATAGAACGGCAAAATGGTTGTTGAGTAGAAAAGATGGGAAAGGGAGTTGGAATAAAAATCAGCACGCTTTACACAGTTGGGCAGTGGCAGAAGTAACAGATGCTTACATTGTCTGGGCAATGACAGAAGCAGGTTATACTCAAGAAATTACGGAAGAGCTAGACAAGTCTTACAAGGATGCTGTCAAAAGTGAAGATCCTTATATGATGGCTTTGATGGCAAATGCCTTATTTAATGCAAAGGATAAACGAGCTACTGTTTTAGTCAAAGAGTTGGTTAAATTGCAAAAGAAGGATGGAAGTTTTGTTGGATTAACAAGTTCTGTTACTAATTCTACTGGACAATCGTTGATGGTAGAAACTTCTAGTTTAGCAGTTTTAGCGATGTTGCAGACCAAAAGTTATCACAAAGAAGTTCAATCTGCTCTGAAAGCTATTCAAACAGGAAAAAGTTACTATGGCTATGGTTCTACACAAGGAACCGTATTGGCTTTGAAAGCCATGTTACAACAGGCTAAAAATAGTAAAAAAGCAAGCGAAGCAGGTGAATTGTTGGTTTCTATTAATGGAAAACAAGTTACTTCGATTGCTTATACCGCAGATCAAACTGAAATTTTGATTCCAAATTTAGGACAATTCTTAAAAGATGGGAAGCAAGAGATAAAAGTTGCCTACAAAGATACTAAAGCACCTATGCCTTGGGACTTGGAAGTGACTTATACGACTCGTGTACCACAAAACTCTCCAAAATGTGTCTTGTCTTTGAGTACTGAATTGCCAAAAAATAAGGTGAAAATGGGAGAGACGATTCGGTTGACAACTACTTTAACGAATACTAGCACCAAAGGGCAACCTATGACAATGGCAATGATTGGAATTCCCGCTGGATTGAGCCTACAACCTTGGCAATTAAAAGAATTGCAAGAGAAAAAAATAGTAGATTATTATGAGTTGTTTGATGGTTATGTTGTCTTTCATTATGAACAATTGAAGCCCAATCAAACTAAAATAGTACATCTTGACCTAAAAGCAGATGTTCTAGGAAGTTATGAGGCACCTGCTTCTTCTGCTTTCTTGTATTATACCAATGAACATAAGGTTTGGACAATGCCTGAACGTATGGCGATTAATTAGGCTGGTTTGAACATTAGCTAACTTGAAGGTTAAGGCTAATTAAGTAACTCAAAAATCTCTAATTTCAACATCTTGTTTATAAATTACTTTTGAAACAATTTGTTTTTTATTTTCAGAATGACTATATTTGTAAGAAAGCTTGAAATTTTTTGGAATTTCGAGCTTTCTTGTTCAAAAGAACTACAAAACCCTTTGTAAACAGTATTAAACAACACAAATGGCAAAAGCAACCTATACAGAAGATAATATTCGTTCCTTAGATTGGAAAGAGCATATTCGTTTACGTCCAGGGATGTACATTGGTAAATTGGGAAACGGTACGGCTCCTGACGATGGCATCTATATTTTGTTCAAGGAGGTGATAGACAACTCTATTGACGAGTATATGATGGGTGCTGGGAAGAAGATTGAAATCAAGTTGACAGACGATGGCATGATGACCCTAAGAGATTATGGTCGTGGTATTCCATTAGGGAAAGTAGTAGATTGTGTTTCAAAAATTAATACAGGGGGAAAATATGATTCCAATGCCTTTCAAAAAGCAGTGGGATTAAATGGAGTAGGTACTAAGGCGGTAAATGCTTTGTCTACTTACTTTAAAGTTAGTTCTTATCGGGAAGGAAAGATGAAAACAGCTATTTTTGACCAAGGTGTTTTGAAAGAGGATAATAAACTGGTCAAAACAGAGGAACCTAATGGAACGTACATTGAGTTTCGTCCAGATAATTCGATTTTCAAAAATTATAAATTTAATCGCCAGTATATAGAAGATCGTATTTGGGACTATGCTTATTTGAATGCTGGTTTGAGGCTTACTTTTAATAGCAAATCTTTTGTCTCTAAAAATGGACTACTAGATTTATTGACCAAAAGGGTTGACATCGAAAAAATTCGTTATCCAATTATCCATCTAAAAGGAGATGATATAGAATTGGCAATGACGCATGGAAATCATTATGGAGAGCAATATAGCTCTTTTGTGAATGGTCAGAATACGACACAAGGAGGAACGCATTTAAATGCTTTTCGTGCTGCTTTGGTCAAAACAATTCGTGATTTTTATGGAAAGAACTATGATGCTTCGGATATTCGAAGTGCTATTGTAGCTTCTATTAGTGTTCGTGTTCAAGAGCCTATTTTTGAATCACAAACCAAAACTAAATTGGGCTCGATTAATGTTGGACCTGAAGGGCCAAGTATAAACGTTTTTGTAGGAGATTTTATCAAAGAAAAACTAGATAATTATCTACACAAAAATTCAGAAGTAGCCACTGCTTTACAAAAACGTATTGTACAGTCAGAACGAGAACGAAAAGAAATTGCTGGAATTAAAAAACTAGCGAATACTAGAGCTAAAAAAGCAAATTTACACAATAAAAAGTTGAGAGATTGCCGCCTTCATTATAATACTAATAAAGAGGGGGCAAATGAAACTATGTTGTTCATTACAGAGGGGGACTCTGCAAGTGGATCTATTACAAAGGCTAGGGATGTTCAAACACAAGCGGTCTTTAGTTTGCGTGGTAAGCCTTTAAATTGCTATAATCTAAGCAAAAAGGTAGTTTATGAAAATGAAGAGTTCAATCTCTTACAACATGCCTTGAACATAGAAGATGGTTTGGATGATTTGAGATACAACAAGGTAATTGTGGCAACCGATGCCGATGTAGATGGAATGCACATTCGTTTGTTGTTATTGACTTTTTTCTTGCAATTTTTTCCAGAGTTGGTTATCGGTGGACATTTGTATATTTTGGAAACGCCTTTGTTTCGAGTTAGAAACAAGAAAAAGACTTTTTATTGTTATAGTGAAGAGGAAAAGCAAAGGGCGATGACTAAACTAGGTAAAACGGCAGAAGTTACTCGATTTAAAGGTTTGGGAGAGATTTCTCCAAGTGAGTTTGGACAATTTATTGGGGAAGACATTCATTTGGAACCTGTTCAAATGAGCCCATCAGCAGATATAGAGAAACTATTATCTTACTATATGGGAAAAAATACACCCAATCGCCAACAGGATATTATTGAGAATTTAAGAGTAGAGTTGGATGCTGTAACAGAGGATTAGAATTCAAACTAAGCTAATATTAGGAATTTTAAATACTCTAAAAGTATAGGAAGCGCTGAGCAAATTTAAAGATTTGAAAACTTGAAGATGAAATTTATCTTCAAGTTTTCAAATCTTTTTTTTGATCTATTATGTTTCTTTCTTTAGTTCTTCACTAATTTAATCATTTTACCTTCTGCATGTAATAGATAAACCCCTTTTGGTAAATCTTGAATAGGCAGTGTAAATGTATTCAAACCTTTTGTAGCTTGTAGCTGTCCCTGTAGTAAATTTTGTCCCAATAAATTGGTAATTCGATAAGGAAGTTTTGCTGAAAAATCAGAATGAAATTGTAAAGAAATCTCTTCTTTGAAAGGATTAGGAAAAACAACAAAGCTATAAACATCAATGTTGCAATTGGCAACAGTATTGATACTATAATTTTTAGTTTCATTATTATCAATCATTATTAAACGATACAAGTTTTCACCCAAAAATGGATTTGGGTCATTGAATTTGTATTCAACTTGATTTGATTGTTTGTTGAAACCAATATTTGCCCATTGATTGTCAATATATTTTTCGATTTCAAAGGAACCTTTAAACTGGTTATCAGACATATTCCATTCTAATAGATTGCTCCCGTTCCCTTGGCAGCTAGCTTTTAAGCTTTCTAGTTGTGTAGATAATAAGATGTTCGGTACTAAACGAATATCGTCAATTGCTATATCAGACTGAAAGCCAGTTCCTGTAGTTGCTCGAAGGCGAAGTTTGACAGTTTGCCCAGTATAAGGAGCTAAACTAGTTGTTGTTGCCTGCCAAGTTGCTCCTTGGTCACCACTGATTGCAGGCATCAAGTCTAATGTCCAAACACCACCAACATTAATGTCTAAGTGCAAATCCCCTACAGCATTACCTGTCATGTGATGTCCAAAAACAAAATCATAATCTTGATCTAAAGTCATGCAAGTAGTTTGCAATATACCAGTACGACCACTACAACTAGAGGCTTCTAAATAGGCATAATTACCAGTAGCAGTTCCTGGATTAAAATCAACAGAAGGTCCTGTGCTGGTAGAAGGGGTTCCTCCCTCATCTACTCGCCAATCGATGTCATCCTCTGTTCCATTGGTCATGTTTATCCATAAAGGATTTGCTAAAGGACAAAGAGTTGTACCACAGTCACTTGCAGTTCCGCAGGTTGCTTCGGCTTCAAAATCATTGTTAAAAGAAGAGGCAAGATTAGCTGAAGAAGCAGTAATGTAGCCATTTTTAGTTTCTAAATCACTTCCTGTTGCATTAGTTGCGTTGAGTTGAATGTTATAGGTTCCAGCAGCTGTAAAATTCACTTGTGGATTTTGTGAATTGGCATTTGTTCCACCAACAAAGGTAAAAGTAGCTGGCGTAATGGTCCACGTCCAAGAGGTAGGGGTATAAGAAGAGTTGTCTGTAAACGTCACTGTTTCTCCCATACAAACATCTGTGGCAGAAGCTTCAAAACAAGCCAAAGCTGCAACATTGCCAGGATCTTTTAAATCACTTTTCCACAAACCCAATCCATAAGTAGCAGCATAAAGCATACTTCTACATTCGTTACCATTATAATGTATTTCTAATTCTGTTACTTCAACATTTGGGATGCCTGTAGAATACAAAACCCAATCTGCTAAGGTATTATCTGTATAATAAACGCCAACATCCATTCCCACATACATTGCTTCAATAGGACTATCTTTGTCTATCACAATCGTATTTAAGGAAATATTGGGCAAGGTTCCTGAAACATTCGCCCAGTTGACGCCACTATTGTTAGATTCATAGATATCATTACCAAGCGCAATAAATAAATGGGTAGGGTCCGTTGGGTCAATTTCGATATCTCTAGGAGTACCTCCTGCTGGTAAGTTTGCATCTAAGTCAGTCCAAGCAGGTGCACCCGCAAGTGCATTGTTAGTACGATAAAAATTACTACTTCCTCCTTTGGATACATACATTACATTGCTGTTAGAAGGAGCAATTGCTAAATCAACCATGTTTGCGGTATTGGCAAAATTGGAAATTTGTGTCCAAACAGTTGTATTACGAACATCATTGTTACGCCAAATGTCATCATAACCCGCAAACATTCGATTAGCATTGTTGGGATCCAATTTATAAGGAGTAACCCAACCACCAGCTTCTCCTGTAGGACCTGAAATACTTGCAAAATTATTTCCTCCATTCGTAGAACGACGAATGTCACCATAATATAATGCACCATACATATAAGTATCATCCGTTGGATCTATGATACATTCCATACCATCACCACCAATCTCTGTACTAAAAGTAGTACCAGTACTTACCGCTGTTCCATTATCTTGATAACCATTAATAACTCGATCAGAGGTTTGTTGTGAAACACCAATTTTGTAAATTTGAGCAATAGCAAGTCCACTACTAAGATCACTCCAATTAGCACCACCGTCTGTTGTAAGATAGAGACCTCCATCATTACCATTATAAACATTATTATTATGTGGAGAAAATTCCAAAGCATGCTGATCGGCATGGACACCGTCAACACCGCCACTAGCTCCAACCCAGTAAGAAACACAATTCATGGTATTTCCTCCATCAGTAGATTTCCATATATTGACCCCACCAGTATAGATAGTGTTGGCATCTGTTGGGTCAGCAGCAATAACTAAATCGTACCAAGCTTGGCTTCCTGTACCAGAACCATTGATAGCATAGTCTAATATATTGGGTGTAGTAGTTCTTGTAGCAAAAGAAACGCCTGAATTAGTGGAACGATAAATGCCAACTAAGCCATTACCACCACCACCTAAAAGATAAACCCAGTTGGGTTGATTGGCTGAAACGGCCAGCGCAATGCGTTGAACACCACCAGGAACACCATTGGTGATTCTAGTCCAAGTAAGTCCTCCATCAGTAGATCTATGAAACCTTGTACCTGATGCATAAGCAATACTGGAGTTGGTAGGATGATAAGCAATATCTTTAGGATTATGTCCTAAAGAAGCAGATTGCACCCAATTAGCACCGCCATCCGTTGTTCTATAGATGCGTTGATTAGAACCTGCTGCAAGCATTATATTGGCATTGGTAGGATCCATGATTAGCTCATTAATGGTGCGATTCCCCATTCCCGTGTTTCGAGGAGCCCAAGTCAACCCACCATCTGTACTACGCCAAACTCCATAGCCTGGAGCATCTCCTCCATCTCTATCTCCTGTAGCAACATAAATCGTATTGGTATTGGTAGGATCAATAACAATACTAGAAATTCCAAGCCTTGTGAAGCCTGTGATGAATTGTGTCCAAGTGGCACCATTATCTGTTGTTTTCCAAACGCCACCAGCAGGAGCGCCTACATAAACAGTGTTAGGGTCTGTAGGATGAAATGTAATACAGTTTAATCGACCATTACCATTCAGTTGCCCCGTACCGTTGTTTGGAACAGGGGTAGGACCCAATAAGGTCCAGTTACCAGAACCAACCGTGTAGTTTCTACCATTAGAATGTGTATTGTAATAATTGGACATTTCATTTAAAACATGCCCTGGTGCAGGAAAGTTACCTTTTTCATCTACTCGATGTTCCCAGTAATATTCCCAGCGTTTGTATTGTTTGATACCCAATCCTTTTTGATAAGGAACATTACCTAATTTAGCTTCATAAGCTTGCTGAATGTCATAAAAATTAGCAGTGGGGTCATGAATCATTTCTTGCCAACTATTTTGACCCCAAACAATCTGGCTAGTAAAAAAGAGAAAAAGTAGAAGTAAGACCGTAAAAATTTTCATAATTTAGTGTGTTAAAATGGTCTCTCTTCTGTTTCAAAATTGGCGATAGGAAACAGAAAAGTGCTTTATAGGAAAAGCGAAAAGAAATTTTTAGACTAAAGAAAATCATTGATTGAGAGAGGTGATTATATTTTTAGTATTTCTTTAATTGTTGTTTTTTATTATAAAAATCGTTTTTTTTGTTAAAATTAGAATAAAAAATTGGTATAGTGTTATTTAGTAAAGATATATTTTGATTCGTTTGTACATTTTAAATGTAAGATAATGAACAGAAAGACAAAGAAATGAGTTCACTTAATAAAAAGAAGCTCTGTTGAAGGGCACTATTTTTTATAAAAAAATGATTTTTTGACAACTCTCTCACAAAGTAAATCATGTAAAAATTTACCATAGAAGTTAATTTCCATCTATTCAAGCGAATTAGTTATGCTGCTACTTTGTGGTGAACAGTTTAATAACAAAACGACAATGACTCACAATACATATCGTTTGGTAAAAGAAGTGGTCTAATATATTATCAAAAATTGTCTCCACAAACGTGGAGACGATTTGCAAAAGAACGAATAAATAAATATGAATATAGGGTACAAAATTGTAAATGATCCCATTTATGGCTTAATAGAGATTCCTCAAGGAATTATTTCAGATTTAATAGAGCATCCTTATTTTCAGCGGTTGCGTCGAATTACGCAATTAGGCTTGACGCACTATGTTTATCCAGGGGCTACCCACAACCGATTTCATCATTCAATTGGAGCGATGCACTTAACAATGCAAGCAGTACATACCCTAAAAGGTAAGGGCGTTGATATTACAGATGAGGAAGCAGAAGCTGTCACAATAGCTATTTTGTTGCATGATTTGGGCCATGGTCCTTTCTCTCATTCTTTGGAACATACATTAGTAGATATCAACCACGAGGCGATTTCTATTCTATTAATGGAACGTTTGAATGATTCTTTTGAGGGGCAACTAGATTTGGCGATACAAATTTTTAAAAACCAGTATCCTAAAAAGTTTTTGTATCAGTTGGTTTCTGGACAACTGGATATGGATCGAATGGACTATTTGACTCGCGACAGCTTTTTTACAGGGGTACAAGAAGGTAATATAGGCTATGATCGTTTGTTGCAGATGTTGAATGTACATGAAGATAAATTGGTGATTGAATTCAAAGGAATCTATTCTGTTGAAAATTTTCTAATTGCTAGACGATTAATGTATTGGCAGGTATATTTACATAAGAATGTAATCTGTGCTGGAGAGATGTTGATTCAAATTATCCGACGAGCACGTGATTTGTGTCAAAAAGGAGTAGAGTTACCAATTTCCAAGACGCTCTATTTTTTTCTGAGCCAAACCTTGACTGCAAAAGATTTGAAAAAAAACGCAAATGAAATTATAGCGTGTTTTTATCAATTAGATGATGTAGATATCTTAGCAGCTATAAAAGCTTTTGAGGAGCACCCTGATTTTGTACTTTCTTTTTTGTCCAAAAGTTTATTAGAACGAAAATTGTTAAAAGTAGATCTTAGAAACAAACCAATAGATGTTACTTTCTTGGATTCGATTAGAGCTAAAATTCAAGCTAAATATCCTAAGTTAAGTGAAGATGAATTATCTTATTTAATTTTAGAGGGTAAAGAAGCGAACCGTGCTTACAAAATAGGGAAGGAAGAAATTCTAATTTTGTTAAAAGATAAAACAGCAAAACCCATTTCTAAATGGCAAGAACACAGCATGCAGAGAAAAGAAGTGGTAAAATATTTTGCTTGTTACCCTAAATTTGTCGTTTAAGGCAAGGTAAACGCTCTAAAATTGAATTTTGGCAAAAATGTATCCTTCTTGGCAAGAATTATCTAACAAATAAGATAAAAAAGTAATAGGTTTGTTGCAAAATGTATATCAATATTAAGCATTATATCTAATTAAATGACTAAATTCAAACCTGTTCTAAATTTATTAAACATATTATTATGAAAAAAATAAGTAACTTTCTTTTCGCCACACTATTTATTACCTTCCTTTCTAATAGCCTTGTAGCGCAAGACTACCCACCAAATGCTGAACCAGGAAAATGTTATGCAAAATGTATGATTCCTGATGAATATGAGAATTTAACAGAAGAAGTTTTGACGAAACAGGCAACTCAACGTCTAGAAATTCTTCCAGCACAATTTGAACAAGTTGATGAGCAAGTTGAAGTAAAGGGAGCTTCCACTCGTTTAGAGATTATTCCAGCAGTTTATGAAACAGTAACAGAAAGAATAGAGGTTAAACCTGCTTCTTTTCGTTTAGAACCTGTTGCAGCAACCTACAGAAATGTTGAAAATCGGATGATGGTTCGTCCAGAAGAAATTAAACTGGTAGAGGTACCAGCCGTTTATGAAACGGTTACAGAGCAAATTGAAATTTCTCCTGCTTCAACTAAATGGGTTAAAAGAAAAGGAGATAAAAACTGTTTGTCACAGGATCCTGAAGATTGTTTAGTTTGGTGTTTGGTAGAAGTACCTGCACAATATCAAACCGTAACAAAAACAATTATGAAAACGCCACCAACGACAAGAGAGTCAGTTGTTCCAGCTGAATATAAAACAACAAAAGATAGAGTTGTTGAAACGCCACCAACGACAAGAAGAGTAGAAATTCCAGCCGAATACAAAACCATTACAAAAACAGTTGTCGTACGACCTGCAGAAACTAGAACGATTGAAATTCCAGCCGAATACAAAACGGTTAAGAAGACAGTAATGGTAAAAACAGCAGAAACTAAAACAACTGAAGTACCTGCTCAATACAGAACGGTTTCTAATCGTCGTTTGGTTAAGGCTGGTGGTTTCTCTGAGTGGAGAGAGGTTTTGTGCCAGAATAAAATCAATGCAGTTAAGGTGCAAGAAATCCAAGCAGCTCTAAAATCTAGAGGTTATGACCCAGGACCAATTGATAATGTTATGGGAAAATTGACAAAGGCAGCTTTAGTTAAATTTCAAAAAGACAACGGGCTTCCAATCGGACAGTTGGACTTTGATACACTTAAAGCATTGGGTGTTAGTTACTAAATCTAAAAAAAAATAGCTTTATAGAAATAATAAGCTCAAAGCTAAAATAAAAATATTGCCACTTGCTCTTTTTTTTAAGGCAAGTGGTCTTTTTTTTTGCAAAAGAAACCTTAAATTAGAGGACGAACCATTTATCTTACTTAGGTGTTATAATAATAAACAAACATCTGACTAGAGTTTGGCTTAGAATAGAAATCAATATACTTGTACAAATAGGCTGTTAAATAGCCTTGATTATAAATTACGGAAAGAAGGACTGTTATGAAAACAAAACTTGTATTGTGGGGAACCAAAGGTACTGAAGAAAATGCTCAAAAAGTATTGATAGCTTTAGAGCTTAATCCTGAAACAAACAAAGTGAAATCTTGGTTCTTCGAAGGAGAAGAAGCATCGGAAGAATTTTCGAAAGCACTGATGGATCAGTGGCGAAAGGGAGAGGCGGTTGCTTTTCCTGAAGGGGTAGAAGCACAAGATGCACCTCTTTCTGCTAGCACTGGATTAGTCCCTGAGGGCATTAGTACAGATAAGGCAGAGCTGTTGGCTCGTACACAAACAGAATGGATCTTTATTGTTCTGTCTACCAAACTATACAAAAACTATCAAGTAGAGTTAGAAGAATTGCAAGAGGAAGTAGATGGGCTTAAATCTTATTCTAAGGAGATGTGGGAGCGTATGAAAGATTTTTGGGCAAAGGTTCAAATGCAGGTTAGCGAGCAAAATTTGTTTCGTGAGCATACAAGCAACCTTCGAAACAGAACCAATGAACTGTTTGCTCAATTGAAAAAAATGCGCTCGCAAGAAGATGCTAAATTTGAATCAGAAGCAACAGGCAATTACAATAAGTTAGTAACAATTCTAGAACCAATAGAGGTATCGATCGAGCAAGAAGGTGCCGATTTGCAAAAAGCATTTGATAAGCTCAAAACGTTGCAGCAGACTTTTAAGAATTCTAAGTTAACTAGAACGCTTCGTTCTAAGTTGTGGGATAGAATTGATGATGCCTTTAAAAAGGTAAAAGCAAAACGCTCTCCAAACAGCTCACCAGAAGGACGTTTAACGCGTCGTATAGAAGGACTAAAAGGAGCAATTGAGAAGATGGAAAGATCTATTGGGCGAGACAAAAAAGAATTGTCTATCCAAAATGATAAAATTAATTCAGGTGATGTCAGTCAATTGGAAACTCAATTGAGAGAGGTTCGTGCAAAGCTTATTCGAGAACGTATTGATTCCAAAAGTAAAAAATTGGAAGATATGTACACGACGATGAAAGATTTAGAAACTAAGAATGCTCGTAACTTGGCTAGAAAGGCAAAAGAAGACGCTGCTGCTGCTGCCAAAAAAGCAGAAGAAGCTAAAGTCGCTGCTGAAAAAGCAGCAATTGCTGCCAAAAAGGTTGCTGATGAGGTTTCAGAGAAAGAGGCTGTTCAATCATCTCCTACAGAGGAAAATATGCCTGTAAAAGAGCCAATTACAGAGGCTAAAGAGGAGGAAAAACCGATAGTAGAGGAAGAAGCCGAATCTAAAAAAGAAGAAACTCCAGAAAAAACTCCAGAATTTAAAGAGGAAACACCTAAAGAGGAAGTATCGGAAAAGGAGGAACCTAAAAAAGACGAAGAAGAGTAAAATTAATATAAATTGATGTAACTTGTTTATAGTCAATAGTTAAGTCGCTCTCCATTTTGTGGAGAGTGACTTTTTTTTTGAAAAAAAAGAAACCTAATACACCAAAACTAAAACCAACGACATCTATATAATCAAATGCTATTTACTTTGATAGTATTTCTTATAACGGGAAAATGAAAATGTACGATGATTTACACTTACTGATGTAATAGTAGTTTTTAATAATTTTTTCAACGATAAAGTTTAAGTGGTGTGCAAAAGGCACACCCCACTTTACACACCAATAAATATTCACCACAACATATTTGTAATTATAAAAAAGTATTGCACAAAAAAGTGCAATAACTAAAGGGCAATTCTATGCCTAGACTAAACTTTTTAACATTAAACTCGGAAAAACAGTTATTGAATTTACGAGCTAAACAATTCTAATCATTATGAATACATTATTTGTTACGTCAACTTTAATCCTAAGTGGAGGACAAGTGTTGTTGGGTTTTGCTGCGGTAGGAGTGGCAGTGTACTTAGGAATCTTTGCCACTAAAACCTACATGAATCAGCAAACGCTGAAAATTAAATCGGATGGAGGACAAGATAATTCACCTCTAGTACGAAAATATGCTGAGGTGGACATTCATCAACATACTAAAAATATAAAATTAGCAGGTTTGGCTTCTGCGGTAGCAGTAGTCTTAATTGCTTTTGCTTGGACACAGTTTACAAGTGAGCAAGTTTTTGCAGAGTTTTTTCCTGAATTAGAGGAAATTGAAATGGAGGTTCCCCCAACTTCTCAACCTAAACCTGAATTACCTCCAGCTTTACCACCTCCACCACCTGTATTGGAATCTAATATAATAGATATTGTAGAGGAGCCAGAACCAGAGCCAGAAATAATTGAAAAGCCCATTATAGATATTAGTACAACACCTAGTACTTATACTGGTCCAACGGACCCTAATGCTACTTACAATCCACCTGCGATTGCAATTGAGCCAGCACCAGAAGAACCCAAGGAAGACCCTAATCAAATTATTGTATTTGCAGAGCAAATGCCAAGATTTCCAGGTTGTGAAGAACGAGAAGGAGATAATAATGCTAAAAAAGTTTGTGCCGATCAGAAATTATTGAGCTTTATTTATGCCAATATCTCTTATCCTCAGATGGCAAGAGAAAACCAAATACAAGGAGTCGTTAATGTCAGTTTTGTGATTAATAAGGATGGCTCTGTAACTGACATTAAAGTATTGAGAGAACCAGGTGGAGGATGTGGAAAAGAGACCGCGAGAGTTGTTAGAATGATGAACAAGATGTCTCAAAAATGGACACCAGGAAAACAACGAGGCAAGCCAGTACGAGTGCGTTACAATTTACCTGTAAAATTTAAATTGAATAATTAATAAATATTTATAATCTATTCTATTGATTGCTAGATAGAAGTTATGAATAAATGGAGTCGCAGCTTGAGTAACTGCGACTCTTTTTATGTTTAAATAACGGATTTATAATCCCCCTTGATAAACAGCACCATTAATGGTATCTCTTTGAGCACCTGTAATTGTTTTTAAACTGTTAGGGACTTTTTCCATTCTCATAACTCCTAGCAAAGCCATTAGGATTGCCTCTTTGAAATTAATAATAGAAGGATCTGGCAAGAACAATTCAGTAGTATAATTTTGGTTACAATAAGCATGAATACCTTCCATTAGGTATTGATTGAAGGCACCGCCACCTGTAACAAGGACTTTGTACTGTTCTTTTTTCTCATCTACTTATCTCATCTATAAAACACGTTCAAGCATTTTTTGCTAGATGCTAACGATGCGTTTCAAGCATCTAGCTGGCGGCATCGCTTTTAGCTACCCAGCTTTTCTACTTTTCTTATTTAAGAAAGCTAGATGCCGGTTCGGGTACCTATCACCCTGCTGCTACACCTGTAAAGCCTACCAACTCGAACCCACAGGATTGATTGTGACTTCTCAAACTCAAACCTCACAAGCCCAAACCTCAACAGACCAGAGCTTACAAGCCCAAACTTCCCAGGGCTCGATATCTGATTCTGTGATTGAAGCTGCGGCGCTCAATCGCCAAATGCTCGCTATTTTAGATTTTGGTTCTCAGTATTCTGAGCTGATTGCTCGGCGCATTCGAGAAACCGAAGTGTATTCGGAAGTGCTCTCTTACCGCACAACCGCAGAGCAGCTTCGCAAGCTCAATCCCAAGGGGATTATTCTTTCCGGTGGCCC
>ENA-ORXM01003757-ORXM01003757.1-marine-metagenome-genome-assembly--contig:-NODE-3757-length-14509-cov-9.892461_pt1 | contig 14509 bp, 10 predicted proteins | sample MGYA00237867_ERZ511480 | MGnify/ENA primary metagenome ERZ511480 (study PRJEB26309, sample SAMN06266103) | marine metagenome | isolation source: Algal blade | place: United Kingdom:Sidmouth, United...
ATGATGATTTATGGAATTGTCATGGTTTTTATTACGGCTGGAATGGGCTATCTTTTTGAAAACATGGGATTGATTGCAGCAGCAGCAGCACATTTTGCTTTTGACTTGGCAATGTTTTTTTATTTAGTTTTTTATCAAAAAGAACAAGTTGAAAAAGAAACTGTTGATTGGTGACAAGTAGCAAAATGAGCATCCACTTTACTTTTTTAATTTGGAGCGAATGGTTCGGTGCTTCGTCGTCACGCAGGGTCTCGCTATCCGCTACTATAGCAAAAGAATCTATCAAGGACAGAACCAAAAAACTACTTAAACCACTTAAACGACAAAAACTACTTAAACCAGTTTGCTATAACGCTACTATCGGGGCTATTTTGCGCTGTCTCAACAACAAAATTGAGAGAAAAAGTGTCCCAATAGAGATGCCTCTTATATCGGGAAGTAGATAGAATTAGGAAAAATATTTTTTGATATAGGGAGCTTCACCAAGTGGTACGTCCAAATTTTTACGACTTAATTAAGTGGTAATTCATCCAATCAATCTTTTCAATATAAATATTTTCCATTCTTCATTTGATTTTAATATTCAGTCAAAACTTCATCGACAAACACAGGTTGGCATTTTATAATTCCCCTTCAACTCTAAATTTTTGATTAAACAGCCGTTAGGCTTTCGTTTTTATTTCTTTAAATATTTCCTCAATGAAATCTGTTTTTCCTTGTATTATTATTTCAGATTTCAACATCGCCTTTAAGTCTCTGAAAAACTCATTCACATTATTTTTTAGTTTCCAAAATTCTAATTCAAACTCTTTCTTATTGATTGATATTGGAACAATATCATCTGTTCTATCAATGTTTATGTTGTTACTTTTCGGTGAGTAAAGTAATTCAATTGAGTCTCTTATAACTTTACCATAGAACGTATTTATTTCAGTCAAGTCTGATTTTCCGTTTTTAAGTATTTCGGCTACCGAATCAAAATGAGCAGTTGAATTGTAGCATAGTCCCGTGTCAGTTGATAAGAAAGCTCTTAAATTTCCATTTTGAAACACGCCAATGGCTTGTTCGAGTTGACAGCAATCAAAAAGTTCTTTTTTGTCGAGCGACTTTAGGTATTCAACATAGGGTTGAGCTTTTCTTTCTAAGTCAGAAAGCCTTACATACTCATATCCTTGAATTTCTCTTTGGAAATAATGACTAAATCCATAAGTGTTTTTCAAATCATTTTTTTCTTTCTCAAATATTTTATCATCAGTATATCCATTCTCTCCAAAATTGGTCAGAGCAAAAAAATCTACTCGAAACAATAGGTCAAGTTCTATGTTTTTAAGTTCTGTCATTTAGTGAAGCTTAACGTACATGGTATGTGCTGTATAAAACGTTAGCAGAATATGAACGCATAAAGATTGTTAACTGCTTCTTTAGATTACTGTACGATTATTTTTTCTGATTGTAACTTTGTGGTGATTGAAAAGAAAATTAAAAAACGTAACTCAGTGATTATTTTCCTATCACCGCAATTTGTTACAATCAGATTATTTATTGGTATTCTCGAAAATCACTCAGCTTGTACCCCTGTTTTTTCAAATCTGATTCTATTCGTACTATAATCTTGTTAAACTCCTTCTTGAAAATTCCTTTTTGCACCCTAAACGTTTTTTTCTCATTATGTCCCCAATAGATTCTAATTTCCCATTTAGAACCATCTATCTCTTTAAACTCCCAATAATGCCAAAAGGTTTGAGAGGGGAATTGCATAGAAAACTCATTTTTTGAACTTTCTAAATCTTTCATTAAATTGATAATATCAAACCAACTATCACTTATATCTCCACTTAACCAAGCCGAAAATCCTATATCATCATCAAATTTAAATATCACCTCATCTTCACCATAATTATAAATTGTCTCAATAGCACCTAATGCTGTTTTATCCTCAATATCAAGTTTGTTAAGTTTTCCTGTTGTGTATATATCCACTTGAAACATCCAATTTTATTTTTTTGCCGCTAACGGTTTGAGTTACTGACATTGGCGGCTTCCTCCAATCTCAAGTTATACAATAAAGGAACCAACCTTACTTCTATTCAATCCAGATACTATGGAGAATAAAATTGTAGCCATCAATGACCAGTAACTTGTTGTTATGGCGTCTTTTTATTTTCAGCCAACAACTTGCTTATTTTAACGGCTTCAGGAGCATTTTCTCCAAAAATATTTTCTAATTCTTTTTCTTCTTTGAATACACCATTCCAATTTTCACCATATCCAGGACATCCAGCCCTACTATAATCTTTAATGATTGCTTCAACCAATCTTACAAAAAAAGGACTTTCTACAAGTGGTTCATTATGTCTTCTGATGAAGTTTGCAAAATTGCATAATTGTTCAGTTCCATACTGCCCACAACCTGTTGTTGATCGGATAATAATAATTTCTTCAACTCCTTTACACCATCCATGATGAGTTGCTATTTCTTCAATCCATTCTAATTCTTCTACCTCATGGTCCATATCCCATAAGCTTAACAATTCAGCATAAAAGGGTAGAAAATATTTATCTGTCATAGCTAATTTATAAGCTACACGACTACCCAAAAAACACTCATCCTCATATAAATATTGATATTCTTTTAACCGATCAATACAAGCCTGTAAATATTTAGCTGCCAACGGGTATCGCTCTTTCTTTTCCAGTAGTTTGCCCCAAAAATCAATCGATTGTTCTCCTTGTTGATTTACAAATGTTATCAAACTGCCTGAATAGCTTCTAACTCCTGCACAAGCATTGTCTATTGCAATAACAAAATCTTCCTCTGTATTGAGTGTAGGATAATTTATTTGGAGAGTTTGTCGCTCTATATAGGTAAACTGTTTCATCTATAATTTGTATTGTCATACCGATTATCTGGGATATGAATGCTTTTATGAGTAATAGTAGATAGAATAAGTTAAGACCATGCAAGATAGACCTGATAGAAATGGTATCGTTTTTTGTAGGGCAAGTATAAGAAAGGCAAACGATAAGAATGGATAGCAGGCCTGAACGTCACGACGAAGCAATCCACCGTTCTCTCCTTATTTTTATTAAAAAAGAATTAACGCAATAAATTAAAAGCCCCTTGTTTATACAATTCTTGATTATTGACCAAAGAAATGGCTCTGGCGGTATATACATAGGTCTCGGCATTTTGCAATTGCCCCTCAAAAAATCCATCCCAACCTAATGTCAAATCATTGGACTCAAAGACCAGTTGTCCATAACGGTTATAAATTTTGAATTCGACTAATTCTTGAATGCCCCAGCCATCAACAAAAATCACATCATTGATGCCATCGCCATTAGGTGTAAAGGCGGTAGGAACATCTATAGAAGTTACTCGACGGACATCTACTCTGAATATACCATCAGAAGTATAACAACCTGCTGGGTCAAAAATATTGACATTATAAGTGACAGGGCCTTGTAAGGGAGCGATAAAAGGACTTGGACAGTCTGTACAACTCAAGCCCGTAGGAGGGCTCCAATTGTATAGTAAGCCTGGACCACCATAGGCATCTAATTGTAGGGAATCGCCAATAACCAAACTTGTGTCTACTTCAAAGTCTTCTATTGGGTAGTAAATGATGGCTTGTATAGAATCGGTGTCTGAACAACCTACAGCATCGGTGACGGTCACAGAATAAGTTGTGGTTGAATCAATGGCTGCAATTGGATTGGGAATGTTGGGATTGTCTAAGCCTGTTGATGGAGACCATTCATAGGTAACACCACCTGTTGCGACTAATTGGACAGAGTCGCCTTCACAAGCTCCATCTGAAAAAAGGTCTATGCCAGGTTTGTCGGTAATAATCATCAATTTGGAAATTTCATCTGTACAACCTGTTTCCTCATCTACAATGCTCAAGGTGACGGTATATTCGCCAGGAGTAGGATAAGTATGTGGAGGCGGATTGTTGCCTGAAAAAGTCGTTCCATCGCCAAAGTCCCACTCGGCATCATCGGCATTTAAAGAGGTGTTGGTAAAGACATCGGCAATGCCTGCACAGTGCATGGTGTCGCTCAAGATCAATTCGCCATTTCTATTGAAGTTGGCTATAACATTGTGAAAATTAATGGGCTTGGTCGTTTTGCCTGTACACACAGAATCTTCTGACCAATAAACTAAAGAGGCAAAAGTCGCCCCACTACTTGGATCAATATTGTAGGTGTGGGTAATGGTTGGAACGGCACCTGCGGTGTCTCCATCCCCAAAATCCCACGCATAGGTAACAACATCTACTTGATTGGTAATTGTAAAGGTAATATCTTGACCTGGGCAAATGACTTCGGGGTCTAATTCAAAATCGGCTAATGGGCCTTCCACCTCAATTGTTTTCGTAATCATATCAGAACAGCCAATAGAAGAAGTGATAATCATAGAAACTTCATAAGTACCAGGTGCGCCATAAATTGTACCAACACTTTCATTGGGAACAACAGGATCACCATTGCCCAAATCCCATGACAAGGTGTAGTTACTTGATAAATTAGAATTGTTGGTAAAGGTGATGAGTTCGCCCCAGCAAACGGTTTCTAATGTATCAGAAGATGCTAAGAAATCGGCAATAGGTATCGGCTGTACGGTTACATAATCCTCTAAGGTAAAAGTTCTTTCGCAGCCTAATGTATCTGTAACGCTTAGGGTAATATCATAAGTACCTGCTTCTGTAAAGGTGGCAGTTGGGTATTGGTCATTATCGGGTGAGCCATTGGCAAAGTCCCAATTATAGTCCACATGATTGAGGCTATCGGGCGCAAAACTCACGGTTTCTCCAATACAAATAGTATTTGGACTTGTCGCAATAAAACCTGCATGGGGAAGCGACGGAATAATATTAATGGCATAATTTCCTGGACAACCCAAGACATCTGTAACCGTCAAAATCGTTGAAAAAAGACTGTCTGCTGGTTCTATACCGTAAGTATAAGAGGGATTTTGTTCTTCTGACATGCCAATGCCATCACCAAAGTCCCACGCCCATGATGCAATGGTCGTATCGGCAGTACTCAAATCGGAAAAATTAGTCGTGAATGGATCTGGATTGATACAGCCCGTAATAGGGGAGGCTTCAAACAAAGCATCGACTCTAAAGGCTCTAACTACTAAAAAGTTTGTATCTCGACAACCGTTTATGTCTTCTGTAATCAGTCTTACTTCGTGGTCGCCACTTCCTCCAAAAGCGTATTGATAAATAGAAGTGTCTGTCCAAATAGGATGCTTGCCATCGTCAAAATACCACTGATAGCCTTTATAGCAATTTTCGTGAACATCTTGTGCCATAGAAGCGTCAAATGCGTGAGGAATCCCCACACAAGCAATTGTATCTGCTTCAAAATCTGCCGTTAAATTACGCACATTGAGCAAAACACTATCAACAAAAGGCGCACAAACAGAATCTTCTCTATACGAAATCAATTTGACCCAATAATCACCACTGGCGATATAATCATGACTTGGTGCTATATCGGTAGAATTAAATAAAGTATCGCCATCTCCAAAAATCCAATCCCAAGAATCGGCTAATTGAAAGTCGCCTTGAAAATCAAAATGATAAGGTTCACTGCAATCACAAGTATATTCAATTCGTCCCATTGGTCCCAATACTGTAATGGCATCAGCGACAATTGTGGTATCATAACAACCATTGTGTCCTGCAATTAAAGTAATATCTTGTGGGCCTGTTTGCCCAATAAAAGACCAAGTAACGATGCTATCATCAATACAATTTGTCAGTAAACCACCATCTGCCTCAAAATGCCATGTGTCTAAACTATCAGAAAGTGGTGTTATATCTGTAATTTGTACGGGTTGATTAGGACAAATTTGCGTTGTATCTAATTCAAATTCGGGTGTAGGCAAATTGCCCACTTGAATTGTTTGTACATAAGAGGTATCAAAACACCCCAATTCATTTGTAATAACTAAAAATACATCATAGTCCCCTGCTTCTGTGAATGTATGACTTATAGTACCATCAGTTGTAATATTCGCCGTATTACCATCATCAAAGTCATAATACCAATTTACAATAGGTTCATTAGAAGTACTCTTATCTTGAAATATGACTTCTAATGGAACACAACCTTGAGCAATAGTTGGAATAAAACGAGCAGTCGGTAAAAAGAGGGAGTCTGTTCCCAAAATCGTGTCAGTACAACCATAAACACTGGTTACAATCAAACTACTGGTAATGAGACGAAGGTCATGGATGGTATAATCGAAAAAAGGATCTTCATTGGAATCTTCTATAACAAGCGTTGGATTTTGTTCTGTTGAGGTGTCTCCATTCCCAAATTGCCACTGCCAAGAAGCAGCACTCGTTGATAAATCCGTAAATTGTATTTCGTAAGGAAGCGAACAACTATAAGTAGGGTTGGAGCTAAAATCAGCAGCAACATTGATGACCTCAATTGTCATAGTCGTATCTGATTGACAACCACCTGCACTCACAGTCAATGTCACATCATAAGTGCCTGTTGCTTCATAAACATGGGTTGGATCAGCACTTGTAGAAGTCATTCCATCACCAAAATCCCATATATATCCACCAGGACTAGACAAATTGTTAAAAATAACTTCCTGACATGTTGTATCATTAACCGCATTGACCACCTGAAAATCCACCAAAGGATTGCTGACAACGACTTGTTTCGTAGCAGTATGCGAACAACCATTGGGTTCGGCACTAACAGTTAAAGTGACATTGTAAATCCCCATTTCTGTAAAAGTAACCGCAGGAGGATCAATTTCACTAGAGGTTTCTCCATTATCAAAATCCCAAGTATAGCTAACATTGGCGGCACCTGCTTCATCAGAGTTATTGCCAAAAAAGGATACAGTCAAAGGAGGAACACAAGCAATTGCTGTAAAGGGATCAGAGTTAATCACAGCCAAAGGCGTATTAGAAATATCTACTGCATCAACTATCGTAATCAACGAATCACAACCATTTACATCCGTCACTTGTAACGTAACATCATAGGTTCCTGCTGCTCCATAGGCATGGGTTGGATTTTGTTCATCATCCAACTGTCCATCTCCAAAAAGCCATTCCCATCCCACAACATCCACAAAACCACCACCCACAGACAAATCTGTAAAATTAATATCTTCACCCACACAAGCCGTAACAGGAGTCAATTCAAAGAAAGGATTGGGCTTACCATAGACCGAAATCGTCAGTTCTTCACTCGTCGGATTTCCATTGATGGTAGCCGTATATTCCACTATATAAATTCCCTCATTGATATAGGTATGGGTTGGACTCGCAATCTCTGCACTCGCACCATCACCAAAAATCCAACTAATATTCGTCGCATTTGCAGGCGAATTAAACTGTACACCAACCAATGGCGCACAACCCTCCGTTACATCCGCACTAATTTGTGCCGAAAGGGTCTGAACAAAGAAAAATCCTATCAATAAAATAAAAATTGCTTTTTTCATAACAATATATCCAGTTTGCTTGGGGGTTAAAAACATAAATAAGGAGAGAACGGTAAATCGCTTCGTCGTGAAGCATGGTCCCGCTATCCGCTAATATGGCTAAGTAACAACCTATTTATCAAGGTAAAACAACCACTTAAACCACAAAAACTACTTAAACCACATAAACTAAAAAAGCCATTCCGCTACTATCGGGTCTATCTTGCACTGCTTGAACGATGATAATTCGAGCAACAGTGTTCCAAAAGAAATTTTCTTTCTATCAGAAAAAGAACAGAACCAAAAAACATCTTTAAAAAACCAAAGATAACCATCTTTTATCGTATCTCAAACACCTACTGTTAGGAGCAATGAAAATAATGTATTAGTTTTACAGGTATAAGGAGTGATTTAAAGATAAATATGCGTTTTTTAACAAAGATATTTTTTGATAGAGGAAGCAAAAATAGCCTCGTAAGAAGGCTATGACAAGGCTTTTTAATAAAGTATATCAAAGGTAAAAACGAATATTTATTATTGTATCATTTCTCAAAGCATTCATCTTTATCAAAATCTGTTTTCCCATGTCTATACTCAAAAATATGACAGTTTTTTTACTGTTTTTTTGCATAAGTAGTGTTCTTATAGGGCAAAAACCTACATGTGGCACAAAAATTACAAAAGCCCATAAAAAATATCTTGAAAATCATGCTACCTTAAAAACAGCAGGTATGCAAAGATTAAACAAAACAATCTCTATTACGACGCATGTTGCTGTAAATAGTATGGGAGAAACGTCTTATACTGATGCCTTAATAGATTCTGCTATTGTTGAACTGAATGAATCTTTTTCGCCTATTGCGCTATCTTTTCAAGTTTGTAAGAGAAATTATATGGAGAATTACAATTATTATAATTGTACTGCTATAGATGAAATGGTCATAATGAATTACCAACCCAATACCATCAATCTATATTTGGTTAATTCGGCAGAGGATATAGATGGTGGAGAAATGGATGGATACACTTATTTACCAACAGATGAAGAGGGGGATGATGTGATTGTTGTGTCTACAGTTGAAGCGATTCCGCACCAAATGGGTCATTATTTGGGGCTTTATGATACCCATGAAACAGAATTTGGTATAGAATTTGTTAACGCTTCTAATTGTGCAGAAACAGGAGATTTGATTTGTGATACAGACGCAGACCCTTATGAAGAAAATATTCCAATGGATACCCAAGATCCCTGTAATATTCTTGAAAATCTACTAGACCCCAATGGCGAGTTTTATGTGCCACCCACCAACAATATGATGTCGCTGTATCCCTATGATTGTCGTTGTATCTTTACCAATGAACAGTACAACAAAATGGCAGCTACTTACTTGGAATTTAGAGAATATTTGTGGTAATTTGTGTCTGGGGTTGAGACCATGAAAAATAGACCTGATAGTAGTGGTTGGATGCTTGTGTTGGCGAAGCGTTGGCTTTTCGCAGAATATATTGCGAAAAATGCAAGGCATCTTGGAGATGCCATCCATAAACGAATAGCAGGCCTTTCCGTCACGACAAAGCACCTTGCGTTCTCTCCAAAAAAAAATAAAACATGAAGATTTCATTTGATGAAAAAGTATACTGTAAACGAAAGAATTAACCAAGCAGAAACCCTCCCCGCCGATTTTTATCGAAACCCCGATACTTGGGAAACATGTAAAGAAAAAATATTTTGTAAAAACTATCTTTATCTTGGCGATAAACAAAGCCTTTTTAGTGGCTTAGAAAATGTATATCCACTTTGGCTATTAGAAAACTATTTGGATGAACCCGTTTTACTTTCCAAAAAAGACGACGAAATTCAGTGTATGACCAATGTTTGTACCCATCGAGGATTTTTGCTCGTCCAGCATCCTTTTTTTCAATTAAATGCGTGGGATGAACACCCATTAGATGAAATAATTTGTGGTGTAGAAGGGTATAAAACCAAAGCTCACTATTATATTAATTTTAAATATGAAACGAAGAAATTGGACAAGAGAAGAATTATACTTAAATGCTATTTAATTTCAGATTCTTAAAATTTTATTCAAAAAAGCTGAAAAATTTCTCTTCAGAATTATTTTATGAGAAAACTTTCAAGGAATTTGAAAATAATAAAATTAGATTGCCTATTAAATTTTTACCAAATAAAACTTTCTTGGATTATCATTATCATAAAATATTTGATGAAAAATAATGTGTAATGAGTTTATTATCAATATGCGAATTTGTCCTTTAAAAAAAAACCATTTGAAGTTGTTTTTGCTGTTGATAATGATTCTCACTGTGCTGCAATTTACAATAATAACTTAACGGAGGGTTACCTTGTAAATTCTTTTCTATAGTTGTTCAAAACTCTCCTAGACTTGAATATAAAGATGAAAATTATTCTTTAAAATTATACAAATTTACAGTTCGAGCAAGCCAATGCTGAAGAACAAAGTTAGTGTGTTTTTGAACAAAAACTTTGTTCTGTCCTTTCTCTCCAAAAAATGAATAATAAAAGGAATTAATTTGTCAATTTTTTTATTTTTTGTATCTTGCATGGGTTTGTTGGATTTTTCTTAAACAACACAAACTATTTTAATCATTAAAACCTCACATTATGGAATGGTATCTAACCGTTATTAAAGAAAGATATGCCCAATTTACGGGCAGGGCAGGACGTGCCGAATTTTGGACGTTTACCCTTGTCAATTTTGCAATTTCTATGGTCTTGAATTTCATAGGATTTTTGGGACTGGGCTTTATTAGCTCTATTGCTGCTGGAATTGGCAGTATTTATGGACTGGCGGTCTTAATTCCTGGAATTGCAGTCGCTATTAGAAGATTACATGACACTGACAAAAGTGGTTGGTATTTATTATTAGGACTTATTCCTGTGATTGGTACAATAGGCTTGATTTATTTGTTGGCACAAGAAAGTAACCCAGACGAAAATCAGTTCGGCCCTAATCCAGAAATTGCTCACTTTTTGGACTAAGATTTAAAAATAAATTAGGTGGCAAAGAAGCACTCATTTTTTGTCGCCTAATTTTATGTGCTATGCCCCTCCAAAAGTAGCCACCGCTTCATCAACCATCATATAGATTTCTGAACGCAAAGCTTTGCCTTCGGGTGTATCACTTTCTGCTGTACGTCCTTCACCAAAACGGGAAATAACCATATTTTGTTGGGGAAGTACAATCACGTATTGTCCCAGATGGCCTTGTAAGAAATAAAAAGGGTTTGTGTGTGCTAAATCCATCCAAAGCGAATAACCATATTCTGGCGATGCTGGAAAAACAGGCTTACGCATTTTTTCTGCAAAACTTCGAGTAATCAATTGCTGTCCATTCCACTGACCACCTTGTAAAAGCAATTGCCCAAACTTTGCAAAATCTCTGATATTGGCATTGACACAACAATATGATTTTTCGATGCCGCCTTCCATATCCAAAGACCACAAAGCATCGTGGCGCATGCCCATCGGTTTCCAAAACTTTTCAGAAAGGTAACTACTCAAATCTTTGCCTGTCGCTTTTTCTATGACCATTCCCAACAACTGAGTCGTTCCACTTTGATAATGAAATTTTTGTCCTGGTTTTTCGACCACATCCAACGTCAAAATCAAATCACTTAAATGTGTTTTGTAATAGCCTTTGGCGGTAATAGAGAAAGGACTATAATAGTGTTCATCCCAATTCAATCCAGAACTCATTCGAGACAAATCACCAACCGTCATTTCTGCTGCCAACCCTTTATTGTATTTTGGAAAAAAGTCGCCTACAGGTTGATTCAAACTTTTGATTTTACCATCTTGAATCGCACAATCCATTAATAACGTTACCAACGATTTTGCCATAGAAAACGAATTGGATTGGCTATCTTTGCCATAGTCATTCCAATAATTTTCATAAAGCAATTCCCCATTTTTTGCGACTAAAAACGCAATGGTATTGTACTTTTTATGGTGTTGCAAAAGCTTTTCAGAAAGCTCTTTTGTATTATAAGTTGGGGCTTCTTTCCAATATTGCGGTGTTCCTTTAGTAATGGTATTGTTATAAAAATATTCATAATCATTCAAAGAAGCCGTCGAATTTCCCCGTAAATAAGTCATTCTAAGTCCTTTAAATATAAAACCGTTGTCTGTCACCAAAAGCCCGATGACCAACAAAGCAATCAAGCCAAAAAATCCACCCAAAAGCCATTTTAATATACCCATTCCATTCAATTTTGTGAGAAGTACCTATACACAACTAATCGTCATTTTTGAGTCGTCTATTTTTTGGGTTTAGGTACTCAACTACAAGGTAAAGAAAATTTTCGTTATTTTTGTACAATCAATAAGAAACAAAACAACTGTTCATTTAGTCATTGAGCAGAGTCAAAATGAAACAATAAAACATGCCCACCCACAACTACGGCACCACAGCACCAAGAACCACAGCACTAAATTAACTAAAATGAACCTATCCCACATTCTAAATCACTTAGGCGAAGACAGAGCAAGTTACCACTATGCCGTATCGCCCCCAATTTTTCAAACAAGCAATTTCACCTTTGCCGATGTTGCCCATATGCGAGCGTCCATCAAAGACGAACTCAACAACTCCTTTTATACAAGAGGGTGTAATCCTACCGTTGCGATGCTGCGAAAAAAAGTAGCAGCCTTAGAAAAAGCCGAAGATGCTTTAATTTTTGGAAGTGGTGCTGCTGCGGCAACTGCGGCCATTATTTCTCAAGTGGAGGCAGGAAATCACATTGTATCTGTTGCAAAACCCTATAGTTGGACCTTCAAATTAATGAGCATTTTCCTAAAAAGATTTGGGGTAACGACCACTTTTATTGATGGCACAAAAACAGAGAATTATGAAAAGGCAATTCAAGACAATACAAAATTATTGTATTTAGAAAGCCCCAATTCCCTCACTTTTGAGTTGCAAGACATCGAAGCCGTCGCCAAGATTGCGAAAGCGCACAAGGTTGTCACCGTTTTAGACAATAGTTATGCATCGCCCATCAATCAAAATCCCATCGAAATGGGGATCGACATCGTATTTCATTCAGCGACAAAATATTTGGGCGGACACAGCGATACTGTTTGTGGCGTACTGTGTGCGAATGAAGCGATTATTCGACAAATTTTTGCGAATGAGTATATGACGTTTGGGGGAATTATTTCGCCCAATGACGCTGCCATGCTTTTAAGAAGCCTAAGAACGTTGCCCTTGAGAATGGAACGAATCGGACAAACAACGCTAAAAATCGTAGAATTCCTTGAAAACCATCCCAAAATCGAACAAGTTTATTTCCCACATTCGCCCTCATTTCCCCAATATGAATTAGCCCAAAAACAACACAAAGCCCCATCAGGGCTATTTTCCATTAAGCTCAAAGCCAAAAATCGAGACGATATAGACCGTTTTTGCGACAGTTTACAAGCCTTTCTTTTAGCCTGTTCGTGGGGCGGACACGAATCCCTCGTTTTCCCCATCTGCGGATTAGACGATTCCGAAAATTACAAAGAAAACGAACTCGCTTGGAATCTGATAAGGGTCAATATCGGTTTAGAAGATGCCGATTTTTTAATAGAAGATTTAAAGCAGGCTTTAGAAAAAATCTAAGGAGAGAAAGGGAGGAAGCTCCGTCGTGACGCATGCTCCCGCTATCCGCTACTATGCCAAGCCTTACAAAACTCTTTGGCCCTACTTTTGGCATAACACTGCTATCGGGTCTATGTTAAAAGGACAGAACTACTTGTATCTGCTTTGGTCATTGAGTGGAGTTGAAATGATATGGTTGCCACTATCATTTACGTTCCATTTCTATTATTCCAATAAACTTCTTCGCCAAAGTTTTTGTCAAAATCATCGCTCCCTTATCATTCGTATGCGTTTCATCCCAATACTGATCAGCCTTATAAATTTCAGGAAATTTTTTAGAGTCAACCAAATTGACTTTATTTTTAGCAGGAAGTTTGTTGAAAACAGGTCTAATATTTTTATAGTCATTTCCTTTAAGCATTGGATGTGGAACAAAAATAATTCGAATACCTTTTGATTTTGCCATTTCAATAAGAATGTTCAGTTCATCAGCATAAGCATCATTGTTAAAAATGCCTGGCACTTTATTGGTAGGACTAAAAGCCTCATGACTTCTCTTGCGGTTACTATTCATAATATTGGTAGAATCACTTACATAGGCTTCATGTTGGCTTTTTATACCTATTAAATCTGCATCATCTTCTATTCGAATATACCCATCATTGCCCACAATACTCAAGTCCAAATCTTTCATTTCCTGTTTGCGAAGAGCCATATCCTTTACCACTCCAATATTTAGCTTGTTTTCAATATATTTTACAAAGAAGTAGAATGAAAATTTGACTTTCCTAAAAAAAGTATATTTCTCCTCTTTTAACCCCCAATACGCATTAATACCAAATTTCAACCCTCGCCAATCTTTCAACCACAATCGAGAACGCTTTGTATGAAGGTTTTTAACGAATTTTTTTTGTTGTGTAGATGTTTGAATAGACCTTAATTCATAAAATATATACTTTAAGTTGGGAAGATCATAATCAATGAGATTGCGACAAAGCCCATAAATTTGCCCTGCTGTTGCACCACCCAAGCCATAATTAAAAGAAGTTACTTTAAGGTTTGAGTTATTGCGTACATAACGATTAAATATATGCGGTTTCATCCCTCGAAAAGTCTTACTTGACCCTACAAAAATAGTATTGTATTGATTTGGCTTCTCTTGTAAAGTCATAGCCCTTGCCAATTCTGCATCAGTCGGCCAAGAATAGGGCAAATCAATAATAGAACGAATAGCCCAGCTCCCCAAAAAGAGCAGCCCCAATAACACCAAAGATTTTAAAAAAAGCTTAAACATAAACTTATATGGACTTATATGGTTTCAAAAAATAGACTAGAATCTAAAATAAATAAATTCACTGGAAGCAAACCTACCAAACGATAAAGTAGCCAAGCCAATCAAAAAATAAGCTGACCACCG
>ENA-ORXM01003758-ORXM01003758.1-marine-metagenome-genome-assembly--contig:-NODE-3758-length-14504-cov-3.290497_pt1 | contig 14504 bp, 11 predicted proteins | sample MGYA00237867_ERZ511480 | MGnify/ENA primary metagenome ERZ511480 (study PRJEB26309, sample SAMN06266103) | marine metagenome | isolation source: Algal blade | place: United Kingdom:Sidmouth, United...
CAGAGATACCTGCTTTACCGAATTCCTTTGGGATACCTTCCTTCATTTTTTTCCAGGTGGTTCCTCCGTCGGTCGATTTGTATAAACCCGAATCCTTCCCACCAGATTCCATAATCCAAGGGTAACGTCTGTGTTGCCACATGGCTGCATAGAGAATGGACGGGTTTTTCATATCCATTGATAAGTCGGAAGCCCCGGTGCCATTGTTTACAAAAAGGGTCTTTTCCCAAGTAACTCCTCCATCCATAGAACGATAAATGCCCCGTTCGGAAGTCGCGCCATACTGCGCACCTTGAGCAGCGACATAAATGATATCAGGATTTGTCGGATGAATAATCACATCAGAAATATGCCTGGTTTTGTCCAAACCAATATGCTTCCAAGTTTTTCCCGCATCCGTAGATTTGTAAACACCATCTCCCATGGATGTCATCACTCCACGTGCGGCATGCTCGCCCATACCGGCGATTACGATGTTCGGATTACTTTCAGAAACCGCAATGGAACCAACGGTACCCGTTTTTAGAAATCCATCTGAAATATTTTTCCAAGTAATTCCCGCATCCTCGGTTTTATAAATACCACCGCCGACAGTCCCCATATAATAGGTCATGGGTTCACCTACTACTCCTGACGAAGCAACGCTTCGTCCCCCACGATGCGGACCAATATTTCGCCATTTGAGTCCGTGAAATATGGAATCTTGAATGGCAACTACAGCTGTAGTATTTTTCTTTTTTCGTCGTTGAGAATGCATTGCTGTTGGAACGATGAGTACGATGAGGAGGAGTAGTTTTGCGATTTTCATTATGATTTATTTTGTGGTTGGTATGTCATTGCGAGCCCTTTTTTGGGCGAAGTAAGCTGTTGAATCTTTGTATTTGCACAGCAACAGTTTGTCACGTCGCATTACGTATTTTGGTTGTTTCTACATATTGGTGCGCTCCTTGCAAAGAAGGGTTTAATCTAATCCTCCGTTTCTTTCAGGTGACCTCGGCTTTGGCCATTCAAGAGGTTCTCCTGTTCTACGACTCTTTCCGATTAAAGTCGCCCTTTCTCTAGAGGTTTTTTCAGAATCTTCACTTGCCATATAGGTCAATATTGCGGTGAGTATGGCATTATTTCGAACATCGTCAAAAATGATTTTATCATAGGTGTCTAAATTCGTGTGCCAAGTATAATTCCAATAACTCCAACTTAACGAACTCAAGGAAAAACCAGGTGCACCTACCGCAACGAAAGAAGCGTAATCAGAACCCCCACCAGCAGGAGAACCCGGGAAAGTTGTTTCAATATGTTTTGTGATATCGCTTGGAACAGCCTCTAACCATTTACCCATATAATCATAAGCATGCAAAAAGCCTTGCCCAGTAATGCGAACTACACGTCCGGTGCCATTATCCTGGTTAAAAAGGGCTTGCATGTTTTCTACTATTTTGGGGTTGTCTTCAACGAATGCGCGTGACCCATTTAAACCTTGTTCTTCACTTCCCCAATGTCCGATAAGAATGGTACGTTTCGGATTGGGGTACACTTTTTTTAGGATTCGGGCGGCTTCCATCATAGTAATGGTTCCCGTACCGTTATCCGTTGCACCTGTAGCGCCATCCCAAGAATCAAAATGCGCTGATAGAATTACATATTCATTGGGAAGCTCTTTTCCGGGAATGGTAGCAATCGTATTAAAGGTTGGTACAGTACCCATATCGGTAGATTCAGCAACCACTTTTATCTGAGGGTTTGAACCGTTTTTAACCATACGATATAGGAGTCCGTAATCTTCAAGGGAAACATCAACAGCGGGAATTTTATCCGTTCCGGCACTAAAAATTTTATTGGCTCCAAAACCATTCGACCAGCGGGATTGAACAATGCCTACTGCACCAGCAGCTTCTAGGGCTTTGTTAATATTACGACTGGTATATCCTGTATTCTTCATATTCTCACGCCATGCTTTTTGAAGTGCATCGCGCTCGGTTTTCATTTTCTCAAAGGATTCCTCAGTAGCAAATTCTTCCCAATTGTAATCAGGCCTTCCGGTAGGTTGGTTCATAGAAACCATAACGAATTTACCTTTTACATTGGGTAACCATTTGGCAAATGCTAACGAATCAGAAACCATTGGGAGTGCTATCAGATTTGCGGTAACCTCTTTTTTTCCTGTAGACGGACTCCAAGCCAATTGCATTCCACTTAAAGAAACAACACGCGGCGATACTAGATCAATATGGGTAATTCCTCGTTGCCACCCTTTCCATTTGCCCCATTCTTGATTTTCGGCAGTAATACCCCATTCCGCATACTTTTTAACTGCCCAATCATGAGCATTTTTCATTTGTGGTGTGCCTACTAAGCGAGGGCCAATTACATCCATCAAATGATGCGCTAAAGGTTCTAATTGAGAATTTTCATTAGCTTCTTTTTGAATCGCTTCAACAATTTTTTCTGTAGTTTGCGAGAATCCAAGGGTAATAATTAGCAGGCATGCGCAAGTGAGTAGTCCTTTTTTCATTTTCAATTGTTCTTAGGTTATTTAAGTAACTAATATAACGATTAAAGAGGTGAAGTTCTGTATTTAATAGAGTCCCTATTTTTTCAAATGGCCTACTAAACTTGTTTTAATTAAATAATCCCATCCGGCCTGACCGCTTTCTTTTTTAAACTCCGGAATATCATCAGGAAAGGGATTAATGACATAACTTTTAAGCTTAAGTATAGTCTGGCTATCTTTTTCCATAAGTTCAAATGTAGATAGACCCTCACCCGAATACTCTTCAAAATTCCAACTATACCCTATTAATTTATGAGAAATAACTTTGGTGACTTTCCAGATATGCGTAAAATTTCGCCCTTCATTTTGAATAAGAAATCTAGTTTCAAATCCGACTTGAGGTTTGAAATCAGGAATGTTAGGAAAATACCATTGCCGCATTTGCTCTAATTCGGTAATAGCTTTCCAGATCGTATCGATGGAAGCATCATAAGTTTGCTCAACAATAATAGGGTCCGAATTTTTCATCTGGAGTTTATTTGAGTTTTTTATCCAAAGCCAAAATGGTTTGTAACAAAACATTAGCGCCATTTGCCATGTCTTCGGCAGAAGTAAATTCTTTGGGAGAATGACTGATACCACCTTTACTAGGTACGAATATCATCCCCGTAGGAGCGATTAAAGCCATATCTTGAGCGTCATGACCAGCACCGCTAGGCATTCTTTTAGTAGATAGACCGAGTTTTTTTGCGGCTGCTCCAATTGTGTCTTGAATTCTCGCGGTCATAATTGCAGGGTCTGCTGTCGTATTTAAAGCACGAAACTCAATCTGCACGTTTGAAGCTTCCGCGATTTCTTCACCTTTTGACTTAATGGCCTGATACACTTTTTCAATCACCTCGGACGATAAATCACGAATCTCTAAACTCGTCACCACTTTACCGGGAATCACATTCGGTGCCCCAGGCTCAGCTTTGATTTTCCCAACCGTACCTACCTGCGCTCCATCAAAACTATTGGTGATTTCATTGACGGCAACTATAAATTTGGCCGCTGCCAGCAAGGCATCCTGACGAGCATTCATTGGAGTGGTACCCGCGTGGTTTGAGAAACCGGTAAATTCAACATCCCACCATTTGAGCCCGACAATACCTTCTACAATACCAATTTGAATATTTTCTTTTTCAAGCGTGCCACCTTGTTCAATGTGTAATTCTAAAAAGGCTGTAATTTCATCTTTTTTTCTAGCTACTTCTGCAATACGAGTAGTGTCACCGCCAAGTCGCATGATACCTTCGCCCATAGAATATCCAGTAGAATTTACCACTTTCAATGCATCTTCACCTAAATGACCTGCAATAGCACGACTGCCCATCACACCACCCTCTTCGTTCGAGAAAATAATAATTTCTAAGGGATGTTTTGTTTGAATATTGTTCTCCTTCAATACCTCTAAAATTTCAAGAGACGCCATAGACCCAACACAGCCATCATAGTTTCCTCCGTTGGGAACACGGTCAATATGTGAGCCGAAAGAGATCGATTTTAAAGATGGTTTTTTGCCTTTACGCTTCCCGATAATATTTCCCGCAAAGTCAATATGAACTTCCAATCCTAGATTCGTTAAGGTTTGAACCATCCATTGTTGGGCAGCGACATCGGCATCACTAAAAGCTACGCGCTCAGTTTCTCCGTTTTCTTGAAGTCCGAATTTAGCGAGCTCAAAAATGCGCTTTTCAAGTCGGTCTTGATTCACTTGATATTTTTGGGCTTGTAATAAGATACATCCGAAGAAAAATAAAGGAACCAATAAGCGCATCATAAAGTCAAAATTTACTTTGAAAGTACTGAAAACAATTCAATTTTAGCGATACCGTTAAGGATTATATCATACCAGCAAAGGATAACGACACAGCTGAAATATATTTGTATCAAGCGTTAAACGGTAGGCGCGAATAGACAAGTTACCGCAATAAAAACAGATATATGAATACAGATATTAGAGAGATTGAAAGTAGATTGAAAGACGTAGTGGAAAAGAATGAAGATTCTGTTAAAGGCTTCGAGAAAGCTGCAGACCATGCAAAAGAATTAGGAACCAAAAATTATTTTGAAAACAAGGCGGAAGAGCGCAAACGTTTTATAAAACAGTTACGAAATGCAACACCAGCTTTGGAAATAGGAAATACGAAAATCGAAGGGTCTGCTAAAGGAGCTGTACATCGATCGTGGATGGACGTTAAAGCACTATTTTCTAGTGATAATGATGAATCAATGTTAGAGGAAGCTGTTCGAGGAGATAAAGCGGCAATACAGGAATATAATGAAGTCATGACCCACAAAATGGTGCCACATCGTTTGAAGGAAATTCTTAAAGAACAAAAAAAAGAAATTCAAAACGACTTAGAGACATCGAAAATTTTGGAAAATTTTAGATAGGATTATTTTTTTTATAAAATTTATGACCTCCCAGTTGGGAGGTTTTTTTTGCTTTTATCTCTAATTAACTGCTTTAATTGCTACAAAAATATCAACCTCTGCATCAGATAAGTTTTTCGCCTTTTCACCATATATTTCAAAATCTGCCGTGTACAACCTTTCTAAATCAGTATTCCAAATTTCTACCCAAGTGTTGTAAACGGCCCCTGTTTGTGTATCGCCTCTAGAGATAAACTGTGCAAAAGTCCCCCCTTCAAACGATTGCCCTATCATGCCTTGTGGTATTTGATCTAAAGAATTTACCTGACAGCCTAATATGGTATCGTAAGGTTTCGTATGATCACTCTCATAGTTGGTGTAGATAGAAAAAACGGAATCACTTATTTTGTTGGGAATTTTTTCTAAGATTCTTTCCGACATAAATTTACCCCAAAGTTCACCAATATCTTTCGCTGCCTGTCCATTTTCATTGGTAGTTCTCACCGAAATTCCGATGATATGAAAGGGCGCTATTTGTGTAGTCTGCATGCTATTTTGTATTAGATTAGGCTACAAATATAAGGGCGTAAAATGACAGTTATTGTCAGGGGTCGAATAAATATGTTTTGGTTTTAACAAGGGCAGACAATTTCTAAGTAAAAAAGAAATCTACTTTTTAGTACATTGTGTTCGGGTTCGCCGAATGATCTGGAATTTGTTGAATGGCATCCCAATGTTCGCAAATTTTACCATTGGCGTCGAATCGAAAAAAATCCATTGTTACATATTGATCATTATCAGGCCACGTTTGGTGCGTATGCAAAGCGACCAAATTTCCTTCAGAGATACAACGTACAAATTCTATAGTCTTATTGGCATATTCACGGTGCATCCGTTCAAAATAATCAATAAAACCTTGCGTGCCATTGGCTACGTCAGGGTTATGTTGAATGTATTCATTACCCACAAATTTTTCGATTGCTTTTTTCGGATTTCCTAAATAGGCCATTTTATAAAAAGCAACTGCGTTCTCCTTATTTTTCTCAAGGTTCATCACTTTTAGTTTTTAAAAGATTAGCAAAATTATAAGCAGCATATACTAGATTATCATAACTTTTTTCTAGTGCAGTTTGAAGATTTGTGATCTCTTTTAGAATGGGCGTGGCATAAGTGAGTCCCATTTGTTGTTGTTCTTCCAACGAAAGATCAACCGAACCGCATAACGCTGCCACAGGAATCTTTTTAGCCGCTGCTGATTTAACAACACCATCAATTGTTTTACCTGATAGCGTTTGAGCATCTAATTTACCTTCTCCGGTAATGATCCAATCAGCACCATCAATGGTCTGGTCAAAATTTGCTAGCTGTTTTATTAAATCAATGCCAGAAGTTAATTCACCGTTTAAAAAAACAACGGCACCTCCACCAATTCCTCCTGCTGCACCTGATCCGTCTATGCTTTGAACATCAATATTGTACTGATCTAATAGTACGTTCCTGAAATTTCTAAGACCCTGGTCTAAAAAATTTATATCATCTTTGGAAGCTCCTTTCTGCTCAGCGTATATATAAGCCGCTCCTTTGTCGCCATAAAAAGGATTTGAAACATCACAGGCAATTTTAAATTTCACAGCTTGAAGTCTGGGATGTTTTTTAAAGTCATCAATACTTCTGATTCCGTTTAGATGTCGCCCTATAGGTTTTAGGGGCTTTGAATTGGCGTCTAGGAAAAGGTAGCCAAGGGCCGATGCGATACCCATGCCACCATCATTGGTAGCACTACCTCCGATACCTAAAATAATTTTTTGCGCACCTTGATCTAGAGCATCTACTATTAATTCGCCGGTACCAAACGATGAAGTATCCATAACCCGTTTTTCGTCTTCTGCAAGTAGTTTTAAACCCGATGCCTCTGCCATTTCAATAAATGCAATTTGACTTTCAGCAGCATATACATAAGATGCCTCTATCGGTCTGAAAAGTGGATCATTTACCGTTATCGAAATCTTTTCACCTTTGAGATAATGCTTTACTACTTCAATAGTGCCATCGCCACCATCTGCTAATGGCATTTTTACAATTTCAGCCTGCTTAAAAATCATTTGCAATCCTTCCGTAACGGCGTCACAAAATTCGAACCCGGTTAAAGAACCTTTAAATTTATCAGGGGCTATAATGAATTTCATAGCAAGCAAATTTATTTAATGAAATTTAATAAGATAGGTGCTCGTTTTTCCTTCTTTAATATACAACTTTCATACACTTGTGGCATCTATATACATTAAGAGACAAGAAAATAATTAAGTTTTTGATTTTATACCCTAGTTGACATTTTGCTATTGAAGTACAATAAAAGTGATTGCTCTATCGTTATTTTTGGCAACCTATATCCCCAAATTATGTCAGTATTAGAATCACAAATTATTTACCATTCAAATCGTAATATCGAACATAGTTCTGAAAAAATTAAAAGGTCTTTGGAACTTTTAATGAAAGTCAGCTTTGAAAAGTCGACAAAGTAGTCAACTAAGTTTATCTTCTTATCTCTACTATAAAAATGGCATCATTCCACAAGTTTGGAATAGGTCAAAAAGTAAACCCCAAAAAAAAGGAACGAACTTAAAGTATCAGTTCCTAAAAAGAAGCTGTGGTAACAGCTTATTCGTTCTTTGCTTAAAAATGTTCCGTAAATTCTATTTTACCGAATAGGAGACTGAATAAGTTCGTGCGCTGCACAAAGTCGAATTAGTGACGAGTACACACGATAGCGGAAAAAAATAACCTTCAAAGGTTTTCAAACTTCACTTTATTTTATTCGCCCACATTGTATATAGATGCCCCGTATAGCACCCGAAAATCAACTTTACTTCTCGGTGTAAACAGGTATATAATTGCCTAATAATCAATATAAAATATATTTTTAAACATTTACATACGTATGTAAACGTAAGTAAATGTTTTACATACGAATAAAATTTGAATGACAATCTAAGTTTGCATTGTCGAAACATAAGAACTCGGCGAAACAAATTGTTAAACCTGTCTGTGTACTATGGCAGACACTAAAATTAAGTATTATGAATGCACTTAGAAATTCAGTAAAATTAATCGGAAATTTAGGTCAAGATCCAGAAATCGTAAATCTTGAAAGTGGTAGCAAATTGGCTAAATTTTCAATTGCCACTACAGACAGTTATAAAAATGCGCAAGGTGAAAAAGTCGAAGATACCCAATGGCATAATATCGTTGCTTGGGGAAAGACCGCAGAGATTGTTGAAAACTATTTGGTCAAAGGAAAACAGGTTGCTGTTGAGGGCAAATTAACTCACCGTTCCTACGAAACCAAGGAAGGTGAAAAGCGATACATTACAGAAGTCAAGTGTAACGAGCTTTTGATGTTAGGGAAATAATTCTTTCAGATGTATATTGTTGAGGTCACAATCTGTGATCTCAACTTTATTTAAATAGAAAAGTAAGCTAACTTTACCCATGCTTTTAACTGACTACAAAGAACAACTTTTACCACTTCTCAAAACCCATTTTGGTTACGATACTTTTCGACCGAATCAATTGGAAGTGATGCAAGATGTGATGACCAATACTGATGTTTTGGCGATAATGCCAACGGGTGGTGGTAAATCGCTTTGTTTTCAATTACCTGCTTTGGCCATGGAAGGAACAGCTGTAGTTATTTCTCCATTAATTGCCTTAATGAAGGACCAAGTTGATGTTTTAAAAGCGAATGGAATTGCAGCTGCTTATTACAATAGTTCTCAACCTCAAGTAGTACAACAAGATATCTTTCAGAAACTCAAAAATGGTGAGTTGAAATTGTTCTACGTGGCTCCAGAAAGCATTGGTCAATTTGATACTGTTTTTCAGGAAATAAAAGTGAGTTTGTTCGCCGTTGATGAGGCTCATTGCATTTCTTCTTGGGGACATGATTTTCGTCCTGCATATACACAATTGGGAAGTTTGAAAACCAGATTTCCCGATATTCCGGTAATGGCTCTAACTGCTACGGCGGATAAAGCAACACAAGATGATATTGCTGAGCAGCTTTCGATTCCAGAGGCTTCACGTCATTTAGCATCTTTCAATCGCCCTAATTTGTATTTGGATGTCCGACCGGGACAAAACCGTATCAAACAGATTCTGAATTTCTTAGTGGAACGTTCCGATGAAAGTGGAATCGTTTACTGCTTGAGTCGAAAAAACACAGAGAAGCTAGCAGAGAAATTGCAGAATTCTGGATATGCTGCCAAAGCATATCATGCAGGAATGAGCACCGAAGAACGAACTCAGGTACAAGAAGATTTCATCAATGATCGCACACCCATTATTTGTGCTACTATCGCCTTCGGAATGGGCATCGATAAGAGTAATGTTCGTTGGGTCATTCACTATAATCTACCCAAGAATTTAGAAGGGTATTATCAGGAAATCGGTCGTAGTGGGCGTGATAGTTTACCTGCACATACACTTCTTTTTTACAGTTATGCCGATGTTGTGCAGCTTCGTAAATTTATTGAAGGCAGCGATAATGCTCAAGTGCAATCCGCAAAACTCGAACGCATGCAGCAGTATGCCGAAGCCTTAAGTTGCCGGCGCATTGCTTTACTCAATTATTTTGGAGAACACGTAACCCATGACTGTGGTAATTGTGATATCTGTAAAGTACCGCCATCGTATTTTGATGGAACTTTGTTAACGCAAAAAATATGTTCTGCGGTTGCACGTATGAAAGAGCAGGAACCTATGAGCACCTTGATTGATGTCTTACGAGGTTCGCAAAATGCTCAGATTTTTGAAAAGGGACTCCAAAATATCAAAACCTTCGGAGCGATAAAAGATGTTTCATGGCAAGATTTACAGCAATACGTGATACAATTACTAAATCAGGGTGTTCTGGAAATAAATTTTAGAGAGCATAGTCGTATTGGACTGACTCCATTAGCCAAAGAAATTCTATACAATAAAAAGTCCGTTCAATTGGCAATACTAAATCAAGTTGAGAAACAGGTTGAAAAGAAAACCCGAACTCGAAGTGATAAAAAAGGACTCTTCGAGAAACTACGTGTTCTACGCTATCAAATCGCTAAAGAACAAGGAGTTCCTGCATATGTTGTCTTCGGAGATGCCAGTTTGAAAGACATGGAAGCTAAACAGCCGTTAACTTTATCAGAGTTCGCTGAAATATCAGGAGTAGGAGAAGCCAAATTAGAAAAGTATGCTGAAGTTTTTCTTAAGGAAATCGCAGCTCATGTAGAATCTGTACAACCGAAAACTCCAACCCATGAACAGACTTGGGCATTCTTCAAAGAAGGAATTTCTCCCTCAGAAATTGCTCAAAAACGCGAACTCACCGAAAATACCATTTATAGTCATTTATTAAAGATGCATGCCCAAGGCGAAGAAATAGACCTCCATGAATTGATTACAGCGGAAGAACTTTCTCAAATTGAAAATGCAAAACTAGAATTGCCTAAAGCTGAAGGCCTAAAAACTTACTTTCAATATTTTGAAGAAAAAGTACCGTATTGGAAGATTAAGATTGGCTTGTATTTGTTGGATGATTAAAAGCCCCTTGCAAAGATATTTTATCACCTCCTATCAATAACCCCAACAGGCTTCCTACCTAATTTAGATGCTTGTAAACTTTGAATCTCTTCTCTCGAACAGACTTCAATAGACGGAGTCACGCGTAACTTCGAACGAAAATGGTCTCTGATTTTAGGTAGTAGGCTATCTGCAGCTTTAGGCGCAAATATCTTTATCAGAATTTCATCGGTACCAATATCGTTATGGTAAATTTCAATAACATGGCCTTTTACTTCTTTAAAATCGACGAGAAGATTATCCATCGCAGGTGGATAAAGGGTGGTGCCTTTGTATTTTATCATTTGCTTTTTACGCCCCACTACCGGACCCAAACGTAGGGTATTTCTTCCGCAAGTACAGTTTGAAGTGTGGGCAGCAACGATATCTCCCGTTTTAAATCGGAGTAGGGGCATGGCTTCAACCCCCAGAGTTGTAATGACCAACTCCCCTTCTTCACCCTCTAAAACTGGTTGATTGTCTTCATCTAAAATCTCGACAATAATCAATTCAGGATGTTGGTGCCCACCTTGTTGTTCGGAGCATTCGGTAAATGCGGTACTCATTTCGGTTGAGGCATAGGTAGAATACAATTCTATATCCCATTTTGCTTTTATCTTTTTGGCTAGGGTGTTTAAAGAAAAATCTTGATTCCTTAGCGGTTCCCCAATGCAAATAGCGCCTTTGATTCCTGACGTATTTATATCAATGTCGTTTGCTTCAGCATACCGAATCAATTTCAATAAAAAAGAAGGAACGACGATAAGGTAGGTTGGGTTGAACTTTAGAATGCTATCCCATTGCAATTCAGGAATCCCAGCACCTACTCGAATGATTCCTGCTCCTAATTTTCGGACCCCTAAAAAATAGGCAAGTCCGGCCATAAAACGACGGTCCATGGTGGTGGTGAGTTGCAAAATATCAGCTGTCTGAATTCCTGCACAGGCAAAAGAAATCGCTTCGTTATACGCCAAGCGATCTAGATCTTTGTCGGTCAATCCAACAGTAACGGGTTCTCCTAAAGTTCCTGAAGTGGTAACAAAATCGATAATTTTAGATTTCGGGACACAAAAGAAATCATCATTAAATTGTTGCAAATCTTCTTTCGTGGTAACAGGAAGTTTTGCTAAATCTTCTAAGGACTTAATATCTGAAGAACTGATTTTATAATTTCTAAAAACTCTTCGATAATACGGAGAATTAGCACCTACATAATCTATTAGTTCTCTTAGCTTCTCTTCTTGAAAAGCCCTAATTTCTCCTACTGTTCCTTGCTCTATTTCTGGAATCATTTGCCTAATCTTCTGCTCAATTTTTTAATATGCTTTTCAATTACCTGTCGGTCTGGCAAGGTGGTAATTTCTTTCGTTTCGGCTTTTAAAAATGCCTGTAATGCAAGCGTATCATACCCTTTGTCCAAATTATATTTTCCAACCAAATAATGTCCTTCCCAGAAATCAGGATTCAATACTGTGAACTCTGAAAGCAATTTTTGTTCTAAATGAGTTTCATTAGAAATAGCTTTTTCAACTTTATCACGAAGTGTCCGATAATGTTCATAATTTTGATAGGCTTTCGACTGTAAAAAAGGGTCTTTGGCGATGTTCAGTTCTGTTTTAGCAACGGAGGTATTCTTTGTATTTCCATCCGAAAAAACTTCATTCAAGTCATACGCAACGAATTCACCCATTTGATACGGACTACTAGAAACCCAAACCAATAAATTTTCGGGTTGGAAAACGATGCCGTGATGGGCTAACATTTGATTTAGAGCCTTTTCGTTACCATAACCAATACGGTCTTCCCCTAAACCTTTACGATTTCGAAGAATATTCACTACTTTTTCTGGAGTGACTTTTTGAGTTTCGTCTAGTAACTCCTCCATACGTTCATAACGATACTGTGAATGACTTTCTAGAATATGTTGTTGATTCTTTTCATCGTTTGTATAAGCAGCACTTTGAAAGTGGTTTGAACAGATCAATTGATTGCTCGAGTTCGGGACGTCATATACCCCAAAATTCTTCGGAGAGACCTCAATAACAGCTGCTTTTTTATCTTTTGCGCTTCCCACAAAAATAGATTCTGATACAAACACTTCTCGTTTTTTGGCGATGGCGATGGCTTCTTCAATAGTTGAAGCATATTGCAATATTTCCCGTGTAACTAAAGAAACTGGAGTTTTGGCCACCAATGGGAATTGCGATTTACCAGCATTAATAGTGACTGTCAATCCTTGGTCGTTCATCCCAGAGACAACGCCTATCATACCACCCCAAGTGACAGACATAAATTTATGTCCGTCTTCTGGTTCAACGAAAGCGATGATTTTATTCTTGGCAAAATCATCTCCGGCGTAGAAGTCAAAATTTCGACCAATTAATAGTTTGCCGTCTTTGGTGTTTTCTCCCCACGATGCAAATGAAGAGCAGCCTACTAAAGCTAAATCTTGAAGTGCGTGGCCAATATCATGAGCTCCATGGAAATAAAGCACCCGTGGATATTCTTCTGCGATATAGTCGTAGTTGGGTGAAGCGTATTGAGATATACCGTAAATCTCGGTTTTATATTGTTCGTCAATATGTAAATAAACTTTTCGATTGAACCACGCTAGAAACTTCCGAAGAATATTTTGATACCCCTTGGATGGAACAAGTTCATCAATCTTTTTCAAGAAAACAGCTTCTTGCTGATTGAAGAGTTCTTGGCTCAAAGCGCCTTGATTTAAACCTAGTTTCATGGGATTGCCTTTTACATACATCTCCCATAAACCTTGTTTATTTTTGGTCAGAAAGTTATCTCCAATGTAATACGTGGAATCTGAAATTTTAGTTCTTTCGGGAAGTGTTACATCATACTTTGAGATATCGGGACGGTCTTCTAAACCCTTAGATATTCCGCATGACGATAATAACGTTAACAGAAAACAAGCTAAGAATACTTGACCTGCAAACGTCGATGAAGTAGGTTTAAACAGACTCATAACGCGGATATATTTTCGTTATCAGTAGTTTTTTCAGTCGCTAAAATTTTATTCACCAAATATTCTCCTCCAAGAATTTCAGAGCAGGTCACAACACCACTAATAGTTACCCCTAAAATACCGTGCATGTTCAAACTCTGCCCCGTAAAGTATAAATTCGGAATTTTCGTTCTGGGTGAAATGAATGATAAAAGTGGATTATTCACGTCTTTTACATAGCCGTACATTGACCCTCGATTACACCCAATATAATCACGATATGAGAGCGGAGTAGAAGTATAAACAGATTGAATGCATTCGCGTATTTTTGGAAACTTCTTTTCCAACTCGATCAGGAAAACTTCGGTCTTTGCTTCTTTGAATTGCGCATAGGTCTGACCTCTATCATTTTTATCGGCTACGGTGTTAAAAGTTTCTTCCCATTGAGCGACTTCTTCATAGCGCATATAGGTGATTGCAGTTAATTGGTCTCCCCATTTATCTTGATTTTTGCGAACGCCCATTGAAACCATGTAGGTTTCGGGCCAACTTTCTTCGGTATACTCATGACCCTGCCAAACCCTATTGGCATCTTTGAAATGATAGTAGTTTTCATTGCGATACGAAAAACTTTTAGGCTTGAGTACGATATGAATACTAAAGGCGGAAATGGTGCTTTCTAAGTCTTGAATACGACTGTTGTATGATTTTCTAAAATGTTCTTCGCCTATCATTTTCAAAGTAGTCTTGGGTTCAATATTCGAGATGAATATATCACCTTTTATTACCTCTCCTTTTTTGGTAGTGACGGTAATAATCTTTTTGTCAACACAAGTAAAATCAACTACTTCTTGATGTTTATATGCTTCTCCACCGTTTTCTTTCAATCTGCGAATGAGCAATTTGGTAATTTGACTGCCACCATCGGCACAGCGATAGGCACTTTCGATATAGGAGTTGCAGGATAGTGCGTGCACGTAAATTGGGGTTTTATCAGGTTCGCCCGCATAGAGCAGATTCGAACCGGCCAATACC
>ENA-ORXM01003759-ORXM01003759.1-marine-metagenome-genome-assembly--contig:-NODE-3759-length-14501-cov-36.301927_pt1 | contig 14501 bp, 16 predicted proteins | sample MGYA00237867_ERZ511480 | MGnify/ENA primary metagenome ERZ511480 (study PRJEB26309, sample SAMN06266103) | marine metagenome | isolation source: Algal blade | place: United Kingdom:Sidmouth, United...
ATCGTTGAGCGACAGCGGCTGAATGGAGCGGGTTCCTGGAAAGTGGCCGCATAGAAGAAGTCGTCACTCTCGAGTCACTGAGCCTGTGGAGAGATAACGACCATGAGCAGACTGACCATCGACTTGCCCGACAGCCTGATCGAACAGGCAGAGGATGCCGGACTGCTCTCGCCCGAAGCGATCGAGGCGATGCTGTGCGAACAATTGAAGAAGCGCCACGTCAACGAACTGATCGACGCCGCCGACCGGCTCGCCGCAGTCGACATGCCGCCGATGAGCGAAGAAGACGCTCAGGCCGAAGTCGACGCGGTGCGTGCCGAGCGACGTGCGCACGGTTCTTGACACCAACACCGTCGTCTCGGCCCTGCTGTTCGGCGGCGTGCCGCGGCAGCTGCTCGATCTCGGACGGACCGGTGAACTCGCGCTCTACACCAGTGAGCGGATGCTCGACGAACTCGTTGATGTCCCGAGCCGGTCGAAGTTTGATGAGCGGCTCGCCGCCGCCGTGCCACCGGCCACACCGGCGTCCTTGCTGCAGCGCTACCGCGCGTTGGCAACGATCGTCACGCCCGGGCCGATCGAGCGCACGGTGCCGACTGACGCGGCCGACGACATGGTCATCGCCACCGCGCTTGCCGCGAGCGTCGAGCTGATCGTCACGAGGGATTCGGATCTGCTCATGATGCATCCTTTTCGCGGGATGCAGATTCTTGCATCGGCAATGGTGGTCGAGATCGTCAGCTAGACAAGTACCTGCCCCACGTGCAACCCGATTAAGCCAAGCTTGCTACTTCACTGATAAGCGCCTTGTCTACAGAGAGAACCTCCCACCTCGTGCTGTCCAGCATAGACAGGACAAGTTCGCGCGAGCTGTCTGGCAGTAGTTCTTCAATTTCTTCCATCGTCGTCATCTTTCTGCCGACAATTTCACAGTCGATTGTTTGTTGAAGGTTATCCGCAAACGTACGAAGTGGTTGCCACGAGAAAGCAAACCCATTTGGCGAGCGTCTCGATGGCAACAGGGGTCAAGGGAACCGAAGACGTCTTACGCCGGCAAGGAATGACTCAGGACGATCCCGACACATCCGCGAACAGCTGAACGAGCGAGGCGTTGATGTAATAGTCGTTCCGCCCCTCCCGATGCTTTTCCAGAAGATCGGCCTCGACGAGCTCGCCCAAGTACTTCGCCGCCGTTTGGCGCGATACACCGAGATCCTGTTCGACGAACTCGATTCTAGTGTACGGATGCCGAAACAGATTGTTCAGCAAATCCTGGGAGTATCGCTTAGGCAGTCGCGCGCGGAGCTCGGCTTTCATCGTGGCCATCCGGGTCCGGACTCCCTCCACGAGCTCCAGGGTCGCGATCGAGGTATCCGCCACGGCTTCGAGCATGTAGAGCGTCCACTCTTCCCAGGCGCCCTCGTCGCGCACTGCCTGCAGCAGGCGGTAATAGTCCGCCTTGTGCTGCGTGATGTACCGGCTCAGATACAGAATCGGCGTATCGAGCAATCCGGTCCTCGTCAGGTAGAGCACGTTCAACATGCGTCCGATTCTCCCGTTGCCGTCGGGGAACGGATGAATGCTCTCGAACTGATGGTGGATGATCGCCATCTTGATCAACGGATCCAGCCCGCTGACGTCATCGTCGTTGATGAACCGTTCCAGATCGCTCATCAGGTCTCTGACCTCGCGCGCATCCTGTGGCGGAACGTAAACGATACCTCCGGACGGATTTTTCAGAGCCGTGCCAGGGGTCTCGCGGAACCCGCCATCGTGACCCTTGAGCAACTGAAACTGATCGATCAGCGTTCGGTTGGTGATGATGCCGTGCGTACTTTGCAAGCGATCGAATCCGAGCTTGAGAGCGTCGCGGTACAGCGCAACCTCCTTCGCCGGGCCCGCGGCGACGAAGCGCTGCAGTACGTTCGCCTGGAACAGATCGTCTTGCGTCGTCACGATGTTCTCGACCTCCGAACTCGCCTTCGCTTCCTGCAGGACGAGGGAGTCGATCAGGATCCCCTGGTTCGGTATGACGGCGGCGCGACCCTTGAGCTCGGCAAGATGACGATTCGCTTTCGACAGCGCTTTCAGCACCTGAACAGTCTCAAGGTCGACCGGCGGTGGGAGCGAAGGCAATGGGTAGTTGCCGGTGAGCATCGAGTCAAGCCCTTCATACGTGTTAAAAATCTGGCTAAAATTTAACATGTTTCACGAACATGTTCACGGAACCTGCATTTCACAGGCATGAGCAAAACGGTCGATCAGGGCAGACGCGGAGAAAGCCGGTTGCCCGACTACCGGCGAGCCCCCCGAGGCCAGCCTCCCGCGGATCGCTAAAACGGAGTTCAGAGTCACGTCACCAAAGTCCAAACACCATGGTGTGCTCAGTCCACTGCCAGCATGTTCATGACCAGGCGGATCAAAGTGTCCTTCTGCTTCGGATCAGACTCCGCCACCAACAGGGTTACGGCCGCAAGGCCCGTGTCATGAAGGTCTGCGTGTAACGGCTCATGATCTCGACCAGTCCGCGGCTTTCGTCGGTGCCGAGTTCAGGGCTTTGCGCCACCTTGCGGATCAAGGTGAACGCCTGCTCCAGCTCGACGGCGTTTTGCTCGAAGCGCTGGCGGTTGACCGCATAGCCGTCGACCAGATAGTCGCGCAGGCGCCGGGTGGCCCAGATGCAGAACTGAGTACCTTTCTTCGAATTGACGCGGTAGCCGACCGAGATGGCGACGTCTAGGTCGTAGTGATCGATCTCCCGAGCGACCTGCCGAATGCCCTCCGATCGAACTACCCGGAATTTCCGGGTAGTTGCCGCTCGGTCCAGCTCACCCTCCTTGAAGACATTGCCGATATGTTCACCGACCGTGTTCACATCCTTGGCGAACAGCTCGCCAAGTTGCGCCTGCGAAAGCCACAACGTGTCGTTCTCGAGCCGCACCTCGATGCGGGTCTGACCGTCCTCGGCCTGGTAGATCTCGATGTGGCCGGTCGAGATCACTGGACGTCAGCACGGCCACGCTCGAACTTGTCGCTGGAGAGTTTCAGGGAGATCAGGCTCAGCACGACATGCTTGCATTCGGACGATTCGACCGAGCCGCGCAGCTTGTTGGCCGTATGCCAGAGGGATTGCTCGATACTTTTGCCGCCTTTGGCGTCCGGTTTCGCTCGAGCTCCTCCCGCTCGGGTGTTTTCGGGCGACTTCCTTGCAGTTGTCTTCTTCTTGCCTGCCATACGAGATCGTGTTTGCCCTGCAGCGGTGGGACCGACAGACGGATGCTTGGCCCCGCATGGTACCCGTCGAGCTGTAAATCCTCATGGGATACATGCACTATGTCAGGATTCCCTTTCGGTTCGCTCGACCGCTTCGCGCTCGACGTGTCGCTCCAGCAGCATCGCGCACGTCGAGAAATAGTTGCAGCGTCGCCACGCCGACAGGTCGCCAATCACATAGAGGCGTCGCTTCGCGCGGCTGACGGCTACGTTCAGGAGGTTAGGCGAACTCGCCGCCCACTCGCGCGCACCGGCGCTCGCCGGATCGCTGCCGAGCACGAGCACGACGATGTCCGCCTCCTTGCCCTGCGTCGTATGCACGGTGCTGGCGCGAATGCCGGGATAGCGAGCGGCGATGTCGCGCAACCGATCGACAACGTCGCGGAAAGGGGAGATCAGGAACATCTCGGCCGGATCGGCGTGGAACGAGATGAGCTGCTCCAGCAGTCGGTCCGTCATCTCGCCCTCGGCTTCGATCCAGTGACCTTCGTTGATCACGCTCCGGACGTCGATCCATCCGCTCGCCGGCCAGGGCTCCAGCGCCCGCATCGGCGTGCCGTCCACCATCATGCCGTCGTAGGCGATGGCGTTACTGATGCCGACCATCGGCGCGTCGCAACGGCGATGGACGCGCAGCGGGGAGCCGACCCAGACGGACTGCTCGCCGCTCGCGACATAGGTTCCCCAGCGGGCGACGCGATCGGCCAGGCGCTGAGTGGACGTCCGGCCCGGCGTCCAGAGACCGTCCACGCCGTGATGACGCCTGAGCGCCTCTTGCGCCTTCAGCGGAATGGGCACGATAGGTTCGAGCTGCAGAGGATCGCCAACGACGACAGCGCGGCGTGCCCGCCAGAACGCGCCGGCCGCCTCCTGCGGCGGCGCCTGTCCGGCCTCGTCGACCAATACCCAGCCGAGCGATCCGGGGCCGAGCTGCGGGAACAGCCGCGCGAACGAGGCGAACGTGGTCGAGACAACCGGTACGACGAAGAAAAGCGCTCGCCACGCATCCGCCACCGCCATGCTCGGAGCCTCGTCCGGCACGCTGCCCTCGAGCAGGTCCATCGCGGCGCGCAGGCTCTGCTGCATCCGGACCGCGTTGGCGCGCAGGAAGGCGCGGTGCAATGCGAGTGCCGCGACGAACACGTGCTGACGGGCGGCGTTCCACGTTTCGTCCGCCCAGGGCGCGGAGAGCTCACGCGTCGTGTCGTCATGCCAATCATCGGTGTCCGGGTCCGGCAGATCGATGCCGAGAGCCGCGGCCGCGAGCGTCTGATCGGCGATCTTGTCCGCGAGCTCGTTCGTCAGTGCGTCGAGCTGTTCGCGCGCGTCCCGGCTCGCAAGTTCGCAGACGGCCTGCTCCTCTGCCCTCACTGATCGTTCGTCGGAAGCTAAGGCCAGTTCACGCTCGTTGGCTTCGATTCCCGACGCGAGCGCCGCGTCCTTCACTCGCCACTCCCGAAACGCTCGACCGAACGTGAACAGGATCTCGATCAGTCCCGGCCGGAAGCGACGGTGGTCGAGCCGGCGAGACTCGAGCCCCTTCAGCGCGTCGCGAGCGCGCGCTTCCCCGCCCTTCGCCTCCACTGACGCCGCCTGCGCACGCATCAGTCGAGTGTCGAGGTCGTCGCAGCGAGTACGAGCGACCTTCACTGCTTCACCGAGCTCGCGCAGCCGCACTCCCCGCACATACACCCGCTGTCGCTTGACACGGAGACGGTCCGTCTCAGCGATGGCCGCCTCGAACGCCTCGACGGCACCGCGCCAGTCGACCGGCTCCCCACGATAGCGATCGAGAAGCGACTGCATGCCGGGCAACGGCGGCGCGTCCTCCTCGTCCGCATCCCGATCGAACCAGAAACGGCTTCGGAACTCGGCACGGTTGCGCCGCTTGCCGAGCTTCGCGGCCATCAGACCCCACGCCTCCTTGCCGAGAACGTGAGAAGCGAGTTCCTGGAAGTGATCCGCACCATCAAGCGCAGCCGGGTCAATGGCATCGATACCGGGGATCTCGAGCGTGACGTTCTCGACCGCCCCGTTGTTACTCGACGCGATGACGATCTCGTGTCCGTGAAACGGCGTCGTCCAGTGCCAGATCGTTCGCCGGTAACGTCCGGCCATCCATCCGGCCGAACCTTCGAATGCGTCTTCGGCCGAATCGAGCGCGGCGAGCCGCTTCGCGCGCTCGACGACGACATTCGCGATCAGATCCCGGAGCAGCGTCGTCTTGCCCGTACCGGGCGGACCGTTGACCGCCGCGATACCGGCGCCTTCGCCCAGCGTACGCACGACGGTGTTGACGGCGAACTGTTGACTGGCGACGAGCGGGTAGCCGTTGCGCTCCGGCCAGCGCGACGCCGGAAACGCCGCCGGCGCGAGTGCCTCGAACAACGTCCCGGGCGAGCGGCGCACGTCGACCCGCGAGCCGACGTCCAGATCCTCTCCTGCCGTCAGGTAGCTTGCGAGCGCCGCGCCCGGATCGTCGACCTCGACCGCGTCGGCAACACGATCGAGATCGTCGACGAAGAAGCTGTTGAGAAGTACCGGTTCGTTCTTCGCCGCGTCGCGCCGTTCGCTCACTTGCCTGCAGCGCACACGCAACATCGGCTTCGCGACGAGCGTCCCGATCTCGAACCGGGCGATGCATCCCTGCACTTCCCGCACGAGATCCTCGTGATCGAGCGGACGTTCCGGCGGTTCGGTCGCGTCGGCGCTCTTCTTGTCGACTTCCAGGACCGCCTCATTCGGCCCTCCGTCACCGTCTGGTTCGACGTTCGCACCATCTGGAACGAACGGGTTCTCTCCGTCGCCCCGCATTGCATGACGGTGTTCGAAGTCGAGTCTCGCCGACTTCTCGGCCGCGGCAAATCCGGTCAACCAGTTCGGGTCTTCGGGGCCGGGGGCCAGCGTCCGAGCGAGCGCCCAGCCGAGACTCGAGAGCGCGAACGTGTCGAGAAGCGGCCGACCGCTCTCGCCGACCTCGAAGGCAAACAGGCAGTACGCTGTGTCACCGGGTCGATCGAAGACTTCGGGATCGGCTCCGAAGCGTTCTTCCAGCAAGGTACGCACACTGTCGGACCGGAAGAGTCCCCCGTAGACGACGTGTCTCCGGACGTAGCCGGGGCGTTTCCAGCGGTCAGTCAGCGAATGACAGGGCTGCCAGGGCAAGGGCTCCGATGCCTGGACCCGAAAGACAGGCTCACGCCGGTTGTTCGGGTTGGCGGGCGGCACGCTCTGCGCGGAGAACAGCTCGATCGAGCGCCAGTACGCCAAGATTCGGGAACGGACGGTAGTTCGTGCCATTTGGCAGACAAAATCCCGGGAATTAGCTCCGAACTCTACAGCCCGGCTGACCGTGACTGCCAGCGTCGTCGTGCCTTCACCATCGATCTTGTCCGCCACTGCTGCCTGGTAGACAACAGCTCCAGCGAGTGTGCACGTTCAAGACACCGCGTTCGTAAGGTACCTGTCTTCGTTGGATACGACTTGATCAGAAGACGCGGTACAACCGATGCCATTGTTCGATACTGGCCAACTCCCGCAAACTCACGTACTGCCGAGACAACAAGCTGGCGGAAAGCGGGCAAGCAGCTGGCAACTATGGTGACCGGGGACAGAATCGAACCGGGGCGCGCAGCCGGGGGCGCCCAGCCCGGGGCGCGCAGCCTGCCGACACGGGGATTTTCAATCCCTCGGAAATGTCGGCAAGGGCCTTACGGCGCGACGTAGCAGCCTGGATCGACCGTCGAATGCAGCTCCGTGCGCGAACGCGCAGGACTGATCCCCGCAAAATTCGCGAACAGGTCTGGCCGTCCGATTAGGCGACTGCACGTCGGTGGCGGCTGGCCGTGCAGATTGAGGGTCAACACTTCGAAATATTGGATACGAATGGATGGACAAACGGATGGCTCCGTGCCACTGTTTAAATGGATGTAATTGGAGGTGAGAATGGGTGGTGGCATCCGTACAGATACTCTGGTGATCACGGCGGAGATCCTCAAGCTGATCGCCGAAATCGACGAGTTCAAGGGCGCATGGGCGGCCATCGGGCGAATTTCGCCTGATCGGCTGACGGCATTGCGCCGTGTCGCGACCATCGAGAGCATCGGCTCGTCGACCCGCATCGAGGGGGCCAAGCTAAGCGACACGGATGTAGAGAAGCTGTTGGCGGGCCTGGAGATCAAGGAATTTGCTTCGCGAGATCAACAAGAAGTTGCTGGCTACGCACAGACGATGGAAACGATCTTTTCTCACTGGCAGGACATTCCGCTCAGCGAAAACCACATCAAGCTATTACATCGCGATTTATTGCAACACTCAGTTAAAGATGAGCGGCACCGAGGTGAGTACAAGACGCACAGCAACCATGTCGAGGCATTCGGGCCAGACGGCAAGAGCATCGGCATCGTATTTGAAACCGCAAAGCCATTCGATACGCCGCGGCTGATGACCGAACTGATCGCGTGGGTACAAATCAACCTTGAAGACGGGGAGTTACACCCGCTGATCAGCATCGCACTGTTCGTCGTCGTTTTCCTTGAAATACATCCGTTTCAGGATGGCAACGGGAGGCTCTCACGAATACTGACGATATTGCTTTTACTGCGTGCCGGCTACCAGTACGTACCTTACAGTTCGCACGAAAGTATCGTCGAACGTAACAAGGAAGCCTACTATCTCGGCCTGCGTCAGACACAAGCTACGATACGAACCAATACCCCCAATTGGAAACCCTGGTTAACGTTCTTTCTCAAGTCTCTGCAGCAGCAAAAAGCCCGACTTGAATCTAGAATTGAACGCGAGCGCCTGATTCTAGGCGATCTGCCGAAACTCTCGGCACAGATTCTCGAAATGTGTCGCGAGCACGGGCGCGTAACCGTTGCAGGCGCGACAAAATTGACCGGCGCAAGTCGCAATACAATAAAGGACCATCTGAAGGCGCTGAAAAGAGCCGGCCATATCAAACAGCACGGTGCCGGGCGAGGTACATGGTACGGCCTTGACTGAGACGTACCGGAGAGATTGAGCGAGGCCGTCGGCATGGCGAATTGCGCACATCAGGAGACGGACAGGCATCGCGAGTGGCGGCCATCTAGCTGTTGAGCAGGTTATTCAATCCGATGACATCGATCAGCGATGCCTCAACGAGCAACGCCTCGACCGCTGACAGCTCGTGGCGCACGAACCGCAGGACGGGTTGGTTGCAGGCATCGCGCATCGCACGCAAATTCCTACCTTCGTCGCAGTCACCGTTGCCGTTGCCGTTGCCGTTGCCGTTGCCGTTGCCGACAGCTTGAATTCGACGGCTTGGTCAAATCTGCATGGGATTATTCAACCACTGATCGCCGCCTGGATGAGTCGAAACGGAGCGCTGATGGACGGTTGAACGACGACCAGAAGCTCGTCTACGAAACGGCACTTGCGCTGTTCGATCGCACCGTCGAAGACGGTCGGAAACAGGTCCTCATCGTGCGCGGCGGGCCCGGTACGGGCAAGACGGTGGTCGCCATCAATCTGTTGGTAGAGCTGACCCGGCGCGGAATGCTCGCGCAATTCGTGTCGCGGAACGCAGCGCCATGTGCAGTGTAGGCATCGAAACCAAAAGGCAGGATGACCAAGACTCGAATTGACAAGCGCGCACCTGTATCGCGTCGAATCGATGCTCGCAGGCGCGAGGAAGCCCGTTCACGTCATAGTCTCAATCAATGCCGGCAAGATTTTAGCGCTACCGATCATCGCGCACGATGGTGACGCTGAGATCATCCTCGTCCTCGCACTCGTCCAGGTCGGCGGCGTCCACTCCGCCGGACTCGTGCAATCTTCGAAACAGTTCATGCACCACGTCCAAATTGATGCTATCGGGATCGTTGCGTGTTGTCTTGTCTTTGCTCATGCTGCGATCTCCGATGCGTCCGGTTTCGGCTCGCTTCGCTTCATGATGTGGTAGGCGCCGCCCTCTAGTCAATGCCGCAGGCGGGGATGCCATCCCGCGCATCCTGGACTGTGATGCGGATCAGGGTCGATCCTCGCAACCAAGCGATTCGTCGAATTCCTCACCGCCCAAATTCATAACCCCGACACGCGCGAGGCCTACGGTCGCGCGGTGCGCGATTTCTTCGCCTGGTGTGATGAGAGCCGTGTCGGGTCTCTCATGGACATCAAGGTCGTGCATGTGGCGGCCTACATCGAACAGTTGTCATCCGTCGAACCGGGACAAGTCTCGACGACCGCCACCACAGTGTGACCGTTCGATCGCAGTGCCTCGACGATCTGTTGATCCACGCTCTCGTCGGCGATCCGTTCCACCGCTCAGGCGGCTTAGTTCGGATAGATGACGTCTGCGCGCACGGCACGGGCCGCAAACGCGAGCGCGACACGCACCGCGTCTTCCGCGAGATGCGGATGCGCTTCGAGGATCTGTCTCTCCGACTCGCCAGCGGCCAGCTTTTCGAGTATCAGTTCGACGGATACCCGCGTGCCCTCGAGTACGGGCTTGCCGGCGAGAATGGCCGTATCCGACATCACTTTCGAATGTTGCATATTCGTTTTCCAGTCGCGGGGTCAGGCGTCGATCGCCGCCAGCTCGGCCAGAGCATCGTCGCACTCGCGCGCCTTCCTGTCCCTGTAGTCGAAGAGATCATTCGCCTTCACCCGTCGGTGCCGGCCGACCTTCTCGTGGGGGATATCGCCGCGATCGAGCAGTTTCGTCAGATGGGGGCGCGACACGTTCAGCAGATCTTCAGCCTGCTGCGTCGACAGCTGCTTGTGAATCGGCACGAGCATGACTGCATCGCCGTCGCCGATCACGCGCAGCATCCCCATGAGCAACTCGGAGAGCGAACGGTGCAGCGCCACGGTCGCCGGCTTGCCATCGTTCGCAACGACGGTCAGTCGAACTGACTCATCATCGTCCCCGGAAGCGCCCGCGCTACCGTGCGCCGCAGCAAGCACCTGCTGAAGCTGGTCCGCATTCGCCTTCTCGTCCTCGTGCGGCAGTCTGCCGCTCAGGGATGCCGTCTTTCCCGCCGTCGTCGCCATGTAGATCCTCGATCACTACCAATGGTATGCGCGGTCCATGGCAGACGCAATATTCGCAACTGGATTGGGTAGCGGCAGGCATGCCACCGGTCGGGGGTCGACGCTGCGGATCGGTCGATCGCAGTCGATGACGACGTCGGCAGAAGCCGCGATCCTGAACCGGACTCCGCGTGGACGGCCCGTGGACATCGTCGCGGGGCGACGACGGTGTGGGCTGCTCGTGGACAGGCGCGCGGCTACCTTTCCGGACCCGAACGGTTGACGGGCGCCTGACCACAGCCATTCCACATTTGCCCACCGCCCGACCACCCTACGCCGGTTCGTCTACTTCACGGTGGCGGGCCTTTTGACTGGAACAGGTTTAGAAATGAACTCAGAACCGTCTCGATCGCCAAACTGCGCGAGGTCGTCGTCGGTACGAGTCACGCTGCGTAACGAGTGAGCAAACTGGTACGCTCTACAAAGACCAGACGGCTGAAACGCCGGAGCTGACCACCTTGAACCGAACCCTGAACAGGCCCGACCCACGCGAGCTTCCCGCCTACACCGTACGCGAGGCCGCGCATTATTTGCTTGTGCCTGCCCCGACGGTCCGCTACTGGTCGGTAGGTCGCGACACCTGGCTTCCACTGATCGACGTGCCGGCACACGATCCAGTGCTGCTCTCGTTCATCAACCTGGTGGAGCTGCACGTGCTCGCCTCGATCCGGCGAAAGCACCGGATCACCATGCCTAAGGTTCGCGAGGCCATCGACTGGCTGCGACAGCAGACCGCCGACGCCCGTGACCGCCGCCACCCACTGATCTCTCGTCAGCTCGAGACAAATGGACTGGACCTGTTCACCGAACGCTATGGCCAGCTTATCAACATCAATCGTGACGGCCAGTTCGCCATGCGGGAGCTGATGAGCGGTGCGCTCCGGCGAATCGAGCGCGATGCGCACGGCATCCCGATCAAGCTCTACCCGTACACACGCAGCTCAGTGGCCGATGCGCCGAGCATGATCGTCATCGATCCGACCCTGTCGGGCGGTCGACCGGTACTCGCCGGAACGGGGCTGGCGACCGAGATGATCGCGGAGCGCTACAAGGCAGGCGAGTCCGTCGAGGATCTGGCGAAGGACTATGAGCGCAACGAAAGCGAAATCGAGGAAGCGGTCCGCTGCGAGCTCGGACGCGCTGCCTGACCCGCCGGTCTTCTACCTTGATCGGAACTTCGGCAAACACTCGGTCGCCGACCCGCTTCGGCAGACAGGCCATAGGGTCGAGATTCACGACGACCACCTGCCGATCGATGCACCGGACGAGGACTGGATCGCGCTCATCGCACGAAGGCGCTGGATCGCTCTGACCAAAGACAAGAACATCCGCTACCGCAGCGCCGAGCTGGCGGCGGTACGGGCGCACCGAGCGCGCGTTTTCGTGCTGCGTGCCAAGAACGCGACCGGCGAGCAGATGGCGGCGATGTTCGTGCGCCACGCGGCGCGGCTGGTGCGGTAAACAGCATCACACCAACCACCGTTCGTGGTCGGAATGGATCGCTAAGTTCTCGACGAGTGCCCTCGGGACAGACTCCAACATCGCCCATTCAGAGACGACTGTAGCGAACTGAAGACCGCATGCGGTTCGCTTCAGTTCAGGAGGCGAGACTTGACCATCAACTGACCCTCGCCCACACAGTTTCCGGAAGAGCGAAACAATCAGCCCACTAGTGTCTCAACTTTGTGACGGTAGACCCGCTGCGCGCGGAACCTCCTCTGTCCGAATTCAGATCCGGAGAGCTTGTCAGGAGAGCGAGGTCACAAATCGGACGTTGCCAAGAGTCGAACGCTGGCACAACTCCATATCCCGGACGCTACCAAGAGCACCACATGCGCGGACCACAACCCGTTGAACGAATTCTGGCAGACGAGCTTCGAGCTCGACACGACCGCGCCGATCGTCATACTACTGATCGGCATATTTGTCGTCGGTCTCGGCTTCCTGTTGCTGCGCCTAGCCAGTACCTTGGCCGTCCCACGCGCAGTAGTTGCCATCGTGCCGTCCATCTTGGCAACCGTTGGTGTGCTGGGTACCTTCTTCGGGATCTGGTTGGGATTGCAAGACTTCGACGTCAAGTCGATCGACGATAGCGTGCCGGCGCTACTCGAAGGCCTAAAGACAGCCTTCGTCACGAGCCTGTGGGGGATGGCCTTGTCGGTGCTCTATCGCATGGCAGCCTCCCTTCTGCCAGCGCGCTCGTCCAGCACGGGCAGCGCCATCGAGGCGCTTGGCGCTCTCATCTCCGAACAGCGGCGTGCACGCGAGAGCACCGAGGCCGGATTTGAGGCCCTGCGCCGATCGATCGCGGGTGACGAAGATGGTTCACTCGTTGTACAGATCGGACGGGTCCGAAACGAGTTGCGTGACCAGACGGCGACACTTGAAGGAGCCGTACGCGAAGAACTCGGCTCGGCGCGCACCGAAATGACCGACCACCACAACGAACACATTAAGGAGCTGCGCGACTTCGCACGTCACATGGTGGAGAACACCAACAAGTCCCTGATCGAAACCCTGCAGAACGTCATCGACGATTTCAACGACAAGCTCATGAACCAGTTCGGGGAGAACTTTCGCGAGCTTAACGTCGCGGTCGGGCGCCTACTCGAGTGGCAGGAGAAGTACAAGTCGCACGTCGATCAGACCGAGCAGCGTATCAACAGCGCGCTTGCCGCTATCGAGCGCACGAGCACCGCCATCGAACAGGTCGAACGCTCGGCAGCTGCGATTCCGACGGCTGTCGAGCCGTTGGAACCGGTACTCGGCGCGATAGAGATGAGCCTTGATCGCGTGAACCGGGATCTAGCCGCCTACGCCGAATTGCACGACAAGGCCCGCGCTGCCTTCCCGCTGGTGAACGACAACCTCGATACCATGACAGGTGGTCTGCGCGAAGCGGTCGAGTCGATGATTTCGCGCACGGATGAAGCGCTTGTTCGGCAAGAACGTTCTCACAGCACGCTCGAAGCGGCGTACGGCACGGTGCTCATGAAGGCGGATGCAGCGCAGGATCGGTTCGCGACCTCCGTCGACGAGACTATGAACCTTGTCGGCGACAAACTTACGGGAGCCGCGGATGCCTTGGGCAAGGATCTGCACGAGACCTTGGCGGAGACCGATCAGCGATTGAAACAGCAGGTCGAGACCCTCGACAAGGCACTAGGCGACGAGCTACAAAAAGCGCTCGCTACCCTCGCCTCCAATCTCGGGGGTATGAGCGAGCAGTTCGTCACCGACTATGAGCCACTGACCAAGCAGCTCAACGGACTCATCGAAATGGCTCGTGCAGCTAATGAGCCAGTACGACTGCAGGCGGGCTAGGACAGTGGACGAAGCTCTGCACACCGCCGAGTCCGACGGCGAGTGGATCTCGATCGCCGACCTGATGGCAGCGCTCATGGTCGTCTTCATGTTCATCGCGATCGTCTATATCCGCCCGCTCGCGCAGCAACAGGAAACGGTGCGCGAGATCGCTGTCGCGTGGCAAGCCTCGGAGGTTGCGATTCACGAGGCACTTGTTGCCGAGTTCGAAGCGGATCTGGGAGCGTGGAACGCGGAGATCGAGGCCTCAACGCTTCTGATTCGGTTCCGCTCGCCGGACATCTTGTTCGATTCTGGACGCGAGACGCTAAAGCCGCAGTTCCGAAGAATTCTCGATGATTTCTTTCCACGCTACGTGGCCACGCTCGCGCCTTTTTCTCAGGATATCGAGGAGCTCCGCATCGAGGGTCACACCTCGTCCGACTGGGGCGGCCTTACGCAGCGCAAGGCATATTTTGAGAACATGTCGCTGTCACAGAGGCGTACCCGCTCGGTACTCGAGTATGCCCTTCGACCAAGCTCATCGGTATCCAACACCCGCTGGCTTGTAGCTCTGCTGACGGCGAACGGGCTGTCGTCCAGTCGGCCGATCGTCGACGAGGCGGGAGAAGAACTCAGCGAAGCTTCACGGCGCGTGGAATTCCGGGTGCGTACCAAAACCCGCACAGAAATACGGCGCATCCTTGAGACAGTATCGTGAAGCTCGATCAGGAATTGCTCGATCCGTTAGTGCGCGCCCGGGAGCTTATGGGGGGGTGCGGCCGTTTGATGATGTGCTTTAACTAACAGCCGGAACGCCCCATTTATCGATCTTTTCCCAGAATTGATCC
>ENA-ORXM01003760-ORXM01003760.1-marine-metagenome-genome-assembly--contig:-NODE-3760-length-14501-cov-4.254853_pt1 | contig 14501 bp, 12 predicted proteins | sample MGYA00237867_ERZ511480 | MGnify/ENA primary metagenome ERZ511480 (study PRJEB26309, sample SAMN06266103) | marine metagenome | isolation source: Algal blade | place: United Kingdom:Sidmouth, United...
GAGCGCGAGCAGGGCGGGGTTGAAGCGGATCGCCTGCCCGTCACGCTCGAGCACGGCGGACTTGAGGTTGTCGTAGAGCAGCACGCGCGGGACGCCGCCAAAGCTCTCGAACGCCTGGACGTGGCCGGCGGCGAAGCTCGCCGCGCGCGCATCGAGGAAGAAGCGCAGGAACACCTGGCGGCTGGCGCTCAGCACGATCACGAAGGCCATCAGCGGCCGCGTTCCCCGACCGATCTGGAGATGCCCGAAGTGGCCCCAGTCGACCTGACCCTGCTCGCCGGGCAGTGTCCGGAGCCGCAGGTACGCCTCGGGCTGGCGGCGAGGGCGAAGGCCGGCGATGCGCGCCCGGAAGTGGCTCTCGGCGCCGGCGTAGCCGCGCGCGCGGACCATGTGGAAGAGCCTCGTGGCGCTCAGTCGCGGGTACTGGCGCAGGGTCTCGAGGATGAACGGGACGTACGGATCGACGATCGAGGGGCGCACGGCGCGCTCGATCGTGGGCATCCCCGCCTGGCAGAGCACTCGGTCGACGGTAGAGTGATGGAGGCCGAGTTGGGCGGCGATGGTGTGCACGCCCCAGCGCTCCACGTGATGGAGACGCAGGATCTTCGCCTCGAGCTCGGCGTTGACGCTCATCGATCGGACTCCGCGGCAGGCGGTGCACGGGCAGGCGACCCGCGCATCGGCGCCGGCAGGAAGCCGAGGCGGAGAAACGGGTCACAGACGCACCGGCAGCGACGGCAGCGAAGGAGCGGCTCGGCGGACACGACTCCGTCGGCAGCGACCTTCGCGGCGGTGTCCGGCGCGTTCGCGGACGGTGCGCGCACGGGCTCGGCGTCGGAACCCTGATCCGTTACTTCCGTGGTGTTCCGTGACGCACGGCGCGCTCGCGAGGCGGCCTGTCGGGCGGCGGTGGCGAGTCGGCCACGGAAGGAGCGTGCGTGACGCTGTCCGGCCTCGCGCTGGCGCTCGGCGCGGGTGGCCGCCGAGCACGCCGCGCCGCAGTAGATCTGCCCCCGATCGCAGCGGCGGCAGAGCACGACCTGCGAACGGCAACGGGCGCACACAAACAGACGGGCGGAGGCGGCATCGGCGGGAAGTGCCGACGAGTGCTGGATGCGAGCAGGCCCGGGGTCGATACTGGGCGTGCCGTGCGGGAGCACGGTGGACTACGGGCACGGCGTCGGAAGCGACTGTCACATCAAGACCGACGCCGTGTTCCTCTCTTCGGCGAGCCCTGTGTACGCGGGCCGCTCGGCACCGTCGCTCGATCACCTCCCAACGACATCATCCGCGGCGTCCACCACGAGCGGACGACCCCTCCATCAGCTCGTGCCGGGCGTCAGGCGGTCAACGGACAGCGGTCGAGTCAGCCGGAGGAGTTGCACCTCCGGCTGCTCTCAGATCCCGGCGTGAACCTCTCGGCTCACCGGGCTCCCATCGTCCCAGCCGTTCACGTCCCCGGAAGGCACCAGTGCGGGAACAGCCGTGGCTGCTGACGCCGTTTGGCGGCAAGCCACAACCGTGCTCGCGTCTTGTGCCCACGTAGACGCTTGTGCTTCCTCATGGCCCACCGAACCAGCGCATCATCCAGATGATTCGCGATGATCTTGAACGACGACCCGTGGAAGCGGCAGTAGTAGTTCATCCACCCTCGGATAGCCGGGGAGTACCAGCGCGATAGTTCCTCGAGAGGAACATCGCTCCAGTGCGCCGGCCGCCAGCGACGGATTCTCTGCCGGATCGACGTGGCTGCGCTCCGGCTCATCGCCGGAGAGAACCCCGTGAACACTTCGCCCCATTGATTGCGGTTCGATCGCGGTCTGCACGTGTGGCCGAGAAAGTCGAACTGCACATGCTCGGCTGTTCCGGTCCGGTTCGCGTCCTTGCAGTAGACCACCCGGGTCTTCTCCGGGTGCAGCTCCAGCCCTACCTCGTGAAGCCGCGCGTCCAGATGCTCGCGCATCATGTTCGCCTCGGCCTCGGTGCGGCAGTGCAGGATGCCGTCGTCGGTATAGCGACAGAAGGGCACGCTCGGGTGATGGGTCGCGAGCCAACGGTCCAGCGCGTAGTGCAGGAACAGGTTCGCCAGGACAGGAGATAGAGCGCCACCAACGATATATAAGCTGGGGTTTTTGCGTGCGTCGGGAGTGCCTAAGCGGATACTTCAAAGCCTCCCCCGAGGCGTATATCGAGCTCTTCGTCGAGTTCGACGCGACGGCGCCCGGTCGCGGGGAGCGTCAACGATGAAGTCGAAGTTCACAGTACAGCGCACGCGGTCGGTGCGTGTCGACTACGAGCCCGATCGGTTCTCGACTGAGTGTCTCGCCGGTGCCTACGAGCGACTCCATCCGGTTGACTTCCGAGCTGCTCGAAGCGGTCGCGATCAAAAAGCCAAGCCTGGCAACAGAGAGACATCCTGCAAGACACTCGGAGCACGACGATGAAGATGGAATCTGTCGCCTTGTACGCTCGCGTGTCTTCCAATCAGCAGGCCAGGGAAAGCACCATCGATAGTCAGATCGAGGCGATACGGAAGAAGATCGTCGCCGATGGCGGACAGCTGATCGAGCGTCGAACGCCCGATTCACCGAGGACGGCAGTGGGGGGGCACGTGCGCCGGGTCGAGCCGGTACCTTGCGTCAATGATCTGATGCGATTGCGATTCCTGGCCCTGCTTGCTACGGTGACGGCCTCGAAAGGTCAGGTCTGATCCGACCGGGAACGTCCGAGTCGTTCGCCCGCCGAGGGCTCTGGACACTTCGGTCCGCACGAGTGTGCCACAGAGGGACTGCGTCGTGACAACGAGATCGCTTGCAAGGATGGGCTGGGTGTTTCTGATCGCGGCCCTGGTCGGGTGCTCGTCGGACGACGTCGTCGTGAACGATGCCGTGAACGATGCCGATTCGCCGTTCGGCGACTGCGGACCCGTGGCCACTCCTTCGCTCGAGGAAGCACGCGCGCTTCTGATCGGCACATGGTCCTACACGCGCGAGTCGATGTGCACGGAGACCTACCGCTTTTCTGGGTCCGACGAGGATACGCCGCCCGCGGCGGACGGATCGTATGTCCGCAACGAGGCGCAGGAAGAATGGACGGGTCTCTACGGCCTCGAGCTTGCCGAGGACGGTTCCGAGATGAGACTCAGGTACAGGGTCCTTACCGACAACGAGATGCCCGATTGTGCCGGTGTCACCGAGGATGAAAGCGGTGCCCGATTCGTCGGAATACTGTCCTTCCCGTCAGATGTGCAGATGCGGCTCGTCGATCCGGTCGATCCGTCCATCTGCCCGACTTTCGTCCGGAACTGAGCGCCTCGCCGGCAAGCCGGCGTGCCTGAACCGCTCCGGACGTTCATGCTTGCGAAACCTCGGTAAGTCTCGCCAGGTCGACGATCTCGTGCCGATCGCGTCGCCAGACGATGATGCCGGAGGACTCGAGCGACTTGAGCTCGCGGGATACCGCCTCCCTGTGTGTGCCGATCCGCGCGGCGAGATCGGCGTGGGTCGGTACTTCCCCGAAGGCGATCGGGTCGGAGCGGGATTCCGGCTCTCGCTCCGTGCCGTGCTCCCGCGAAGCCATGCGCAGCAGCTCCAGCCGCACACGCTGGCTCACCGTCGCCGTGCTGATCTCGAACACCTTCCGCATCTGCAGGCGAACCATCGCCGTCAGTCGCCGGACCAGCGCCTCGGCAACGTCCGGATGGGCACGCACCGCGTCGAGGAAGCACCGCGCGGGCATCACGGCCAGCGTGGTGTCGGAGACGGCGATGCAGTCGCTGCCGCGGGGACGGGCGTCGATGGCCGACAGCTCGCCGAACATCATGCCCTCGCCGAGCTCCTCGAACTGCACCAGCCGTCCGTTCTCGGAACAGGCACAGGCACGGACGTGACCGCCGAGCACGAAATAGGTGTCCCGCCCCGACGATTGACCGGCCGCGACCACGAAGCTGCCCTTCGGGAAGACTCTGATCGCCAGGCGGGATGCGATCGAGGACCGCGTCTCCGGCGCGAGTCTCTCGAAGAGCTCGAACGAGCGAAGCCGACGGGCGAGCGTCTCGGTCGAGAGGGATTCTGTTGCGTCCACGGCCCTGGTCATCGATGGACCGTCTCGCACCAGTCCGGACTTCGCCACGTCGACGGGCGGGGTTTCCCGGCGATTCTGTCCGTGAGCCCGGCTGTGGAGAACGAGGGACGGACATGCGCCGGCACGACGCCCGCCTGCCGTTGAGCGGGCATCGAGCACCGTCCCGGGAGTCGCCCTTGTCCGGGGGCGCGCTCCACAAGCTCGGCACCCCGATCCTCCTGCTCGTGTGCTGTTTGTTCGCGATTTCCTCGGCGAGCGAACGGCTCGAACGGCGTTTCGGCCTGCCGCTGCTCTTCCACCTGCGCAATGTCGTCGCACCGTCCGTTCCGCCCACCGATCTTTCCGTTCTCACGCCGTTCAAGCGACTCTCGTCGACGCGGGCCTGGGACCTGCGCGACGTCGAACGCGAGCTCGACGGGTTGCGACCCGATCGCCTGCGTGACTGGAGTCTGCTCGAACTGGAAAGCGAGCTTCACGGACTCGACCTCCGACCCGTTCGTCTGCCCGACTGGAGCCGGGTGTGGCACATCGACGCGATCGATCGGCTGACGCGATTGGGCGTGAGCGTGCTGGCGATCGACATCTTCTTCCGCGACCCGCACCCGGACGGCGATGAGGGGTTGGCACGGGCGCTGCGCTCGGTACCGAGCACGCTTCTAGTGCAGGACACGCGCGAGAGCAGAGACGCCCTACGGACGAGGGTACTCGAAAACCCGCGCCCGCCGCTCGCCGCCGCGGTCACGCGGCTGGCGCCCTGGCTGGTCCCCGCGATGCCCGTGCGGAACGATTTCTACACGCCTTACGTGCACCTACGGCGCCCGGCCGACGACACGCGCTGTGCCCGCTTGCGCGAACCGGTACCCACGGCGCAACGCCGCGTCGGCGCCGTACCGGGCGCCGCACCGAAGACGACGGTTCCTGCCGGCACGCCGGTTCACGATCTCGTGTCGGTGCCGATCCTGCCGCTCGTCGCCGTGGAGCTCTGGTCGACCCGCTCGGCCCGCGCGAGGAGCCCGTTCGTCATCCCGTCCGAACCCTCGCGCCCCGACGCGATGTCCGCCTGCGGCCCGACCGCGAGAGCGGATGGACGAGACGTTCCGAGCGATGCCTCGGCCCCACTCCTCTTCAACCTCTACGGCCCTCCCGGAACCATCGAGACCCGCGACTACGACGAGCTCCGGGAGCTGGAGAGAGCGGTGGAGAGCGGGGAGCGCGACAATCCGTTGCGCGGTGGCACCGTCTTCCTCGGGGGGGCTTTCGACACGCTCTCCGCGCAGAGAGAGGACGGCTACGTCACGGTCTTCGCCTCGAACGAGCGACCGATGTCGGGTGTGGAGCTCGCGGCCACCGTCTTCGCCAACCTGCGTGACGGTCGTGCCCTGTCCCCGCAGGTGAACCCGCGCACGACGCTGCTGTCGACGCTGGCGGTGCTGCTCCCCCTCGTTCTTCTGTCCCGCCCCACCCGTACCCGGCGCTCGCTGCTGATCGCCGCGCTGTCGGCCGCCGCGCTGTCGGCGTACGTCTTCCACGCCTTCTCGAGCGCGCACCTCTGGCTACCGCTGATCACGCCGCTACTGGCACTGGGCGGGGCGCTCGCCCTGTTCGTGATCGCCGACCTGCGGGCGAGCAACCGACTGGAGGAGCGAGCACGGGACGAGCTCGGCACGTTCGTCTCGGCGCTGATCCTCGAGCAGCTCGACAGCGGACGTCCCTGTCTGCTCGAACGGGCGACGTGCCTCGTGAGCGACATGCGGGAGTTCACCGCGAGCGGTGAGCGACTGACCACCGAGGCGCTCCACGCGCGCAACGAGCGCTACTTCGAAGTGCTGTTCGAGCAGGTCGCGGCGCACGGTGCCGACGTGGTCAAGACCTACGGCGACAGCATGACCGCCGTCTGGCGGGGAGCGGGGACGGCGCAGCGCGAGCGCGCGCTGCAAGCCGGTCGGGATATCCTGACGCGTCTCGAGCGGCCGAGTCGCGAGGAAGCGATGCCGGCCACCCATCTCGGCTTCGGCTGCGGCCCGATCGTCGTCGGTTACGTCGGGACGGAGCGGCGCCGGAGCGTCGAGCTGACCGGCACGGCGATCTACCAGGCGGCGCGCCTCGAGCAGTTGAACAAGGTGCTGGGCACGAAGATGCTCGCCAGCGCCGAGCTCGTTGCCGGAGTCGAAGGTTTCCGGTTGCGGGATGTCGGTCGCCACGCGCTGCGCGGTCTGAAGACACCGGTATCGGTGGTCGCGATCGAGGCGACGGATTTCGCGGAGAGCGAATGCGCGGCGTCCTGAGTCGAAGTGGTCCGGGCCGCCGCGCCCTGTACCTGTGCTGTCTGCTGATGCTCGCCGCGGGCGGGCGTGCCGACGAAGGCTCGACGGCCTGCGCGTCCGGCACGCTCGTCGGCGAGGTGATCTCCGTGCAGGGTGCGGTGGACGTGCTCGATGCACGTGGCGAGCTGCTGCGCCGGCTGCTCCCGGGGGGCGAGATCGGTCCGTCCGACCGCCGGCTCTGCCGCGGCGAGACGCTCCGCACCGGGCCGCTCGGCCGCGCCACGCTGCTCGTACGCGAACCGCCGTCCGTGATTCGCGTCCATCCGGACACGCTGCTCGCCACCGACGAGACCGGGTCCGTTCGCGTTCCCCCGCCCGAGTCGACGGACGACGCCGACGAGCCGTCGGGTTTGCTCGATCGGTGCCGCCGTGCCGTCGATCGCGTGTGGCTCGATCTGCGTCGCGGTGCGCTGCGCCTGTTCACGACCGAGCCGACCCGGCTGAACGTCGACACGCCCTACCTCAACGCGTCGGTCGAGGGGACGGAGTTCTCGCTGCGGGTCGACGAGGTCAGGACCACGCTTGATGTCGTCGACGGTGAAGTGCTCGCCTGCAACACGAGCGGCGGTCTGCTCGTGCCGAGCGGATCGAGCGCCACGGCGGAGGCGGGGCAGGCGCCGAGAATCAGGGTCGATCCGCAGGACGCCGTGCAATGGACGCTCCACTATCCGGTGCTCGAGCTCGGCACGGAAGGGAGCCGGCGCACGCGCGAAGCGCTCGAGCTGATCGGGGCCGGTCGCGTGACGGAGGCGCTCGCTCTGCTCGATGACGGCGAGAACGACGCCGTCGCCCTGGCGCTTCGCTCGATCGTCAGCGTCGTCGCCGACGAGCGCGAACGGGCGCGAGTGCTCGCCCGGCGGGCGATCCGGCTCGATCCCGAGGCCGCGCTCGCCTGGACGGCGCTGTCGTACGTGCAGCAGGCGAGCTTCGCGCTCGCGGAGGCGCTCGGTAGCGCCGCGACCGCGGCCGATCTCGCGTCGCGCGACGTCGCGCGGGGCACGGTCGGCGCAGCGCCGCGCGACGCGGCCGTCGTCGCCGCCGCCGCCGCCACGGCGCGTCTCGCCGAGCTCGAGCTCATCGCCGGTGACCCGCGCTCCGCCCGTCGCGCGGCCGAGCGCGCGGTCGAGCTCGCGCCCGAGCTGTCGCGAACGCACACCGTCCTGGGATTCCTGCACCTCGACGAGCGCGACGGCGCGGCCGCGTCGGCATCGTTCCGGCGCGCTCGAGAGCGCGACGAATCGGACCCCTTGCCACGCCTCGGGCTCGGACTGCTGGACATCGGTGAAGGGCGTATCGGGGCGGCGCTGCTGCACCTCGAGGCGGCGGTCGCTCTCGATCCGGAGAGCTCGCTGGCGAGGGCCTACCTCGGCCGTGCCTACGCGCTCGACGGTCGCCATGCACAGGCGCTCGATCAGCTTCGCCTGGCCGAGGCGATCGACGCCAGCGATCCGCTGCCGCACCTGCACCGGGCCTTCGTGCTGCAGAAGATCAACGACGCTCACGGCGCACTGATCGATCTGCAGACGGCGCTCGACAAGAACGACAACCGCGCCGTGTTCCGCACCCGCAGCCTGCTCGACGCGGATCTCGCGGCGACGCTCGCCGCACGAGGGCGGATCTACGAGGAGGTCGGCTTCACCGGCCTGACCCTGCTCGAGGGTACCGAGGCGCTGCACCGCAACCCGCGTGATCACGCTGCGCACCGGCTGATGGCGGACGCCTATCGGCTCCGGCCACGGCACGAGATCGCCCGTGCCAGCGAGCAGTTGCAGGCGCAGATGCGCCAGCCGCTGATCGCCAACCCCGCGCCGCGCCGGCTCGGCCTGTCGCGCCTCGGGGACTTTCCCGACGCGGGACCCGCGACGCCCGCACCGAACGAGTACTCCCGCCTGTTCACGCGTCGCGGCTTCACCTCGAGCGTGGCTCTCGGCACCGGGTCGCGTGCTACCCACGTGGCGGAGCTGCAGACGAACTGGCTGCTGACGAACACGCTCGTCTCCGCAGACGCCTACCGGTTCCGCACGGACGGCCTCGGTCCCAACCGCGACGGCGAACGGCGGACCGCCTCGCTGTTCCTGCAGCGGCGCCTCGCACGAGGCCTGTCGGGCCAGATCGAGCTCGCCGACGTGCGAAACGAAGGAGGGGCGGACCGCTGGCCGCTGTTCGAACGCGAGTTGTACAACGAGAACGACCGCTTCGACGACAGGCGAAGGCGAACCAGGCTCGGGCTGACCTGGCGCGATCCGGAGCACGGGGAGCTGTACCTCAGCCACGATCGGGGCGTGCTCGTTCGCCATCTCGAGAAGAAAGTCGATTCCGGCTTCAGGCGGCTCGAGACCGACAGCCACCACAGCGAGCTCCAGCATGCGACTGGAGCGGGAAGCACGGAGCGAGTGCTCGGCCTGAGCTACAGCGATCAGCAGACCAAGTCGAGGTGTGACGACGTCGTCGACACGTCGAGGGTCGAGCACGCCGTGGCGTACGGCTACCTCTACCCTACGTGGCACCTTCGGGACGGTACCCGCCTCGACTACACGATCGGCGCCGGATTGGACGATCTGGATCTCGACGGCGCGCACAGGCGCCTGCTGAGTCCGAAGCTCGGCTTGACCGTCGAGCGCGGTCGATATCGACTGCGCGGCACCGTGGCACGAACGGTCAGGCGCACCCTCGCCACCGACCGCACGCTCGAACCGACGCAGGTAGCCGGCTTCAGCCAGCTCTACGACGACCCCGCCGGTACCGTGTCGACGCTGTCCGGGCTTGGCGCCGGCATCCGACTCGGCCCCGCCGAGCGGTCACCGGACAGAGACCTGCACCTCGATGCCGAGCTCGTCCACCGCCACCTCGACACGCCGACTCGCCCGGCGGACGAGTGCCCGCCGGGAAGTCCCGACGATTCCGCGTCGCTCGAGGAGCGCCGGTACGCGCTCGGTCTCTACGCGAGCACTCCGTCCCTGTCGATCGCGTTTCGGCTCGAGCGGGAGGAATACGCCAGCCCCGACGAGAGACGCTCGGCCAACTACTTCGTCGACAGCATCACCGATCGCCTTGTTCTACGGCTCAATGCCGGCATCGGTCGACGGCTGCGGCTCACCTTCACGCCGCAGTACATCAGGCAGAGCGGGACGTTCTACAACCCGTTCCGGGGGAAGGCGTTGCCGGGGAGCGACCGCTTCTGGAGCGTCGATGCCGGGCTCGATCTGAGGCTGGATGGGCTGATGGGATCACGTTCGGGCGGCACGTTGCGCTTCGAGATCGCGAACCTGTTCGACAGGGACTTCCGGTTCCAGGAGACGGATCTCGACGTGCCGAGCGTGGCCTACGAACGCACCGTCTCGCTGCGCCTGCATCTGCACCTCCACTGAACGACGCCCGGCTCGACGGCAACGTCGCGGTCAGAATCCCCAGAAGTCGTCCTCGTACACCGATCCGCCGATGGGTGCGAGACCTGTCGGAGCGCCCTCCCCTTTGCCGAATCCGATTCTGCCGATCGAGATCGGCTCGCGAAGAACCAACGTCACCGATCCGTAGATCGAGGGTTCGTTGTCCAGTTCCTCGAACCGTTCGTGCCTGAAGTGGGAATAGATGCCGCCGTCGAGCTCGAGGTAGATCCACCGCACCGGCGACTGCCAGCTCCAACTCACGTTCAGTCGTGCGGCCGAGGCATCGGAGGGCAACGAGCCGTCGTTCGAACCGAAGGCGCTGTATCCGAGATCGAGCGAGAACGTGAGGGTTTCGTGAAGGGTGTCGCCGAGAAGCAGGCGCGCCTCCCCACCGATGACGGCGGTCCAGTCCGCGGCGCGCTCGCCCGCGGCTCGGTCGTCGCTCCTGTCGTCGGCGGACAGTTCGATTCCGCTCGTAAAGACCCAACCTGGAACCGGATTCCCGTCCGGGTTGCCGGGAAAAGGAGTGTAGACGACCTTGTAGAGGCTTCCGAAGAATCTGGCGTACGCGTCACCGCGCTCGGTGTCGATCAGCTGCGCACCGAGTCCGTAGTTGGTCCCTAGAGGTACGAGACCGGGAAAATGCCCCTTGCCGCGAGAGTTGAGGAACAGGCCCGCCGACAGGCCGAACCGTTGGCTCTCGTCATCGCCGGTGCTGTCGGCGGCGAACGCACCGAACGAGAGGCTGACGGACTTGGAGCCGCGTGTCGAGAAGAGTCTCGGCACACCACCCTGGACATCGATCGTGTGCAGTTCGTGGTGTCGGGTGTCGACATTCGTGGTGACGATGCCTTCGTCCAAGCGAGGGTTCTCTCCCCGTATGCCGCCCTGGGCACTGGACAACGTCGTGTGGAAATACGGCGCTTCGAACGCAAACGTCGTTCCGACGGTCGATGCGGCCGTTGCCATGACGAATGTCAGTGTCGCTGCGCGCGGCATGTCATCTCCTTTCGAGTGTTCTCGAGCTCGCGGGGAATGTCGTCGGTCAGTTGCAATATACGTCATCGTCCGGGCGTCGTGTTTGCGGGCGTTGCCCGGCTCTTCGGTCGGCCGGTGTGCGACTTCCCACATCCTGCGAGTCCGACCCTTCGCACAATCGTTCTGCAACCCCGTACCGGCCGATCCGCGACCCGATGCGGAAACAGGAGCCGAGCGATGAGCGAGCGAACAGAGCAACACTACAGCCCCGTGACATCCGGTGATGTCATCGAACGCCTGACCGGGCCGGACTTCGGTCTCTCTGGTGAGGAGCTCAGACAGCTCGCCGCAGAGATCGAGCAGTTTGTCGGCAGGGAACCGAGCGAGTCGACAAGCCGTGACGCGACACCCGAGCTCGGGATCAGCGCCCGCGAGTCCGAAGTGCTGGTCCTGCTCGCGAGCGGCTACACGCGGCGCGACATCGCCGTCGTCCTCGGCATCACCTTCAACACGGCGGCGAGTCATGTCCTCAACATCTACCGCAAGCTCGGCGTCAACACGATCGCCGAGGCCACGCGCCTCGCGGTCCGCTCGGGCCTCGTCGGCCGCTGACCGGCACGGAGCCCTGCGCGAGCGCCGCGAGGGTCGTGGTCGCGACAGTTGATCAAGCGTCAACGCTATGGTGATCGTCGTCGAAGGCGGCGGACGTCGTGCTGCCGCGTCCTTCGATGGCTCCGCGAGCGGGGCTCCGCTGCTGCACGTCGAGTACCGATAGGAAGGTCGTCGCTCACCACCGAAGCAGAGGCACGGGCGACAGGACACGGTGGTCTGCGACGAACGGCCAGTGGCGACCCGCGATGCGTTGCCGCTACCGTTCACTTTCGAAAGATACGGAAGTGAACGTCATGCTCAAGCTAGCCACTCGCGGTGCACTGATCGCGACCCTGCTCGGTCTGTCCGGCTGCCTGCTGACGAGTCCCCATCACGGTACCGTGCTCTCCTCGCGCACGGCCGCCGTGCCCTTCCAGGCGTGGACGACCAAGACCGACGACACCCTGCGCGTGGAGTGCATGCCGACCAACCGCTTCGGCACGGATATCTCCTCGTACGGTTCGTGGTCGCAGTTCGGGACGCTCGGGGTGAGCGACGAGGCGTCGCGTGACTCCTACGGCGCGCGGATGTACAGCGCCTCCGCTTCGTTGTCGCTGCCGGAGAGCTGCTGGTACCTCAACCGTTCCAACGGGTGGTACTACACGAGCGTGCGTGTGCTGCAGTCCGACTACGCTGGGTTTCCCGACTTCGTGTCGACCCCCGACTACGCGTTCGTGAACCTCGTCAAGAGCGGTACCCGTGACGATCCGGCCTGCGTCGGGGAGGAAGTCGGGCGCTCGGGCAGCTGGAGCTCCTGGTATTCCACATCCTGTTTCCACCGCTACACATCGGGCGATCCGGTGCGCTGGCTGGTGCTGAGGGCAGAGGGGTAGGTTCGGAGCGGCCGGCCACACTTCGCCGGCCGCAACCGTACGGTTCGGCGGCTGCAGAGGTGTCGCCACGTACTTCCGTTCTCGAGACGCTCGAGCCTAGGGAGTGCCGTCGATCGCTCAGCAGGGGTCGAGAGGTGATTGGCCCTCCCCCGATTTGGTGGACACCTCCACTGAGGCGATACTGCCTCGCAGAGGTGATCAATGGCGAAGCGAACAAGCAGTCAGAAAGGCCAGCGTGACAGACGGGCGTTCAGCGCCGAGTTCAAGGCGAAGGTGGTCGAGATGGTGCGCCAGGGCGAGCGTTTCATCACCGAGATCTGCCGCGATCTGGATCTGACCGACTCGGCCGTGCGCAACTGGGTCCGACAGGCCGACGGCGGCCCCGGAGGTGGGGGCGGCGCGGCGCTCGGGGAGAGCGAGGCGCAGGAGCTCGCGCGCCTCCGCGCCAAGGTGCGCCAGCTCAAGATGGAGCGCGACATCTTGAAAAAAGCGGCCTTCTTCGTCCGGGAGTCGACATGAGGTTCGCCCTCGTGGAGTCGGAGAAGGCCAACTACCCGGTGAGGACGCTGTGCCGGGTGCTGGAGGTCTCCGGCGCCGGCTTCTACGCCTGGCGCCGGCGCAGGCCGTGCCGTCGCGAGCGGCAGAACGCGAAGCTGCTGGTAGCGATCGAGGCGATCCATCAGGACAGTCGCCGGACCTACGGCAGCCCGCGCGTGCACGCGGAGCTGCTCGAGCGCGGCCACCGGGTCGGGCTCAACCGCGTCAGCCGCCTGATGCGCGAGCAGGGCATCGCCGTACGCCCTCGGCGCGGATTCTGCCGAACGACGGTGTCCGACCCTGCCCATCCGGTAGCCGAGAACGTGCTCGGGCGCGACTTCGAGGCCGAGCGTGCCGGGCAGAAGTGGGTATGCGACACCACGTTCATCCCGACCGAGGAAGGGTGGCTGTACCTGGCGACGATGCTGGACCTGTACAACCGCGAGATCGTCGGCTGGGCGATGAGCGATCGTCACGATAAGGAGCTGACGGCGAGCGCGCTGAGAATGGCGCTGGATATGCACACGCCGCCGGAGGGGTTGCTGCACCACTCGGACCGCGGCAGCACCTACACGGCGGGGAACTACCGGGAGTTGCTGTCGGGGAACGCGATGGAATGCAGCATGAGCCGACGGGCGGACTGTTGGGACAACGCGGTGGCGGAGAGCTTCTTCGCGACGCTGAAGAAGGAGCTGGTACACCGCGAGCGGTACACGACGAGGAGGGAGGCGGAGGCGTCGATCTTCGAGTACATCGAGGTCTTCTACAACCGCCAGCGCAAGCACTCGACGCTGGGCTACACTAGCCCGGTCGACTATCGGATCAACAATACAGCTCTGGAAACGTCAGAGTAATCCGGTGTCCACTTTTCGGGGGGAAGTCCAAGGAACCGCGGGGGAACGCTTCGGCACGGTGTGGATCGTGCCCCCGCCCTCACCGCAATCTATCGACCAATTCACTGCTCGGTTTCAGTGATCGAGTGGACACGCTGGCGGAGTCCTCGCCGCTGCCTTCTCCCCAGACAGCGCCCGCCTGATCTCCGCCCCTTCACTCCATCGGAACGCCCTTTTCGTACCGATCCGATGGATGGCACGCACCGACGGCAGGCCCGGCGGCAGGCGCGTCCGAAGACACGTTTGGCGACGGTTTTCCGAGCGTGCGAGAATCTCGCCGACACCCGTTCGACCGCCGGGGCGACCCGGGAAGGTCGTCGGTGATCACCATGCGCTACGACTAGATGCCAGCATATCGGGAGTTCGACACACCGCCGGTTACGATCCGCCCCATGCCCCTCGACCACGACACCCTCGTCCGCCTGCGTGCCGGCCATCCGGCTTGGCGTCTGCTCGTCGCCCGCCACGCGCCGCTGATCGCGAGCTTCCTCGACCTGGCCTTCGTGCAACCGAACGAGCGCACGATCGCCGAGGGCAGCGACTGCGACCCGGACGCGCGGCGCCGGGAGCTGCTGCGGCGCCGCGAGGAGATCGACGCCGAGCTCGCGCGGCTCGACGAAGGGCACGTGCCCACCCTCGACGACACGGCGGTGCGCGATCGCTTCCAGCAGTTCGCCGCGCTCGCCCGCGAGCTGCTCGGCGACTTCCGAGAGGTGGAGGAGAACTTCCGCCGCCTCGAGAGTATAGGAAGTATAAAGGACGTTCTGTCCCGGCCTCGAGGCGCCGTCGTGGCGCTGTAGAACGCCGCTGAGCGCA
>ENA-ORXM01003761-ORXM01003761.1-marine-metagenome-genome-assembly--contig:-NODE-3761-length-14498-cov-8.622426_pt1 | contig 14498 bp, 14 predicted proteins | sample MGYA00237867_ERZ511480 | MGnify/ENA primary metagenome ERZ511480 (study PRJEB26309, sample SAMN06266103) | marine metagenome | isolation source: Algal blade | place: United Kingdom:Sidmouth, United...
CGCCGGCCCGAGCGGAGCGGTGGTACGCAGGTGGGAGCGAGGGACGAGCGGGGGGAGGCGACGGAGGAGGCGACCAAATAGACGAGGGGCCATGTCCGGCGAACGCCGGCCCGAGCGGAGCGGTGGTACGCAGGTGGGAGCGAGGGACGAGCGGGGGGAGGCGACGGAGGAGGCGACCAAGTGGACGAGGGGCCGTGTCCGGCGAACGCCGGCCCGAGCGGAGCGGTGGTACGCAGCTACATGGTAAAGCGAAGGGAGCGGGCTGCTTTTTCGCCGAGTTCGTTGTCGCCGGTCCAGGTGACTCGGCCGTCGTCTATGGGTCCTTGTGGGTCGATGCGGCCGCAGGCGAGCAGCGCGAACGCCGTGGAGTTGGCGTTGAGTGTCACGTCGGGATCTGACAGTGAATCGACGACGCCAGCTCGGCCGTCGACTTTGACATGCATCTGTCGTTCGACGGGGCCGGTCAGGTTGATGGTCATGCTGTTGCCGTCGGGCAAACCGATTTTCTTGCCGACGATGTAGGGCAGCGAGAGCTGGATCTCATTGAGGGCCATCTCGGCTGTGGGTCCGCTTTCGTGGCCAGGCATCTCGAGCGGGCCTCGGATGTCTTGCTCGTGTACCCAGTAGTCGAATACGCGAATGGCCATGAAGCGGCCATAGGTCTGGGGTCCCACCGGTGTCATCGACGGCAGTGCCAGCTGTTCGGCGGTATAGCCAGCCATCTCTTCTCGCCGAGCGGCGATGGTGCTGCGGTATGCGGCCAGGAGATCGGCATTGTTCAGGTCGGTCACTCGGGCGACGTAGTCGTCGACCTTGTTGAACGGCACGCTGTCGGTCCACGAACCGGGCTCGTCGCCGGCAAGCATGTGTTCGATCGCCGCCAGGTGAATAGCGGTGCCTCGGACGTCCCAGTCAGGGCAGTAGGACTGCGTCGCCCACTGATCATCAGTGAGATCGTCGAGTAGCTCGTCGACGGAGTCCATGCAGTCGTTCAGCAGCGCAATTGCGTCGAGGCTCATTGCTTGTCTCCTTGATCGGTCACAGATTCTGCGGTACGGCTGGCGTGTTCGGCCGCTGGCCCTCGGGCGTCGAAACCGTCTTCGGTGAAGCCGACCTCGGTGCCGCGGTTGATGCTGATCCAGTCGCGGGCTTCGAGATACGGCTTGAACGTGGTGGCGATGGCCTGCTCATCTCGCTTGCGTTTCGGTTGTTGCAATTCGTAGAGGTGGGGGAACTCGGTCCATGCTGTCACAGCGCTCCAGAGCCTGAGCGCAGCTTCGCCCATCGGCGGGTCGATCAGAACGGGACCGAACAGCGCATGCTCGCCGAAGAACAGAGTGGGTACGCCGTAGCCGCCTGCATCCATGACTCGAGCATGGTCGGCCTTGATCTCATCGTGAGTCGTCTGGTCGGCGATCGATTGGTCGACCACATCGGGATTCAGGTCGAGTTCGCGGAGCAGCATGCGGGCCACCTCGGGGTCGTGGACTCGTTGGCCTTCTTCATGCAGGGCCCGGCCCGACCGTTCGTACCAGCGATCCAGGTCCTGCATGCTAGTGCGGCGCAGAATTGCGCCGATGCGCATGATGGACCAGCCATAGGACCAGTCGCGCTCCCATGGGTGCTTCTTTCCTTCCATGCGGTTGACTTCTTCGAGGCTGAAGAACTTCCAGTTGATCTCGATGCCGTTCTGGCGTCGAACGTCACGAATCCACTTCGCCGTCTGGTAGGCGTAGGGGCACAGCACATCGAAATGGAAGTCGACGGTCGAGGTGTCAGGGGTCATGGCAGGTCCTTGTCGTCCCGCCGAGAATATGGCCACCGGTGACGTGTATGCAAAGTGTCTCAATGGTGGGCTCATTGGGGCGGGTTGGTTGCAATGTGCGTGGGTGCAGGCGATCCTGCGAGGGATGACTACGTCGAAGTTCGTTCCCGTTGCTGAGTTGCCCGACGACCCCGAGGGTGACGACTCGTGGCTGTTCTCACGGGGTGGGCAGGTGTTGTTGGTCGACGACATGACGTCCGGCCCACGACCGTTGACAACCGACGAGGCTGAGCGGATCGTCGATCATGTCGCCCGGCCGCTGGTGCTCGGCCGCTTCGACGACGAGACCGCCCACTGGTGGACCGGTCAGGTGTCCGACGAGTTCGATCCATTCGATGCGCCGTTCCCGGGGTTGATTTTCTCGGACCTACGACGGCTGTTGGGAACGTTGGATCCTGCGATCTGGAACGTGGCAGGGCGAGCCACCCAGATCACCGACTGGTATCGCGACCATCAGTTCTGCGGACGATGCGGGGCGCAGATGGAGATGCACGAGAACGAGCGGTCGATGAAGTGCCCTGATGACGGGCTGGTGTCGTACCCGCGGCTGTCGCCGGCAGTGATCATGCTGGTCGAACATCGCGATGGTCGAGCGCTGCTGGCGACGAACGTGGCGTGGCGGGGCCCGAAGCCGATGTATTCGACCTTGGCCGGGTTCGTCGAGCCGGGGGAGTCCCTCGAAGACTGCGTGCACCGCGAGATCCTGGAAGAAGTCGGCATCTTCGTCGAGAACGTTCGCTACTTCGACAGCCAGCCGTGGCCATTTCCCAACTCGCTCATGCTGGGCTTCTTCGCCACCTACGCCGGCGGTGATATCACGCCTGCGCCCGATGAAATCGCCGACGCTCAATGGTTCGCCAAAGACGACCTGCCAAATATTCCGCCTCGTGCCAGCATCGCCCGTGCCTTGATCGACGATTGGTTGGCTCGCTGAGCACGGCGTCCCCCGATGAGCTAAAACGGTGTCGGCAGCAACAGTTCACGTTGTTGTAACTCAGATTCATTCGGGGGAATGTTCATGCAGGTATCCATGACGGTGAATGGCGCCAGCCATTCCCATGACATCGAGCCGCGCACGCTGCTCGTGCACCATATTCGCGAAGGTGTCGGCCTGACCGGCACGAACATCGGGTGCGACACCTCGTCGTGTGGTGCGTGCACCGTGCATGTCGGTGGCCAGTCGGTCAAGTCGTGCACCATGCTCGCCGTGCAGGCCGAAGGCGAAGCCATCACGACCATCGAAGGTCTGGCCGGCCAAGCACAAGCAGACGGTTCGGCCACCGGCGACCAGAACTGGCACCCCATGCAAGAAGCATTCCAGCAGTGCCACGCGCTGCAGTGCGGCTACTGCACACCAGGCATGGTCATGGCAGCAACGTCGTTCCTGAACGAGAACCCGAATCCGACCGAAGACCAGATTCGCGAGGGGCTCGAGGGCAATCTCTGTCGCTGCACCGGCTACCACAACATCGTCAAGGCCGTCCAGAGCGCCGCCGGAGGTGCAGCATGACCGCCACGATGGAACCAACCAAGGGCGGCTTCGGAACGCGCATGCTGCGCAAAGAAGACCCCAAACTCCTCACCGGTGAAAACCAGTTCATCGACGACATCAAGGCGCCGGGTCAGCTGTGGATGGGCATGGTTCGCAGCACGTTCGCCCATGCGACCATCGATTCGATCGACTCCAGCGCCGCCGAGGCCATGCCAAATGTTCACAGCGTGCTCACCGGGGCGCAGCTGTCGGAGATGGGTCTGTGGCAGGCCCCGCTGCCCTGCGCCTGGCCGGTGACCGAAGACATGGTCAATCCGCCGCACTATCCGGTGGCGATCAGCGAAGCCAAGCATGTGGGTGACATCGTGGCCGTGGTGCTGTGTAGCGATCGCTACAGCGTGGCCGATGCCGTCGAGCAGGTCGTGGTCGACTACACGCCACTGCCAGCCGCAGCAAGTCTGCAAGACGCCGTCGACGGCAAGGCAATGGCGCACAGCGATCTGGAAACGAACAAGGCATTTCATTGGCCGCTCGACCCCAACCCCGAAGGCACCGCTGCCGCGTTCGCCGACGCAGTGCACACGGTCAAGGCCACGTTCACGCAGCAGCGGCTTCTGCCCATGCCCATGGAACCGCGTGGCTGCTTGGCCGTGCCGTCGCCTGCCGGAGGCGAGATTGTCTTCTACTCGGCCACCCAGGTGCCGCACATTCTCAAGGTGATGATCGCCGCGACCAGCGGCATTCCCGAGAACAAGATCCGAGTGATTGCTCCGAGCGTGGGAGGCGGCTTCGGCGGCAAGCTCAACGTCGATGCCGACGCATTGCTTGCGGTCACGCTGGCCAATCACCTCGGCTTGCCGGTCCGTTGGACCGAGCAGCGATCCGAAGGTGCCGGAGCATCTCACCAAGGACGCGGCCAGATCCAACATGTCGAAGCAGCAGCCGACGCTGACGGCAAGGTCACGGCAATAAAGGTGCATCTCGATGCCGATATGGGCGCCTACATGATGCTCATCACGCCGGGTGTGCCGCTGCTCGGTAGCTTCTTGTACACCGGTGTGTACGACATTGCGAACCTGTCGTTCAGCTGCGACGGGTACTTCACCAATCTGACGCCGACCGACGCCTACCGCGGCGCGGGTCGACCCGAAGCCAGTTACGCCATCGAACGCATCATGGATATGATGGCAGGCAAGGTTGGAATCACGCCCGAAGAGATCCGCAGCCGTAACTACATCAATGGCGGCGAGCATTTCGAGAACTTCGATGCTGCGTCGACGCTAACTTTCGACTCTGGTCACTACAAACCGGCTCATGATCGTGCCCTCGAGATGGCCGATGTGGCCGGGCTGCGCACCGAACAGGCTCGCCGTCGCGACGCCGGTGAAGCCAAGCAACTCGGTATCGGCATGTGTACCTATGTCGAGATCTGCGGTCTGGCGCCATCACGAGCGCTGGGGGGCTTGAACTATGGCGCTGGCGGTTGGGAACATGCCACGGTGCGTTTGTTGCCGACCGGCAAGGTCGAGGTCGTATCGGGTTCGACCCCGCACGGCCAGGGCCATGAGACGGCATGGTCACAGATCATCGCCGAGAAGATGGGGATCGACCCCAACGACGTCGAGGTCCTGCACTCCGACACGGCGCTGAGTCCGCTCGGCCTCGACACCTATGGCTCTCGCTCGCTGGCCGTGGGTGGCGTCGCCATTGCCATGGCGGCCGACAAGGTCGTAGACAAGGCCAAGCTCATTGCTGCCCACCAGTTCGAGGCTGCGCCAGAAGACATCGAGTTCGTCGACGGCAGCTTCTCGGTGGCGGGTTCACCGTCCAAGTCGGTGCACATCCAAGAGCTGGGCTTTGCTGCCTTTGCGGCCCATGATCTGCCCGACGGCATGGAACCCAATCTGCAAGAACAGGTCAACTTCGACCCGCCCAACTTTGCGTTCCCCTTCGGCACACATGTGGCGGTCGTGGAGATCGACACCGAAACCGGTGGCATCGATCTGATCGACTACATCGGCGTCGACGATTGCGGCATACAGGTGAACCCGCTGATCGTCGAGGGCCAGGTACACGGTGGCATCGTGCAGGGTGCTGCCCAGGCGCTGTTCGAAGAAGCTGTCTACGACGCAGACGGCAACATCACCAACCCGTCACTCATGGACTATCTGGTGCCATCGGCGATGGAGATGCCAAACATCCAACTCGATTCGACCGTCACCCCGTCGACGACCAATCCCTTGGGAGTCAAAGGTGTCGGCGAGGCGGGCACGATCGGCTCGGCTGCGGCCGTGATCAACGCAGTCTGCGATGCACTGAGTCCCTACGGCGTCACCGATATCGAGATGCCAGCAACCCCACAACGAATCTGGAATGCCATCAACGGAGGTGCAGCATGATTCCCGCAGCATTCGACTACACGGTCGCCGAGAATGCCGAGCACGCAATCCAGCTGCTCGGCGAATACGGCGACGAGGCCAAGCTTCTCGCCGGCGGTCACTCGTTGATCCCGATGATGAAGTTTCGTCTGGCTGCGCCGACGCAGCTGATCGACGTCGGTCGGATCAACGACCTGTCCTATATCCGCCAGGACAATGGCCATGTCACCATCGGTGCCATGACCAAACACGCCGAGCTCGAGACGAGCGACGTGATTGCGTCGGCAGCTCCATTGCTGGGCTATGTTGCAGCGTTGGTGGGTGACCCGTCGGTTCGCCATCGCGGTACCTTGGGTGGCACGTTGGCGCATTCGGATCCGGCGTCGGATCTTCCGGCGGCGGTCCTGGCCCTCGGCGGCACGATCGTTGCCCAAGGTCCCAATGGCCAGCGTGAGATCGCAGCGACCGACTTCTTCACCGGCTATTTCGAGTCGGTGCTGGCGCCCGACGAGATGATCATCGAGGTCAAGGTACCGGCCAACACCGGTGGCTGGAACTATCAGAAGTTCAACCGTCGAGCCCAGGACTGGGCGATCGTCGGCGTTGCCGTCGCCGATGGCGGCAAGGGCATTGCGCTGGTGAACATGGGATCCACGCCGGTTCGAGCGGCGGCTGCAGAAGCCGCGCTCGCTGGGGGAGGATCGGTCGCCGACGCAGCCGCACTCGCCGCCGACGGCGCCGAACCACCATCGGACAACAACGCCGACCCGGCCTACCGAGCCCACCTGGCCCAGGTGCTCACCAAACGAGCCCTCGAAGCGGCGAGCTGACCACGGCCTATCCCGATGGCCAATCGCCATCGGGGTATGCAATAAAGGATCGCCCTTGACACTGCAACCAGTGCGGCAGGTATTTGTAGAGAACCCCGCCGGGGCGGAAACGAAGATCCGTCATGACGAGGTTCGTCTCGTTCCAATCTCTGAGCACCAGGTCAACGCGCCGTACCCCTATGCGTACGGGTTCCTGCCAGGCATCTTCGCCGCCGACGGTGATTGCCTCGACTGTTTTGTGCTCGGTGAGCGGCCGCTGAAGTCCGGTGAGGTTGTCGACTGCTATCTGATTGGTCTACTCGAACAGTTCGAGAACGATGTGATCGATCACAAAGTGTTGGCGGTCCCGGTCACCGAGATCGACCGGCTGACGAGCTTCGACCTGGATGAGGTGAGAGATGTGCTTGCAACGTTCATCAAAAAGCTCTTCGAACCGTACCCATCTGTGGCATTGACCATTGGCGATCTCGGCGACGCTAGTGCTGCGAACGCGATGATCGATGAGTTGCTGGTAGCGCAGGAGTAGCCGGTTGGCCCGAAGTACCCGCAGTGTCCTAGAAGAGCCAGTCCCAGAAGCCGAGCAGGTTGAGAGCGAGTGCTACTGCGGCGATGACCATGACGATGCGAATCCACTTCTCGCCGCCACGTACTGCAAACTTGGCGCCGATCCATCCACCCAAGGTCAGGCCGATGGCCAGCAGGATCGCTGGTCCCCATTCGACTTCGCCCTGGATGATGAACACGGGCAGCGCAATCACGGTGGCAAAGAAGATGAAGATGACCTTGACCACGTTGGCACTGATCAGGTCGTAGCCGGATCGGCTCAGCGCCGCAAGCAGCACCAGCCCCACACCAGCTTGGATCGCGCCTGCGTAGAGACCAATGCCGAAGAACACGGCCACGGTCACGTTGCGGGACCATGGTTTGGTGTCGGTGTCGACCTTGGGCTTGAAGATTGTGAGCAGGATCAAAGGAATCATGATCAGACCAAAGACACGTTCGAATGCTTCGTCGGTGAGTCGGCTGATTCCGTAGGCGCCCACCAGCGAGCCGATGATCGCCGGGGCGATGATCGGCACCAGATTCTTCGGGACCTTCACGCCTTCGCTGCGGTAGGACTGCAGTGACGACACGTTCGAGGTCAAGATGCCGACGCGGTTCGAGCCATTGGCGGCCACACCCGGCACACCGGCCAGCACCAGAAGCGGCACGGTCAGCATCGAACCGCCGCCGGCCATGGCATTCACTGCTCCAGCGAAGGCGCCTCCCAAGAGGAGCAGGACTGCCTCGTACCAAGCCACCGGGCGAGGGTAGCTTGCGGGCACGCCGAGCTGTTTCCGTCGTCGTTTCGAGCGTTCCGTGCGATAGTGAACACAAGATCGCCTATGAGGAGAAACACATGACCGACGTAAGAGAATCCTGGAAAGACGTGGCCGACAAGGTCGAGTCGCTGGGACTGAAGCTCAAGCTGCATCTCGAGCAGGAACGAGATGATGCCGTCGACGAGCGGGCCGAGGGCGACACCTCGAACGCGTTCGAAGAGCTTGCCGGCCAGGTGACCGACGCGTTCGACTCGTTCGGCAACGCCGCCAAAGACGATGCCGTGCAAGCCGATGTTCGTGCCATTGCCGAGCTCATCAAAGAAGCACTGATCGCCACGTTCCAAGCCGCCGGGGCCGAGATCGGCGACTTGATGGAACAGATCGACGACTACGCCGAAGACGCCGCCGAACGCGTCGCCGGAGCCATCGGCCTCGATGACGATGACGGTGACGATGGCGATGGCGATGACGATGACGATGGCGACTCGCCAATCACCGTGGACTCCGACGTTCAGGACACCCTGGAGTCGTGAGCACCGCCCTCGTCTACATCGTGGCGGGTGTGGCCTTCGGAGGTTCTTGGCTGGTCAAGCAATGGCTCAAGCGCACCTATGCAACCTGGAGCCAGGTGCCGAACACCTTTCAGATCACCGGAGCTCAAACTGCCGCCGCCATCTTGAAGATGAAGGGCATCACCAACGTCAGGATCGAGCGAGTCAAGGGCAGCTTGACTGATCACTACGACCCGACCAAGGACATTTTGCGGCTCTCGCAAACGAACCACGACAGCATCAGCATTGCGGCCATGGCGGTGTCAGCCCACGAAGCCGGCCATGCCATTCAGGACTATCGAGACGATATCCGCCTGAAGCTGCGCAAATTCCTGGTTCCCGTGGCTGCATTCGGTGGCAGGTTCTCCCCCTACCTGTTCATGGGTGGCATCTTCTTGGGAAGCGGCACCCTGTTGCGATGGGGAGCATTCCTGCTGGTCGGCACTCTGGTCTTCCAACTCTTGACCTTGCCGGTTGAGTTCAACGCCAGCAAGCGGGCGATGGACAATTTGGAAGAGCTCGGCTTCACCGACCCAGAACAGCGCGAAGGCACACGGAAGGTTCTCACCGCTGCAGCTCTGACCTATGTCGCCGCAGCAGCCACCTCGATTGCCTACATCGCCACCATCTGGGCCACTACCCGCGGACGACGCTAGTGCCGCAACCGGCAACGTTTGCATGGGTGTGAGCGGCACTTCGACGCTACTCGCTACGTTCTCGAAACCGCCATTGCTGACCAAGGAGTGCCGATTCCTGGGGCCTTGCCAGAAACGGCGCTGCGCTCGCTCAAACCACCCATCGTTACCGACTACGGCACTCGAAGCCGGTCTCAGTTGCCGCGGACTTTGGGTAGTCGCAGGAATGGCCACGGGTTCGGCATGGCATCGACGGTGACTTCGACCAAGCATGGCCCATCGTGGTCGATCGACGCGCCCAGTGCGGGGCGCAGGCTTTCGGGAGAGTCGGCGTGCCAGTACTTGACGCCGAAAGCTTCCGCGAGTTTGGACATGTCTGGGTTCTGCAGCGTGCTGGCGATGGTGCGTTCATCGCCGAAACGCTCCTGCTGGATGCGCTTCACGTTGCCATAGGCGTTGTTGTTGAACAGCAAGATGTTGCACGGGATGTCGTGCTGCACCGCAGTGGCGAGTTCCGTTGCGGTGAACAAGAAGCCGCCATCGCCGGTCACGCCCACAACCGGTCGATCCGTCGCCGCCGAGGCACCAATGGCCACGGCGGTACCAGCCCCCAACGTGCCCGCTGCGCCCGACGACAGGAACGTGCGGGGTTGGAGATGGTCATAGAACAGGTGGGCTGCGAAGCCGATCTGGGTGACGTCTTCGACCATGACCCCATCGTCGGGCAGCACGTCGCGAATCGCTGCGGTGTAGGACAGCTGTGGTTCGAGGTGCGAGGTGCGATCCTTGAACGATGCTCGCAGCTCGTCGAGTTCGGGGACACGAGACGCACGGCTGAGTGGGCCGATGGCGTCGATCAGCGCGCGGCAGGCATAATCGGCGTCGGCGTGGATGCCGACGTCGGTGATGCCATGACGGTCGAGCTCGGTCTCATCGACATTGATCTGAATGAGGGTGAGTTCATCGTCGTAGCCCCAGGCGCCGAGCGGCCACTCGATCCGGCTACCAATTCCCACAACAACATCGGCGGTGGGCCACAGATCGTGCGCCGACGTAATGGGAATCATCAACGGATGTTTCGTCGGTAAGACACCATGACCCATGCGTCGGGTGGTGACCGCAGCCTGTACCAGCTCGGCGAGTTCGGTGACCGACTCGCTGGCGCCGTACGCGCCCGAGCCGAGAACGAACAGCGGGCGTTCGGCCGACGCAATGATGGCCGCCGCTTTCTCGATCAGCGCAGGGTCGGGAACTGGCATGGTGGCATTCGGGGTGACGATCGCACCCGGCGCCGGCTTGGCCCACACGTTGACAGGAACCTCGATGCTGACCGGGCGGGGAAGGCCCGAGTGCACTGCGTCGACCGCTGTCTGAATCTCGGCTGCCGCGGTTGCTGGATCATGCACGACCGCAGTGTGCTTGGTGAGCTGACGCAAGATCGCCGTTTGATCCGGGAGATCATGGAGCGCACCGAAGTGGCGCCCCTGCTGAAATGTGGCGATTTGGCCGATCACTGCCAGCACCCGTGCGTATCCCCAATAGGCACTGGTGAGCGCACCCGATGCGTTCAACATGCCAGGGCCGGGAACCACGCAACACGCCGCAGGCTTACCGGTGACCTGAGCCGCGCCCATAGCCATGTAGGCAGCCCCCTGTTCATGGCGAGTCACGATCGGACGAATCTCCGGCGAATCCACCAACGCATCGAAGAAGTCGTCGTTCTGCACCCCCGGAATGCAGAAGAGTTGATCGATCTCACTGCGCTTCAACGCCTCGACAACCAGATGAGCCACGCTCTGTTCAGTCATCAAATGACTCTATTGTCTTTTGTCAGCTCGCCTCGCTTACCTTCTGGGTCAGACCCAGAAGGTAAGGCGTGTATCAGTTGGGTCTGACCCAGAAGATACGGGGCGGGCGAGGGTCGACTTCCTCGCCACGAGGCTGTTCGGGTGAGAAGTAGGCGGCGGTGCCCATCACGTTGCCGGTTTCGGTAAGGCTTCTCCACCGTCGAGCGCTCTGGCGATGCCAAAGTCGGCCACCTTCACCTGACCGCCATCGGTCAGCATGATGTTGCCCGGCTTTACATCGCGATGGACCATGCCATGGTCGTGGGCAAAGCCGAGACCAGCTGCCGCCTCGCGGGTGATCTCGACCGCTTTGGCAACCGAAAGCTTGCCCTCGGCCACGAGCAGCTCGGCCAGACTCAGGCCCTGGATGTACTCCATGGCCATGAACCAGGTGTCCATTGTGGGAGAGTGGCGAGATGCTGACGCTTGCTCTTGATGTCGACGGCGTCCTACTTGATTCCGGCCGGGGCGGGGCGGGCCACTGGAGCCAGGAACTGCAGATTCGCTTCGGCATCGATCCGGCGATGTTCGGCGAGTTCTTCTTCGCTCGCCATTGGGCCGATGTGGTCACTGGCAGGCGATCCATCCAAGACCCACTCGCACAGGCGCTGGTCGACATGGGATCGCAAGTGCGTGTTGAGCAAGTTCTCGAGTGTTGGTTCGAAGCCGACTTCGTGCCGTTCGACGCAAGCTTCGATCTGGCCCGCCGGATCGCTCGAAATGGCCGCCGGGTCGTGCTCGCCACCAATCAAGAACATCGTAGAGCGCACTATCTCGCAGAGCGGATCGGCGCTGTCGTGCCTCTCACACACGTGTTGTATTCCGCTGACCTAGGGCACCAAAAGCACGACCGACGCTTCTTTGCCGCTGCGTCCGAGGAGCTCGAGCTTGCGGTGAATGAACGATCGAACGTGGTGTTTGTCGACGACAAGCTCGCCAACGTCGACACCGCTCGAGCGTTCGGGTGGCAAGCAATTCACGCGTCGACCGACGGCTTGTGGCGAAAAAAAGTCGGCCAGTTGTTCGGCCTGGAGTCATGAGCTGACGCGGGCTTCAGGCTTCCCACTTTGACTTGCCAGGCTGCGTTTCGACCGGGTCTCCATCGATCTCCAGCGAAATGTCGAAGTTGACCCACGGCGGTCCGGCCGGTTCGGTCTTCACGACGAGAGCGTTTCTCTGAGATCACATGTTTGCGATGACGTAATCGCGTCGGAATCATGCTCTCGTGGCGCTCGACGCCGTCGACCGAGACCACTCGGCGGCCGCTCCTGTAAGTCCAATCGAACCGAACGCTTTGGGGTCCGTCGTCGATGTCACATTTCTATGTTTTGTTTCCATGAGTCGCGGTAACCCAAGTTGCGCCATGGCAAACGGGGGAGGGTGCGCCAGATCCCGGTGTATCTGCGCACAACGACCTCGCTCATTGGCGCCGGTTTGGGTGACAGTGTCTTCGGCGCTGAGAATGGGGCCATGACCGAACCGATTCGTATTGCGAACTGCTCTGGCTTCTTTGGCGACCGGCCATCGGCCGCCCGTGAGATGGTCGACGGTGGTCATATCGATGTGTTGACCGGCGACTGGCTGGCCGAGTTGACGATGTTGATCCTGAGTCGCATCAAGGCCAAACATCCCACCGGTGGCTTTGCCCGCACGTTCGTGCAGCAGATGGAAGACGTCATGGGCACCTGCCTCGATCGCGGCATCAAGGTCGTGACCAATGCCGGCGGCCTAGCCCCCGACGGCTGCGCTGATGCCGTCGCCGAAGTGGCCGACAAGCTCGGGCTGTCACCGACGATCGCCTACGTCGATGGCGACGATCTGTTGCCTCGGGTCGACGATCTCTCGGCCGCCGGTGCGCTGCGTCCGTTCTACGAGGGCGGCGACCTGGGCGACCTGTCGAACTATGTGAGCGCCAATGCCTACCTGGGCTGCTTCGGCATCGTCGAGGCACTGAACAAGGGCGCCGACATCGTGATCACCGGCCGCGTCACCGACGCTGCCGTGGTGTGTGGCCCCGCCGCCTGGCACCACGGCTGGGGCAAGAACGATCTCGATCAACTCGCAGGCGCGGTAGTCGCTGGGCACGTGATCGAGTGCAGCGGCCAGGCGACCGGAGGCAACTACTCCTTCTTCCATGAGATCGAGGGCTACACCGAAGTCGGTGGCCGCGCTCGATTCGGCTTCCCCTGGGCCGATGTCGCCGCCGACGGTTCATGCGTGATCGGCAAGCATGATGGCACCGGGGGCACGGTGAATACCGAGACAGTCACCAGTCAGCTTCTCTACGAAATCGGGTCGCCGTCCTACCTCGGGCCCGATGTCACCACCCGGTTCGAAACCATCGAGCTCGAGCAGGTCGAACGAGACCGGGTTCGCATCTCGGGGGCCAAGGGCGAGGCGCCGCCAGCGACGCTCAAGGTCGCGATGAACGAGATGGGTGGCTATCGCAACAGCTTCACGGTGGCGCTCACCGGACTCGACGTGGAAGAGAAGGCCGCCTTTGCCGAGGCAGCGTTCTGGGATGCGTGCCCGTATACGGCCGACGATTTCGAGTCGATCACCACTCGGCTGATTCGGACCGACAAGCAAGACCCTGGCACCCAGGAAGAAGCGACGGCGATCTGGCGGGTCACCGTAAAAGACCACGACGAACGCAAAGTCGGCCGTGCGTTCTCGAACGCCAACACGCATACCGCCCTGAGCTCGATCCCTGGCATGTACGGCTTGAGTGGGGGCCCCGGCGCGGGTTCGCCCTACGGCGTCTACCGGCCTGCATTGGTGCCGAACGATCTGGTTCCGCAGTATGTGCACATGCTCGGCGGCGACACCGTACAAATCGACTCGGTTGCACCTGCCGGCCCCGCGCTCGACATCGAAGTTGCCGCCACTCCGTCGCCCGCCGACGAACCAACGACCATGGCGCCGCTTGGCACGGTCGCCGGCGCCCGTTCCGGCGACAAGGGTGGCGATGCCAACGTGGGTGTCTACGCCCGCACCGATGCGGGATGGGCCTGGCTCGACCATTTCCTGACGGTCGAGAAGCTGCAGGAGTTGCTGCCCGAGACAGCAGGCATGGTGGTCGAGAAGTACCGCCTGCCCGAGATCCGCTCGATGAACTTCCTGATACGCGGGTTGCTCGAAGAAGGGGTGGCGGCATCGACCCGACAGGACAGCCAGGCCAAGGCCGTAGGTGAGTGGTTGCGCTCGCGGTTCGTGCCGATCCCCGACAGCCTGTTGAGCTGACCTGCCCGCCTCCCGATTTGGAGATGCCTTGCTGCACTTGGGACCATTGCGAGACACGAAACAGGGGAACCTCATGAGGTTGCAAGACAAGGTCGCCGTCGTAACTGGCGCAGCGAGTGGCATTGGCGAAGGCACCGCCCGCCGGTTCGTTGCCGAGGGAGCCAAGGTCGTCATTGCTGACTTCCAACCCGACGCAGGCGCTGCGCTTGCCGAGGAACTCGGCGATGCCGCACTGTTTCATCACACCGACGTGACCATCGAAGACCAGGTCGCCGCCGCCATCGACGCCGCCGTCGACGCGTGGGGCCGGCTGGACGTCGTGTTTAACAACGCTGGCATTGTCGGCGTGGTCGGCCCGATCTCGGAGACATCGGG
>ENA-ORXM01003762-ORXM01003762.1-marine-metagenome-genome-assembly--contig:-NODE-3762-length-14493-cov-5.719686_pt1 | contig 14493 bp, 13 predicted proteins | sample MGYA00237867_ERZ511480 | MGnify/ENA primary metagenome ERZ511480 (study PRJEB26309, sample SAMN06266103) | marine metagenome | isolation source: Algal blade | place: United Kingdom:Sidmouth, United...
GAGCTCGAACCCTTTGGGCGTGTACCCCGGGAAAGTATGATTATCGTTTGCCAGGAGTTTGAGATGGTTTTTCGGCGATAGGCTAGGGGTTTAAGCTGTGAAAAAACCATGTGTAACGTTTTCTAATTAATAATCTTGAATTAGAACTTCCGTTGGGATGTGTAGCGTTGCGTTGAGTTTCCGAATCATGTCTAAGGTCAGTTTTGTTTTTTTGCTTAAAATTTCGCTGACCCTGCTCTTAAAGCCTACAACCTCTGCCAAGTCTTTTTGTTTCATGCCCATCTGCTCCATTCGAAATTTGATAGCCTCGATTGGATCTGGCATCCCAATCGGGAAATTCTCGTTTTCATATCGGTCAATAAGGATAGAAAGTATTTCGAGTTCGTCTCCTTCTTCCGTTGCTTTTTTTGCATCAAAAATCTTTTCGAGACGGGCGAGCGCTTTTTGATAATCCTTTTCGTTTCTAATCGGTGCTATTTTCATCTTAAATTTCGTTTGCGTTTATTTTTGTCATATTCTGCATGGGTTCCAACAAAGCGAATCCAACAGACTTGATATTCAAAATAGAATTTCACGATAAGCCGGTTTAGCCTTCAAACGCTTCTTAATTAGATTCAAGAATTTCATTTTTTCGGTTTTGATCTTTTTGAAAATTGCAATTAAATACATTTCTAAAATTTTCGGATGCCTCTGATGTTAAATCAACATTCCATTTTTTATCTCCATTAATTATTTTAATATTCGTTATCCAATTATTGAGAATAAAATCCAATTCAGTTTTTGTTAGTTTGTTACTTGTAAAATCATTAAGATATTTATTAGTTAGATAAAGACTATCCATTTCCGATTCATTTTTACTGATATCAGGTATTGTTGATTGGTCATCTGTCCAAAAATTCAATTTGAAATTATCATTTATTAGAATATAGTCCCCTTTTCTAAATTTCCAATATTCATCTGTACTAAAGTTTTTTCCAATTAATTCAATTCTATTTTCCCAAATCGCATGGAGTATGATTTGGAATTTAAATTCCGTTTTACCAGAATTAGAATTTTTAAATTCATAAACAGCATAGTCGCATTTCTTCTCACAACCTGCACCTAGAAGGAAGAGAGAAAATAATAAAGTTTTAATTTTTTTCATTTTGATTCAAATAAAACCAGTTGTTTGCATGCTTTTAGACTTATAAGCATAGATAATAAAAGTAAAGAATTTACTCAAATCGAACTATCCACCCCCAAAGGAGGTGGATTTTTAAGGTAAATTAAATTATACTTCTCACAAGGTTTTGCTTTAAGAGCAACTTCTGATAATAAAAAAATCCCCATAGCTTAATAGGCGTTTTAGCACACTTTCCCAAAGTTGATTACCTTGTAACCCGGCCATATGCACTATGGCAAACTAACACCAAAACTTTCAACATGAAAATGCACATACGCCTTGAGGTACTCTTCGTCTTATTTTTTTCGCAGCAAGTGATTATCGCCCAAGCCCCAAAATGGGAAAACCCCGAATGGGAGAACCCCGAATGGGAGAACCCTGAAATATTTCAAATCAATCGTGAGGCACCCACCGCTTCCTTTTACCGGTATGCCGATGCGCAAACGGCTCTGCAAAACGAAAGTTGGGAGAATTCTCCCTTTTATAAATCACTCAATGGAGATTGGCAATTCAACTATGCCGAAAACGTACCGGCCCGGCCTGTCGACTTTTTCAAATCGGATTACGACACTTCCGGATGGGACAAGATTGCCGTGCCCTCGAATTGGGAATTACAGGGGCATGGTATTCCTATTTATACGAACGTTATTTATCCCTTCCCAAAAAATCCACCTTTTATTCCCCATGATGAAAACCCGGTTGGGAGTTACAAACGCGATTTTGAAGTCCCTGATAATTGGGACGGCAACGCTATATTCCTTCATTTTGAAGGCGTAAGCGGTGCTACTTATGTTTGGGTCAACGGCCAGAAAGTAGGGTATAGCGAAGGCAGTAAAACTCCCGCGGAATTCAACATTACCAAATATCTTCAAGAAGGAAAAAATTCGTTGGCCGTTCAAGTGCTCCGCTGGTCGGATGCCAGCTATATGGAGGACCAAGATTTTTGGCGGCTCAGCGGTATCGAACGTGATGTATACCTCTATACCACGCCTACGACCACGATAAAAGACTATAGAGCGATTGCCAATTTGGAGAACAATTATTCAGACGGCAGACTAGACTTGAGTTTACAGATTGAAACCACTACCAAAAAAGCTAAAGGCCATACCTTGGAAGTTCAATTATTGGAAGGTACAACAGAGGTCTATTCCGAAGTACAAAAACTGAATTTGAAACAGGGCAGTACCATGGTCGGTTTCGAAAAATCCATACCGAACGTCAAGGCATGGAATGCCGAACAACCGAACCTCTACACCTTATTGTTCGTTTTGAAGGATAAAAAAGGTAATGTAACCGAAGCAGTGAGTTCTAAAATCGGTTTCCGTAAAATCGAGATAAAAAACAATCAATTTTTGGTCAACGGGCAGCCTGTACTTATAAAAGGGGTCAACCTGCACGACCATGACGAAAACACCGGCCATGTGATTACCGAAGAACTCACCTTGAAGGATATGGAGGTTATGAAACGGAACAATATCAACGCCATACGCTGTAGCCATTATCCGAAAAGTCCTTTCTTTTATCGAATGGCGGACCGTTATGGTTTTTACGTGGTCGATGAAGCGAATATTGAAATACATGGTATGGGCACCACGAATCAGGGGCTCGATAACGATGAGGCGGCAAAGAAAATACACCCCGGGTATCGCCCCGAATGGAAGGCGATGCATCTAGACCGCACCATACGGATGTTCGAACGCGACAAAAACTTCACCTCAATCGTTACCTGGTCATTGGGCAACGAAGCTGGTAACGGCCAAAATCTTGAGGCCACTTACGCATGGCTTAAAAAACACGATGCGACAAGGCCCGTGCAATATGAAGGTGCTACGATGTACGCGAACACCGACATTCAAGCGCCGATGTACGATAGGATAGAAACCATGGTCGACTATGCTAAGAATAATCCGCAGCGGCCTTACATTCAATGCGAATATGCCCACGCTATGGGGAATAGCGTCGGTAACCTTCAGGATTATTGGGACGAAATTGAAAAGTATGACGTACTGCAAGGCGGCTTTATTTGGGATTGGGTGGACCAAGGCCTGAAAACAACAAACGATGTCGGCACTGAATTTTACGCTTTTGGTGGTGACTTTGGCGCGGGGCATCTTCAGAACGATAATAACTTTTGCCTTAACGGTCTGGTTGATCCAGATCGTTCGGCGCATCCTTCATTATACGAAGTAAAAAAAGTGTATCAATACATCAAGTTCAATACGGAAAATCCAAAATCAGGAAAAATAACACTGACCAACAAATACGATTTTACGAATCTATCGGCCTATGATTTTTCATGGCGATTGTTGGAAAATGGAACTGTCATTGAAAAGGGCAGCATTCCCAATGTCGATGTTGCTCCGTATGCATCTAAGGAAATTCAAATTAAGCTTCCCGAACTTTCAGTCGATGGGGCGGAATACTTTTTGAATATCTACGCAACAACCAAAAAAGCTTCACCACTGATACCTGAACATTTTTTGGTCGCCTACGAGCAATTTCAGCTTAGCGATTACACACCTGCGGTTTTTGAAATGGACACCCAAGGGATTTCAGTTACCAAATCAGATGATACCGTGAACATATCAGGGGAAGGATTCGAAATCAGATTTAATGCAAAAGATGGCACCCTGACTTCTTTGGATTACGGTCAGGGAAACCTGGTCAAAAAAGGGCCAAGTGTCAATTTTTGGCGTGCGCCGGTCGATAATGATTACGGTTACAATATGCCGAAACGATTAGGCGTTTGGAAAGATGCAACCGAAAAACAGGACTTCACAGGGCTGCAACTAAATGCCGACGACGGAAAGAAAGGAGTTGATGCATTACAGTTGACCGAAAATCCCTTTAAAGTCAAAAATGATTTGCAGTTGACTGCAACATACAACTTACTGTCGGTCGGAGGACAGGTCGCCGTCACCTATGCCATCAACGCAAAAGGCGAAATTTTGGTCAGTACCCAGTTGAGTGGTATGGCAGAAAGTTTACCGATTATTCCCAGGTTTGGCACTAACCTAATCATAGCCGATAGTTATTACAACGTCAGCTGGTACGGTAGGGGTGAACACGAAAACTATCAAGATCGTAAAACCTCGGCCTTAGTAGGTCGCTATGAAGCAAAAGTCGAAGATCTGTATTTTGAATACATCCGGCCGCAAGAAAACGGATATCGTACCGATATACGAACACTGTCATTTTCAAATTCCAAAGGAAACGGAATCTTGATTTCCGCGCCGCAGAACTTTGGTTTTAGTGCGCACCATCAACTTAACTCCGATTTCGACGAGGGAATAGAAAAACAGCAGCGACATACATTTGAAGTACCAAAACGCGATTTAATCAATATCAATATCGACCACAGCCAAATGGGTGTTGGGGGCGATAATAGTTGGGGGTATTTACCTCGGGAGAAATATCAGATAACTCCTGAAAATCTTTCGTTTAGTTATATGATACGGCCCATAAATTAAAAATTCAATCACAAAAAATCTTTCAGGTTTTACTTCTCTATTAAACCTAAAAAGACCCGTCAGGTTTTGAAAACTTGGCGGGTCTCTAGTTATATAATCAGTCTGCTTCTACTTCTCCAAATTAACCCAAGTATTACCTCCCTTATGCGACGCAACAGTAGCCTCGATAAAGTTCATACCACGTACACCATCGGTCATCGTTGGGAATTCGCCGTCGTTATACTTTCTACCTCGAATGGCCCTCGCGGCACCTAAATAGATGTTCGCCATCGAATCGAAGATACCTTCCGGATGCCCTGGGGGCAGCTTGGTGCCATCCAATGAAAGCTTGCTATTATAGGCATGGCCCGGCTTGTAGATTTGCGTAGGCTTGGTATCACTCAGCATGTACAAAAAGTTAGGGTTTTCCTGTTCCCACCGGAAAGCCGCCTTTTCACCGTAAATGGAAATGGCCAAGCCGTTTTCTTCACCTGTTGCTACTTGGCTGCTGCGAATAACTCCTTTTATATGATCACTCATTCGAATGAGTACTGTACCGTCGACATCCATTTTATTATCCTTATACAAATAATTGAAATCACTTAGAATAGATTTCACCTTTAGTCCGGTTGTATATTCTACCATATTAAAAGCATGCACCCCAATATCACCTATACATGAGCTGATACCTGCTTTTTTGGGGTCTAAGCGCCAAACCGTCGAACGCTTTTTCTTATCGTGAATGATTTCATTGATCCAGCCCTGATAGTAGACCGCATCTACTTTATGAATTTTCCCTAACGCTCCCTTTTTTATCATTTCGCGCATTTGACGCACCATAGGGTAGCCTGTATAGGTATGGGTCAAAGCGAATACAGTACCCGCTTTTTTATGAGCCTTTTGCAAAATCTTAGCCTCCTCCAACGTTGTGGTCATCGGTTTTTCGCAGATGACGTGAAAACCGTTTTCCAACAGTTTCAAGGCCATCGGAAAGTGTAGAAAATTTGGGGTAAGTACCGAACACACTTGAATGCGTTTGTTTGCCGGTAACTTCATTTCTTCTTCGACCATAGTATCGAAATCTTTGTAAATACGATCAGTAGGCACATCGATTTCTTTCGCGAAAGCCATGTTGGCCTTAAAATCGGGGTTGAAGCACCCCCCCACAATTTGATAGTTGTCGTTGATATGGGAAGCGACACGATGTAGTACACCTATTAATGAATCTCCTCCACCTCCTAAGATTCCCAGTCTGATTTTTTTTGGCATTTTTAGTCCTATTTTTAAGTTGATAAATTACTATATTTATTGTTTGAGCATATAATTTAATAAAATAGCTACTATTTGTAAGCTATTTTCTCATTTTTAAACATTAGGGCATATAATACGAGTACTGCCAACGCAAAGGCGGCAGGGTATAACCAAATGGTTTTCCAATAGTGTACACCTTCCGCAGACAAATAGGTATCGGTAATTCTTCCCGCTATCCAAAAGCCAATAAGCATGCCGATACCGTAGGTCGCTAAAGTAATCAGGCCCTGAGCCGAACTTTTAAAGGTAGCGCCTGCTTTACTGTCTGTATAGATTTGACCCGAAACGAAGAAAAAGTCATAACAAATACCATGCAGCGCTATACCGACCAATAGCAAAACCGTAAGTTCTCCGGTATCGCCGTAAGCGAACAAAAGATATCGCAGCCCCCAGGCCAACATGGCAACGATTATAGTCATTTTAAAACCGAATTTCTTAAAAAAGAAGGGCAATAACAACATAAAAAGTATTTCTGAAATCTGCCCAATGGTCATTTTTCCTGCGGGGTTGGCGACCCCTATTTCGCCCAAAAACTGGCCTGCATGCTGATAATAAAATGCCAGGGGAATGCAAATCAGTACGGAGGCCAAAAAGAAAATCAGAAAATTACGGTCTTTCAATAAGGCCAGAGCATCAAGCCCCAGAATATCCTTGACGGCAATCTTTTTTGATTTATCGGCACGCGGTGGTGTCTTTGGCAAGGTGAAACAAAATAGACCTAAGGCGGCGGAAGACATTGCGGCCATAAGAAAGGTATTTCTTAATATGCCTTCGGAAATTCCGTTTTGCGAATCCCAATTAAAATAACTTATTAAAAGTCCAGCGGCTATCCAACCTATCGTTCCGAAAACGCGAACAAAAGAGAACTCTTTGGCGGGGTCTTTCATCTGATTGAAAGACACGGAATTCACTAATGCCAAAGTTGACATGTACATAATCATGTAGACCAACAAGTACGGAAAGAAAATCTCAAAATCGGTCGCCCCATATAAGAGATACATGAGCCCGGCACCTAAAAGGTGGAGCACCCCTAAAATACGTTCGGCATTAAAATAGCGGTCGGCAATCAGCCCGATAACAAAGGGTGCTAAAATCGCGCCCCAAGATTGCGTCGAGTATGCCATCGCTATTTCGGCACCATTAGATTGCAACGTATTTGGCAGGTAAATACCCATGGTCACGAACCAACTGCCCCACACAAAGAACTCTAGAAACATCATGATAGACAGCTGTGCCCGAACCTTATTGTTCATATCAACTATCTCTTGTAGAAAATAAAGTCGGTAACCAATGGTTCGATTGATTTTGATCTAAAATCCATGGCAATTTGGCCCCTATGGTGCGAAGAGTGATTGATGATATGAAAAAGCATGTCTTGCACTGTATTAGTGAATAAACGCCCTTCTGAATTTTCGTAATCGATACGTTTTTCAAAATCGTCGGTGTTGGAAGTAATCTCAAACGAGCTGCGTTGATTCTCGTAATGAATATCGCCCCAAGCCTTTACCTCATGCACTTGCCAAACATTAAACTCAGGTTTTCGCTGCCGAATTCTGGCGTTCCAAATGTGATGGGCATTGAGAATATGGCTGAAAAGGCCCATACTCTTTTCAGGAAGCCCTTCAGTAGTGCTAAAAGTGTCGATCAATTTTTTATTACAGTAAAAATTGTAGTCGAAAAGCTGGTTGAAAAATACTTTCACTATTCCTTAATATAAATTGAATTGGTTTTAGCACTCTTTTCCTCCGTTCTTAGCTTACTTCTTTGGCCGCCTTGAGCATTAACTCCTTCGTGGCGATAATACCGGCTTCTTCACCAAGTTCACTCCCCTCGTATTCGACACCAATATAGCCGGTATAGCCGTGGTCCTTTACCATTTGTAGCATCTTTACGTAATCAATTTCCGTTTCGTTACCATCGGCATCGAAATCATGTGATTTGGCACTGACCGCTTTGGCATAGGGCATTAGTTCTTCAACACCCTTATAGATATCGTACATTTCTTCGCATTCTCGACTATCAGGTTTACGGGTGATACAGAAATTTCCGAAATCAGGCAACGTTCCACAATTATCCAGTTCAACGGCTTTCATCACCGCGGCATGTAGGGCTCCATTGGAAGAAAGCCCACCATGATTTTCGACCAATACGTTTATGTTTTTTTCTTTTGCGTACGTACAAAGCTTTGTAAGACCGTCGATTGAATTCTTTTTCCATTCCTCGGGTTCGCTACTTCCGTTCAGATTTACACGTATTGCATGGCATCCCATTGCCGCAGCGGCGTCGACCCATTTTTTATGTTTCTCTACGGTTTCATTTCTTTCCTTTTCATCGCTAACGGCCAAATTTCCCTGGCCATCGATCATAATCAGTACGTTTTCCAGTCCGTGTTTTTTTGCCTCGGCATTTGACTTTTCAACAAAAGCTGCCATAGCTTCTTCGGAGTAGCCCGCATCTTCCAATTCGGGATTATAAAGTTGACTGACATATTCCAAGCCTGAAAAGCCCCAAGCCTTTGCTTTCTCGGCAAAAGTGTATGGATCTACACCGTCATTCCGGATCATTTTATGAATCGACCACTGGGCTAGCGAAAGTTTGAAGAAAGGATCTTCAGCTTTATCTGTCATCTCGGCATCACTGGCCTCGACCACTTTCTTTTTGGTATCCTTGCAGGCATATGCCCCCAAAATTGATAGTGCTACACCCGCTTGCGAGCTATTTCTGATAAATCTTCTTCTTTTCATTATTATGTAAATTGGTTTAAAGGATTTTTAAGAATTTGAAGTGCTATTGCCACAAAATGTGCGAGACCGTTAAAAGGTATGGCGAATAAATGTAGAGAATTAATTTTATATTTAATAAATTTAGGGACTAAACAATTCATCTAAATGAGCAAATTTTATTACAACGAAGAACAAGAATCCTACGATGCCATTGTAGTAGGCACGGGAATCAGTGGAGGATGGGCCGCAAAGGAACTCTGTGAAAAAGGCCTCAAGACACTAGTTCTCGAACGAGGCCGAATGGTAAAGCATATTGAAGATTACGAAACCGCAAATAAGGATCCGTGGGACTTTCCCGTTGGTGGCGCCGCAACGAAAGAAATTATAGAACAGCAGCCGAAGCAGAACAGAACAGGCTACACCACCAAACAAGCGAGCCATATGTGGTTCGTGAACGACCTGGAACACCCTTACAACGAAATCAGGCGTTTTGATTGGATGCGGGGTTACCATGTCGGTGGGCGTTCGCTACAGTGGGGGCGTCAAAGTTATCGTTGGAGCGATATTGATTTCGGAGCCAACCGAAGAGATAGTATCGCGGTAGATTGGCCCGTGCGTTATAAGGATATTGCCCCTTGGTACGCAAAAGTAGAAGATTATATCGGTGTTAGTGGCGAGGCCCTAAACCTACCACAGCTGCCCGACAGTAACTTTCTGCCCGCTATGGACTTGAATTGTGTCGAGGAGGTATTCAAGGAAAAAGTGAACGAGGGTTTTGATGGTCGAACGGTAACCGTTGGCCGGGTCGCCCATATTACAGGTACAAAAAACTTTGATGGCCGTAGCAAATGCCAATACCGGAATCGATGTATTCGGGGTTGCCCGTTCGGAGGTTATTTTAGCAGTCTTTCGTCGACACTTCCGGCAGCAGAGGCCACCGGAAATATGACACTTCGGCCAGACTCCATTGTTCATCAAGTGATTTATGATGCCGATACCAAAAAGGCCACTGGTGTCAAAGTCATCGACCGTGTAACCAAAGAATCTCACGAATTCAAGGCAAAGGTCATTTTTCTTTGCGCATCGGCCATAGCTTCTACTTCTATTTTGATGCAGTCAAAGTCTGATCGCTTTCCCAATGGAATGGGCAACGATTCAGATCAACTGGGCCGTAATATCATGGACCACCATCTTGGTGTCGGAGCTTCCGGTAAATTCGATGGTTTTGAAGACAAATATTATAAAGGCAGACGACCCAATGGAGTTTACATTCCAAGGTTTAGGAACCTTGGGGGTGCTTCCGACAGAAAAGACTATAAACGCGGTTTCGGCTATCAAGGCGGGGCTAGCAGAGGTGATTGGGAAGATACGGTAGCTGAACTATCCTATGGAAAAAACCTTAAAGATGCTATCCTAAAACCGGGAGGTTGGAGAATGGGTATCGGAGGTTTCGGTGAAGTTTTGCCTTACGAAGACAACCGGATGACCTTGGACTACGATAAATTAGACGGTTGGGGACTTCCAACGGTAACCTTCGACGCCGATTTACAGGAGAACGAGTTTAACATGCGCAAAGACATGCAACAATCTGCTGTAGAAATGTTGGAAAAGGCAGGTTTTAAAGATGTAAAAGGTCATGACGGACCAACGGGCCTTGGCCTAGGTATTCATGAAATGGGTACGGCCCGTATGGGACGAAACAGAAAAACCTCGGTACTCAACGGAAACAATCAATTGCACGACGTACCGAACGTCTATGTAACCGACGGGGCTTTTATGACCTCTGCCGCTTGCGTCAACCCGTCGTTGACCTATATGGCATTTACCGCAAGAGCAGCAGACCATGCGGTCAAAGAACTTAAAAAAGGAAATATATAATGGATAGAAGAAAAGCACTTAAAAATATGGGCGTGGCCCTAGGCTACACCGTGGCCACCCCGACCTTGATCAGCATCGTACAAAGCTGTAAAACGGAAACCGTTCTCGAATGGACCCCTGATTTTTTCAGTAAGGATGAAGGCGCGGCACTTACCCGATTGGTCGATATCATCTTGCCAAAAACAGATACCCCTTCCGCATCGGAAACCCAAGTACATCTTTTTATCGATCGTTTTGCAGATCAGGTAATGGAAAAAGAGCAGCAAGATTTTGTGAAAATGTCAATGGGCCGGTTCTTGGAGAAAGCCCTAAAAGATTCCGGGAAGGAAAAAGCGGGCGATCTAACGGCCGAAGAACTCGAACCCGTTCTTGCAGCGGCCCTAAAGGTGACCAAAGAAGACGAAGTCAAAAATTTCGAGGCCATTCAGCAATACAATGAAGCCGTTGCCGAAGGCAAACAACCGCTTTTAGATGAGGGTATTTCGCGTTTTGCGTTTGCGAACAATCTAAGAGGTATGACGGTTTGGGGGTACAAGACCTCTGAATACGTTGGCGAAGAAGTGCTTGAGTATTTGCCGGTACCCGGTGAATATATCGGCTGTGGCGACCTCAATGAACTGACCGGTGGAAAGGCTTGGTCATTATAAGTTGAAGTAAATCGTTTAACGAATAAAAGAGTTAAGGGCGAAGAATACCGTAACCCTTAACTCTTTTACTTCTTACGAGCTTTCTGTTATTGCTGTTTCTTGAATTTACTACTTGCAGGAAATAGATGTTTAAAAACCTAAATATCCAATACACTATCAATATGAAAAGAAGAAACTTTATACAAAAAACAGCACTTACAGGGGGTGCAATTTCTATGGGAAGCGCGTTCGCATATGCCAAAAACCCCATGCACGCGGCTACTGAGCCTCATGAGTTCAATCTAAAATATGCCCCGCATTTGGGCATGTTCAAAGGTATGGCCGGGGAAGACCCCATTGACCAGATCAATTTTATGGCTGATCAGGGCTTCACTGCGTTTGAGGACAACGGCATGATGAAGCGCGATGTAAGTTTACAGACCAAAATGGGCGAGACCTTGGCCAAAAGGGGTATGACCATGGGTGTTTTTGTAGTCGATAAAGGTGGTAATATGGCCAATACCCTCGCGGCCGGAAAACAGGAATATATCGATATTTTTCTAGATGGTTGTAAACGGGCCGTCGAGGTTGCCAAAAGGGTAAACGCAAAGTGGATGACCGTTGTTCCCGGGGGCTTTGAAAGAAACTTGCCAATAGGAGTGCAAGATGCCAATGTAATCGAAGCTCTTAAAAGAGGAGCTGAAATTTTAGAACCACACGGTCTGGTTATGGTACTTGAACCGCTTTCCGATTCTCCTGACCTCTATTTGCAAAACTCCGATCAGACCTATATGATCTGTAAGGGTGTCGATAGCCCTTCCTGTAAAATATTGTACGACATCTACCATCTTCAAAAAACCGAAGGGCATCTTATTCATAATATGGGCCTTACTTGGGATGAAATCGCCTATATTCAAATCGGTGATAACCCTGGGCGGAAAGAACCCACTACGGGCGAAATCAATTATAAGAACGTTTTCAAGTGGATTCATGAAAAAGGATTCGAAGGTGTGTGTGGTATGGAACATGGTAATTCTGGAGAAGGTAAGGAAGGTGAGCAGGCTGTTATCGATGCCTACAAACAAGTCGATAGTTTTATGTAAACCACAATGACATCAATATTAAAAAGCAGCTACTCAAACTAGCTGCTTTTTAATGGCCGAAATTGGCTTCGTATAAATACGATAATCGAACTTCTGAAAACAATTACCAATCGGAAGATTTTTATCCAAAAAAAATCATTGGAGAAATGATGCAAACTGAAATCTTATGCACATCAAAAACTATCTAAGCTACGTCCTCACGTTACTGATTCTATTTCTATTAGGCTGTAAGGAGCAAAACAGAGATGCAGAGAGTCATGTAAATAATGAAGAACTGCATAATTCCTTGGCCGTTTCAGCTAAGTACGCTTATGCCAATTTAGAAGATGTGAACATGAAAGGTGCCGTCGGCAAGGAGTTGGCCAGGGTCGTCGAAAAACGCATCGCTTCAGATTTTGCGGCCAATGAAATCGTTCCCGAGGCGACCAAGGCATTTGAAATACGTATGGACGACCAGTTCCATGAAGGCAGGGGCCTCTGGTAAGGAGAATTCTGGGGCAAATGGATACTTTCTGCAGTAGCAGCATATCGTTATTCCGGGGATGACCGTATAAAGGCCACTATAAAAAAAGAAACAGATAGGCTTCTCGCCACACAAGATGAAAATGGCTATATCGGCAGTTATACGAATTCCGCTTTCATAGAAGGAGACGTTTGGAACGTTTGGAACCGAAAATATGCACTTTGGGGGCTCGTAGAAACCTATGAGTTATTACAAAATCCTGAAATTCTAGAGGCCGCACAAGGCATGATGGATCATTTAATGACCGAAGTTGGGCCCGATAAAGTTTCTATGGTAGATACAGGTAATTTCTACGGGCTACCCAGTTCGTCCATTCTCACCCCTTTGGTCAAACTTTATTTGAATACAAAGGAAAAAAAATACCTCGACTATGCAGAATACATTGTCGATAACTGGCATTCGGTAGCCGATAACCCTCCATATATTGTACAAAAAGGGCTCACGGGCGCGCCGGTACATCAATGGTTTCCAGAAAAAGGAAAGTGGACGAAGGCATATGAGTTTATTTCCTGTGTTGAAGGGTTAATTGATCTCTACCAAGTAACCGGTAACGAAGACTATATTAAAGCATCGAAAAATATATACACCGCCATTCAAGAAAACGAAAGGGTAATTACCGGCGGTATCGGGTACCACGATAAATTGGTCGGGGCATCCCTTAAACCCGAGGGGTTGAACGAACCTTGTGACGTCGTATATTGGGAACGCCTTTCGGCCAAACTCTTGGCCCTTACGGGAGAGCAAGCCTATGCCAACGAAATAGAACGGCTTACCTATAATGTACTGTTAGGTTCCTTTAATCTAGAAGGCAACTGGGGCGTTCGTAGATTGGGCCTTAATGAGCCACATTTAGTATCGCCGCTACATGCATTTACAAAGTACCACCAATGCTGTGTTGCAAACGTGCCCAGGGGAATGTTACAACTTGGCGAAGTCGCCATAATGAGTGCCAAAGACCAAAATGAACTTTTAGTAAATCTTTATATTCCCGGCGATTACTCGAATAGTTTATCGGATGGAAATACGGTAGGCCTAAAAGTTGAAACGGACTACCCAAAAACGGGCGAAATCAAAATGGCCCTCGATACGGAAAAATCGTTTGACGGAACCCTTTCCTTTCGAAAACCCGACTGGTGCCAAAATTTTTCAGTTTCCGTAAATGAGGAAGAAATGGGGAAATTCGAAGGAAACAGTTTGAAAGTCACAAGAACTTGGAAAAAGGGGGATACCATAAATATCAATATGGAAGTTGGGCAGCGTGTTATTGAGATTCCTGAAGAGAAGAACTTTAAGGCCATTATGTGGGGACCTGTCGTCTTGGCCAGAAGTAGTCATTTGGAATCAAAAAGCAGCTTGGACACAGCTTTCGCTTTTGACGGACTACAAATAGCACCCATCTCTAAACCGGAACAAAACGATAAAATCTGGATGCATTTCACGGCCACGAACAAATTGGGTGACACCGTCGAACTATGTGACTACGCCTCTACAGGCCGGGAATACGAAATACCCAAAGACCCAGCTGCGTGGGAAGCCATGATCAAAAACCGTGTAGAAACGGAATGACCAAACACCATTTTTCTAAAATCACTTTCAGCTATACATTTACCGGAACATTCTTGTTAGGGTATCTCAGGCGTGTTCAATCTTGCAATCGAAGCGTTGATTTCTTCTTGTGAGAGTTCGTGCTTTACAATTTTTCCTGCAAAATAGTCATC
>ENA-ORXM01003763-ORXM01003763.1-marine-metagenome-genome-assembly--contig:-NODE-3763-length-14485-cov-4.849042_pt1 | contig 14485 bp, 9 predicted proteins | sample MGYA00237867_ERZ511480 | MGnify/ENA primary metagenome ERZ511480 (study PRJEB26309, sample SAMN06266103) | marine metagenome | isolation source: Algal blade | place: United Kingdom:Sidmouth, United...
GATGCTGAGACGGTTGTCTTCGGTGACCTGGACGACGACGGCCTTGTCCCTGAACTAGGAGAGTCGCTAGCAAAGGAATTGCGAGAAGAGGTGAACATGGTGCGTGAGGTCTACCCAGCATTCGATCGCGAGACGTATTTAGCAGGAGAGTTAAGCCCTGTATTTTTCGGTTCTGCGATCAACAACTTTGGTGTCCGTGAGCTACTCGATTGCTTCGTCGATATCGCACCGACGCCACTTGCCCGTCCAGCCGAAGAGCGCATGGTTAAGCCTACCGAGGATGCGTTTTCTGGATTCGTCTTTAAGATCCACGCCAACATGGATCCCAAGCACCGCGACCGCATCGCCTTTATGCGAGTCTCATCGGGCCACTTCGAGCGAGGCATGGTCGTCACGGCGGGGCCGCAAAGCTATGCGCCAAAAAGCTCAGATCACACCATTGCAGACATCGCGTCTAAGCGCGGCGGAATATACAGCCCGTCTTATCATGAAATGCGAGACCCTAACGCCCGCGAAGAATTTATCAAAGCCCATGTTCGCCGCTTGGAAGCTATGCGGCGGCTGGGGCATGCGGAGCGTAACTCCGATGGGTCATGGAAAGTCCCAAAAGATTATCTCAAACGAGCGGCCAAATACGAAAGGTCACGCGGCTATGGTAATCCTGTTAAACTCGACATTCGGTCGCGCGAGCCACTAGCTGAGCTTTCAACTGCTCTGGGCAGGACATGGCTCGATACTGAATTGATGTCAGACAAAAGCGAAAGTCATACATCAGGCTTTGGACAAGAGGTTGAAGCCGTAAAAGCCCAGCGGCAAAAATTCTTACTCTCTCAAAAACTCATCCAAAGATCGTCCGGAGTTACGCAAGGCACGCTGGACGCTCTTGAGAAGTTAGATCTTGATGCGGCGGGTAAAGCTTTGAGTGATGAGTTTGGGAAGCCGTATAAAGCTGCGCCGCAATCAGGACGTATTTCTGGCGTATTTCGGCAGGCCATACAGAGGCCCAGCGGTAAATATGCAGTCATTGAAAAATCGAAAGAATTTACGCTCGTGCCTTGGCGAGAGACGATGGACAGAAACTTAGGCAAATCAATTTCAGGCGTGATGAAAGGGCAGACGATTTCATGGACGCTGACAAAGGCTAGAGGACAAAGCATTTCATAAACGGAGGAAGACTATGACATTTTCAATTAAAGCAATTTTGCTCTTATCAGGAGCGGCGTTTTTCGTGACGGCCTGTGGTAATGATCCCAAAGCAGCGAATGAAGCCAACTTTAAAGAAGCGCTAAACGCGCACTACGCGCAAATGAAGCAATGCGTAAGAATTGGAAGCCAGCCAGATGCCGACGGCATCATTCAAGAATTCAGAACGGATGGAGGCGTTCAAGACAAGCAACTCCCATTTTACAATGGGCTGGTGACCTTAGGCCTTCTGGATGCTGTTAGCTATCAAAAGGATACGAAAAACTTTAGCGGGCAAGTCACAGGTAAAGCGGATTGGGTCGGTTACAAATTTTCAGAGAATGGAAAAACCTTCTTGCGTCCCACCGAATTGGACGCAGGTGCTTTCAGTACAGGGGCGCGTCAACTCTGTTACGGTACGCCGCAGGTCGTTGAGATTATTAACTTCACGGAACCGGTTCAAGCTATGGGGGCGAAGGTTAGCAATGTTCAATATACATATAGACTTGTTGATGTTGCGGCGTGGGCGAGCGATCCTGCTATAATCAATCAATTTGAATGGATGTCGGATAGAATTTCTAACCTGAGCATATCTAAAGATGACGATCTTGTGCTTACCAATAACGGATGGGCTCATAATACTATTCTAAAGCGGTGATAATTTGTCTTAAAGTAATTTAGCGGGAATAATCGGGTATTTTACTTGAGGCGAAATTAGAGATCCTTATGACACAACTGTATGAAGTTAATGTCTCTAAATTAGAGCAAGGCCATATTGGTTTTTCCATTGGGAATTAAAAAAGAATAAAAGGCATCGCTACTAATAATGTATTTCCAAATCAGTTTTATTTGAGAAAATAAGATATTCGGTTTAATTTCCGCAGTTGAATTAATCCTAATCTTGGTGTTGGCGCTAAGAAAGAAACTTGCCATTCCTACAGTTTAATTTGCCGCTAGGTGATCACTCAATTCACAACTAAAATCGACTGTCGCAATATTCGAGTAATTGCTCGCCTTGAAGCTCCCGGGTGGAGGCGTCGATCCTAACGAAGAAATAGTCCTTCTTCTGTAGCTTCAGAAAAACTCTCTTCTCAGATTTCCTTACAGTAAGTAAGCATAGGGTTTTACCAGAAAGTTCTTCAAAAGAGATTTCGAAGTGATTGTTGAACATGTTAAATACAAATGAAGGAAAATAGTCCTTTATAACTTCTGTGATCATTCGCCTGTAACCGTCGATTGAAGGATCTTTTAGTTTAGAGAACTCAACGTCGACGCCAATGACCTCATCGGGCTGCCCATTTTTTCCTTCCTTAAAGCCGACAACTAATTGCCCGCCATCAGAGTTTAAAAATGCAGCTATGGTTTTTGCAATTATAACCTTAGAAGCTGATTTACCAAATGCATGCAGCTCTGATGTTTGCGGGCGGTGGTTTTTCAAATCCTCAGCAGAGTATTTTGCACTCCATAAAGCATCGGTTTTGAACTCCACAGAATGGCTCTCGCCAGCTTCTATCAGGCTTTTAATGGAGGGGGTGGGAGTCGACTTATCAATTGTTGATTCTTGGGACTCATCTTGCTCCTCATGTTTAACGCGACCAATTTCCCCGTTGTTGAGTTTAACCAAAACTCCATGGGGATGGGAGAGGTTTTTAGTTAAAATCTCGGCAACAACTCCGGTGATACGCTTTTCTCTTGAGCGATCACTCCTCGGGTTTATTCTAACAGTCTGACCAACAGAAACAGGTTCATTTATTTTTTCAGACATGGAATCTCCTCTTCATCTCATACTCAAATTTTGACGCATTGGAAACAATCAAAATACAATCTACAAACTGGAAAAATGTTGAGTCGGGTATGGACCGAATAGAATCAAAATGGAGTGACGTAGATGTTAGCATTCTAAAAGACCGTGTGATGCAGGCAGCCTCAGTTCGGGAAATTGCGATAGAGCTTGGTAGATGCGAAAAAGGCGTGCGCTCTAAAGGCTATTCACTCGGCCTTAAGTTTGGAAAGCGGAAATAATTTCATCCGCGGCCTTACTGACATCACTATCGGTCAGTCCAACTCCAAAGCTGAATCTGATACATTTATCAGCCGATTGATTGCTCAGACCAATAGCTTTCAAAACATGAGATGCCGAAATTTCTCCGGAAGAACATGCGGAACCGTTCGAAGCCGAAAGTGTCGGCATCATTTGCCCGAGTAGGTGAGCTGAAGATACTGGGAACTTTATATTCAAATTAGCGATATGGCGTTCATTGAGGCTCGGCCCAATGAGTTCGATACGATCACCAAGCCCATCGACAAGATGTCTATAAAAGCTATCCCTAAGATGTTTAGTCCTGCTGCGAATTTCCTCTCCGTTTTTAAGATATTGATTAGCTGCTGCGCCAAATCCACCGCAAAGGAGTGGCGACAGCGTTCCGCTTCTTTTTCCATCTTGTTGACCGCCGCCATGCATGATTGGCTCCATTTGCTCATAAAGATGAGGAGCGACGTAAATTGCGCCAATTCCCTTTGGCCCATACATTTTATGAGATGAAAAACTAATGAAATCGGCATAAGTATTATTTACGTCAAGATCTGAATGAGAAATATGCTGAGCAGCGTCAGTGTGAAACAAACCACCCACTTCATGCACTGCTTGTATGAAGGGCAACGCGTCGTTTATGGTGCCAATCTCATTGTTGGCCGTAGTCATTGATACAAGCGCAACATCCTCTGACAGCGCGTCCTTAAAAAGATCGTAATCGACATTTCCTCGACCATCAACTTTCAGCGCAATGATGTTGTAACCTTGCTCTGCAAGCGCATATGCGGATTCAATTACGCATTTATGCTCGACAGCGCTTATCAAGATTGTTCGCCTGCTTCCAATTAATTTGGGAGCTTGTTTAATAGCAAAGTTATTCGACTCGGTAGCCCCTGAGGTGAAAATTACGTTGCTCGAGTCTGCTCCAATGAGATCCGCTATTTGATCCCTCGCGTTTTCAACGATTAAGCCCGACTCACGGCCGTGCAGATGTATTTCCGAGTGTGGATTTCCCGAAAATCCATCGAGAAGTCCGCTCATGAAGTCCCTAACAGGAGGCAAAAGGGGCGTTGAAGCTTGATAATCTAAATAAATTGGTCGCATTTTCTCGATCTGGTGATTGCCACCAGACGGTATAAGGGATATACATTATCGTCAACTGGAGGAAGTCTCCAGACGGAGAGAAAATGTCATTAAACATCTTTGACGATGAATACACGCCTCGATTTACAGGGCATGAAACCTTTCACCTCCGATATGGTTGGCTGAAAAAAGCGTATGATGCTGTCAAGCTATCAGATTCGGGACATATTGCAGAAAATATTTTCAGAGATAAATCTGCTATCTCGCACTTCGGCGTTGGTAAAAATATGGTTGCCTCAATTCGGCATTGGGCCATGTCTTTTGGCCTCATTCAATCCGCTAAAGACAAATCCACATTAAGCGAGCATGAGACCACCACTCTTGCAGATTACATCTTCGGCAATGAAACTGGAGTGGATCCATATCTTGAAAATTTAGAGACGCTTTGGCTTCTTCATTGGCAGCTTGTTACTCGATCAAATAAAACGACATTTTTATATGCATTCAACGCCTTTAACGAGGCGGAGGTCGATAGGGAGAGGTTTCTCAGAACCTTAAAGCAGTTGATTGCTAGCAGGGAATGGGGCGACGTAGCTGACGCTACATTGCAGAAAGACATTAGCAATTTAATTGGGACATACGCTGTGCGGAGAATTGATAAGCGTGTTTCTGTTGAGGATGTCATTAGCTCTCCTCTGACAGAGCTTCAGCTTTTAACGCAGGGCGAAGGTAACGCGTTCAAATTTAATCGTGGCGGAAAAGTAGGTCTCACTGAGGGTGTGTTCGCGTTCTGCTTGCTGGAATTTTGGAATCGATATTCTGAGGGCTCAACAACTTTATCGTTCGAAGCTGTGTGTCACGAGCCGTTTAGCCCTGGGCGCGCCTTCTTCTTATCTTCTCAAGACTTAATGCAATATATTTCACAACTTGAGTTCGTTACATCTGGCGCTGTTCGTTGGGTGGAGTCCTCTGGCTCTCGTCATATCGCTCGATCAAACATTGATCTTCAGCCTTCGTATGACTGGCTCACAACAAGTGACAGTTTAAACGCAAGGATTAAAGCAGCGTGAGTGTATTATCAAAAACCATAAATGTTGAAAGACGCTATCAGCGGTCTATTAACATCGAGCAGGATTTTGTTTCCGGAGACGCGTTAGCTGGGTATATTTTCCCCGAAACTGCAAAGACGGCTCTACTTAGCATGTCGGAACAAATTGCGAATGGTGGACAAGGCGGATTCACTTGGACTGGCCCCTATGGAAGCGGTAAGTCTAGTCTTGCACTCGCACTTGCATCCCTATTAGTCGGAAGCAAAGCCTCAAAGCAGAAGGCGTCAAAAATTCTGGATGCTGACTGGAGCAAAGAGCTTTGGTCGTTGTTGTGCCCCAAAAATGAAGAGTGGTCCTTCGTTCCGGTTATTGGCGCAAACGAACCAATCTACATCCTAGTTGGCGCCGCGCTTAAGCAGGCAGGGCTGATAGGCAAATCCGTAAGGCTGACATCAAAATCTGTTCTCAAGGCAATTGCAGCAGTTGGCGAGGATGTCTCGTCTCCTGTAATGCTGTTTGTAGACGAAATGGGCAAAACTCTCGAGCATGCTGTTAAGCATGATGGAGACATATATTTTTATCAAGAGTTAGCTGAAATAGCTAATCGCTCGGAGGGTAAATTTGTTGTCATCGGAGTTCTTCATCAGGCTTTTCAAGAATACGCATCATCACTCTCCCGACGTTCTAAAGAGGAGTGGGCTAAGATTCAGGGGCGATATATCGATATCGCTGTTGATATAAGAGCGGATGAACAAATCACTTTGATTTCTAAAGCTATAAAATCTAGCTATCCTGCCCCAAAAGGTTTTTCCAAACTTTCTAAACAGGTGGCGATGCAGGTTGATATTGTCAGGAAAGGTTTTGGCGCTTCAATGGCTGATGCCATAGCAGACTCATGGCCTTTGCACCCCGTAGTGACGTGCCTGCTAGGGCCTATCAGCCGGAAAGGTTCAGGGCAAAATTATCGAAGTGTTTTTAGTTTTTTAAATTCAGCTGAACCGGCTGGGTTTCAGGACTTTATAAACCACAATGAAGCCGATGCTGTCTTCGATCTCTCTAACTTGTGGCGATACATAACTTTAAATCAGAAGGGTGCCGTTTTGGCGTCTTCTGATGGTCACAAATGGGCGATTGCTTTGGAGGCAATAGAGCGCGCCGAGGGGATAGGTGTTGGGGACACTGCAATCGAATGTTTGCAGTCGATCACACTTTTGGATTGGTTGAAAAATGGTTCCGGTTTGGGCCCCAGCAAAGACGTGCTTGCTTTGTGCGTAAATCATTCGAAGAAAAAAATAGACGATGCATTAAGCGTTTTAATCGACGCGTCCCTCATAACATATAAGCGTTACAATGGGTGCTATGGTCTATTCGAGGGTAGTGATTTTGATATAGATTCTGCTATCACGGAAGTAAGGCGAGAGGTGGGTTCAGCTGCCTTAAGTAATATCTCAAAACACGTAAACTTACCTACAGTCATCGCCAAGCGTCATTACCATGAAACAGGCACGCTTAGGTGGGCAAACTTTAAGGTCACACCAGTTGAAAAACTTCAAGATTCTGTTGAACACTATATGGAGGAAGGGCCCGGAATTGCGCTTGGGTTGATCTACTTTCGAAGTAACGATGAGACAGATGGTGAGGTTCAAGAATATATTTCGTCTGCAAGAAGTATTCTTAATGATCAATTCGAGCTTTTAGTTTCAGAAGTGTACCTTAGCAAAGAGTTGCAGTCACTGTTTGAAGACATGGACGTTCTAGGGCACATTCTTCGAGAGAAAAAAGAGCTGGCAGGTGACAAAGTAGCACGACGGGAAATGCGAGAGCGAATTTCTCATACATCTGAAATAGCTAAAGCTAGGTTTTTTGAAAACCTGAACGAGTTGGGCTTTATAGACAGAAATGAAGAAGAATATAAAATTGATTGGAAAAGCATTGGCCGCCTAGTCGATGCTGTTGCGAAAAAGAGGTTCTTCAAGGCTCCGTATATAAACAGCGAACTTCTGAATAGACAGAAGCCTTCAGCGCAGGCCAATCTAGCCCTGAAAAAGTTGCTGTATGCGCTATTAAGTCGTGAGGGTGAAGAAGCCCTCGGGATGAATGGGTATCCCGCTGAGCGAGGCTTACTTGAAGCTTTGCTCGTATCTACCGATCTGTACGTCGAAACTAGTGATGGAACTTGGAGTCTCAAGGAGCCTTCGAAGAAAGCGACAAAGCTTTATGCTTTATGGAAAGATACACTTAGCTATTTGAGGAGGCAGCAAAGCTCCGTAACAAACCTTCAGTCAATCTATGACTTCTGGATGTCTCCGCCCTATGGCCTGACTCAAGGTGTATGCCCGCTTTATGCGGCTCTATTCATTAAAACAAATTGGTCCGAGCTTGCATTTTACCGGCAAGGGTTATTCAGGTCGGCCTTAAATGAGATTGATATAGACGTTTTACTGAAGACCCCAGGTTTGATTGATCTACGGCGTATGGATGTGAGTGAAGAAGTAAAAGAGCTTTTATCTGAAATGACCAATCTAGCCATATTATATAATGGCGCGGATGGCCTTAATCACAGTGAAACTATCGACGTAGCAAAAGCTCTTATCGGTGCGTTTGATCGGATTCCTGCTTTCGCCAAGAGAACGCAGTTAGTTTCAAGAAACGCTAGAAATGTCCGAACCTTGTTCAAAGGCGCGCATGACCCCAATAAATTCTTATTAGAAGATATTCCTTCTCTGAAAAGGTTTGCTGAAGGTGACGATGAACTTTCAGAAGCTGAAAAAATTGCTCTGAATCTAAAGTCAGGCCTCGATGAGTTATTTGAATCCTACCCAACCGTCTTAGCGCGCCTAGAACTATTCATGTTGTCTGAACTTGAGGTTCCTAATAAATCCGCTGGCGCACTAACTGAATTGTCAGAACGTGCGAAAAACATAACCGGTGTCTCCGAAGATCATGTTGTTGAGGCTTTCGTAAATAGGCTAATAAATTATGATGGATCAACTTCTCAAGTTGAAAGCCTCATTAGTCTAGCAGCAGGCAAACCCACTCAAAATTGGATTGATGCGGATGTGAAAAAAGCAGAAATACGATTATCTGAGTTTTCTCGTAAATTTAAGCACCTTGAAACATTTGCCCACATTAAAGGGCGTGAGAACAAACGCTCATCAATGGCCATGGTAGTAGATCTGAATAGCAAATCTGGCCCTGTTGAAGTTCAGTTCAGTGTTTTGAATGCCAAAACTGAAATCGTAGATGCGAAGGCTCAGGAAGTTCTTGATAGCCTGGTTGAAGACTTATCAGATGATCGAGATGCCATTTTGTCTGTTTTGGCGAGGGCCAGCGAAAAATTGATTGAAAGTGACGAGCGCTATACCAACAAGAAAGCAGCATCATGAGTGCAGAAAAACCGATCAAGCACGTTCTAGGCTTATCAGGCGGCAGAGACAGTGCTGCTCTGGCCATATACATGCGCCAAAACCATCCCGAATTAGATATTGAGTATTTTTTCACAGACACGGGTAAAGAACTCCCAGAGGTTTATGACTTTCTATTCAAACTAGAAGGTTTTCTTGGGAAAGAGATAAATAGATTAAACCCTGATAGAGACTTCGATTTTTGGTTAAATCAATACAACAACTATCTTCCTTCAGCCCAGGCTCGGTGGTGCACCAAAGATCTCAAGCTAAAACCATTCATCAAATGGGCGAATGGTTTTGTCGATGAAGGTTATACGATTTATAGCTATGTCGCTATCCGGGCAGATGAACCATACAGGGAAGGTTACAGAGGTGTTGAGGGTGAAATTGTAACTAAGCTTCCTTTTCGTGAAGATGGCCTAGATAAAGCTGCCATTATAGAAATCCTCGATACCTCAGGTGTTGGCTTGCCAGAATACTATAGTTGGCGAACCCGTAGCGGATGCACTTTCTGCTTCTTTCAGCGTAAAATCGAATGGGTTGGTTTACTTGAAAAGCATCCTGAAGCTTTTGAAGAGGCTAAAGCATATGAAAAAACCGCTTTGGATAATGGAGCCAAATTTACCTGGTGTCGTTCTGAGACACTTGATGAATTAGCAAAGCCTGAACGGATTGCGCGAATTAAAGCTGATCACGAGAAAGCTGTTCAACGTGCAGAACTGCGTAAAGTAGATAATCCATTAAGACCTAGTTCGGATCAAGTTGATTTGGATGATATATATGGTGGCGGTAAAGGTTGTGTGATTTGCCACAAGTAATTGTTCAATCTTCTTGATAGGTTTTACGAAGCCGTATGACCTGACTATGCCGTGGTCGTGAGATTTCAAAAATGTTTGGTTTGAGTTTAGCCCATGCAAATAAGTTGACGACTAGGTCTTTGATTTCTCGCCTATAAGGCACTGGATCATCAAGTATCGCGTTATGCAAATTTGCGGATATGCCACCAAAACTCAGACTACCTTTATCTTGCAGGATGCTTAGTAGCCATCTAAACGCGTTGCAATTGATAAAATTTTTTGAAAGGTTCCCCCGGCTTAGAGAATCTAAATTTAAACCTAACAGTTGATAGTCATGCAAGTGGAACTCATTGTTAGCATCAAACTTTAGCAACTCTTTTGGAGACGTAAATAGTAGCTCGTGCATCCATAAATTTGTAATCGTATTTCCAAGCTCCCTATCGATCGCTGCGGTCCATAATTGATTATCATAGATGTCCTTGTTTTCAGATGCTTCAAGATCTGCTTTTATTTTATCTACGATTTCGTCATCTAGCCATCTGACAGATTGCAAATATCTACCTATTTTTGTTTCATCTCCTTTTCCAGCTTCAAAACCAACACCAAATTCATCATTAAAATGTTTTGACAATGCCATCCCGCTCGATGTCAAATTTGCGCTACCAACAAATAACTGATTGTCTACGTAATATATTTTACCATGTAAATTCATTGAAACGCCGAATGGGACACCTCTATCCCGACAAAGCATATAGCAATCGAAATCCGACGCACCACTAAGTAGGTCGTGTTTACGCCATCTAGCCACTATCTTAACAGATGATGATTTAGTTGCATCTAGCAACCACAATAACGCTTTCTCCTTTATAAATGAAGATAGCACTATTGTGTTAGCGGTCGAAGATTGAAGCGAGTATTCGACTTTTTTACTAAATTCTGTGGAATTGAGAAGCACAGCTTTAAAGCTACTCCTTTAATTCTTTTAAAAACGTGCTCACCCATCCACCCCATTTGCTTCTAAACTTCTCTAAAACTTCACCGTCGTTGTACATTTCATCCTCAGCTCTGGCATATGCCATCAAGAGAAGGTTCATTGCCTGAGCTGTAGTAGTGTCTTTCCCGCCACATATTTCTTCATATAGGACTTCGTGAAATGCATGTTGGCGGTTGATTACCGCTACGCAAGTTTCAGCAACACCTTCAATTGTCATGAACTGTTCACCAGGCCATGTTTTATACGCAATTGCTAAATCTAGCTTTTTGAAAGCCTCGACTGCACTCTTTAAAGCCTCGTCGCTCAAATTTGGATTAGAAGCTTTAACAGTAGCTTCAATTTCAGCATCTTTTTCAGCATCGGTTTTGTTAGCAGCATCTTGTTTGGTTTTAGTTTTTTCCTTTGACCCGCTTACTGCTGCAGTCGCTGTTTCTGACTCCTCAGACCCTGGAAGGTTAACAACTGGCTTTCCTTCCACTTCTTCATCTGTCCATCCCGGTGCCGTATTGTTGCTTACTTCTTTTCTCAATTGACGGATTAATTTATAAATTCTCTGACTTAGTGCTTTGCGGAACTTCAGAGATAGATCGCTTTCGATGAAGTCATCATCATAGTCTGCCAGCTCCTCATCGCCTAGATAATTTACGCCCCGCACTGCCTGCTTATTATTGGTAACACCGAAAAGCTCATCCAATTCAGGACTAAATCTTACTTCTACTCCCCAATATCTTTCAGTTAGGTCGGAAGACAGGTAACCAAAATCCCCAAAGTCTATTTCTCGGCCCTCACGCATAAATGAGATACCAACATTTTTTCTGTAATGATCCATTTGTGGGGTATCTCTCTTCCACCTTCCCGGGTTCTGTAAAATATGGCTGCCGTAAATTTCTACTTTTGAAGTGTCGCCCGCGGCATTAAATTCCACATCTATAACTAAAGGCTTATCCAAATATGCCTTATTACTTGGCTTCATTTCCCATTTAGGTAGGTTGTTAGGTGTAAGCAAATAAAGTGGGTCGTTGGCTACAAGTTGATGTTCTTTCACACTCTTTCCATCAGCTTGTAAAAGTTGGATGTCTCGACGGTCCCCATAATTGTCATTATCATCAAGATAATGACGGTATATTCTGCAAAACCCTGACTGCATTCTTCGAAGTAGTGTGTTTGATCGTTTTAGATTTATTCTATCGCAATTTTCCCAAACTACGAGTGTCCCTGATTGAGTTATTTTATCTCCAAGAATCTCAGAATATAATTTCGGAATTTGAGATTTCACCGCTGCATTAGTGAAATTCTGTTTGTTCTCGATAACCTCGTCAATATCAAGATAAGTCATTAAAGGTTTCTGTCCGTCTTGCCATGAGTACACAGAAACTCTTTTACACTGACTTATTGACGCTAAAGGTAAACCAACACCAAATCGGCCAATTCCTTTTCTTTCATTCAGTCGTGTTCCTTGCGCAAAACCCAATGAAAGCTCAAGAACATCTTTAGGCATTCCAATACCGTCATCAAAAACAGCAATCTTGTTAACGACTACTTGCTTACTTGCCCGGCTTTGCTGGACCTCGTCTATAGTAATCACTCTGATAGTTTGGGCGCCAGCTTGGATGGAGTTATCAATAAGCTCTGCAATTGCCATTGAAGTGTCCCTGTAACCAGCGTCTCGGAAAGAGCTTAACCCTGTGCTTGCTGGAAAAATATAATTCTCTGTTTGTGTCATGATCTAGTTTTCCTCGTCCCAGTCGAAATAATTGAATGCCTTAGACTCGTTAGGGTAACCTTTTAAATTATCTTCTAAGTCAACTAGCAGACAGCGTTCGTTACCCCCCATTCGTAAACCTCTAATCCCGCGGCCTATCATCTGTGAGTATAAAACGACTGAGCTAGTGGGTCGCGTGATGAACACTGTATCAGTGTTCGGCGCATCAAAACCTGTAGTAAGAACACCGTAGTTGATCAGTATTTTGAATTCGCCTTGTTTAAATTCTTGTATCCACTGCTTTCTATCAACCTTCGCCGTCTCACCATCGATAGATTTTGCTTCTATACCTCTTATCCTGCATAGGTCTGTCAACATTTTTGAATGTTTCACAGAGCATGCAAAAACGATTATCGTTCTGCCCTGTTCATGTAACTTTGCAAGTTCCAGTAATATCAAAGCATTGCGTTCGGAATCATCACCGAGCTTTTTTATAATAGATGCAGGTAACTCATAAAAATTCTCTAGGTGCTCGATTTCAGATTTTGTAAGATCTAAATCAATATTCGTTGGAATTGGCTTTCGGTCAACTTTTGCGAGAAATTGTCTATCTTGTAGATAGCCTATAGGATCATTTATGTTCTCATTTTCATCGTTTTGAAGAGTTATTTTGTTCCCTTCGAAAAAGTTGATGAGTTTTTTGTTCTCTGAAAAATCTTCCCCACGTCCTGGTGTGGCAGTTAGCCCCATAATTCGTGTACTTTGGAGATTGTCTAAAACTTCGATTGCATCTTGATATGTTGGGGCAACAGCTTTGTGAGCTTCATCAATAATTATTAAATCACAATTCTTGCGTATTTCATCAATAAGCCGGTTCTTATTTTTGTTCTCGGATTTCCACATTGAATATATTCTTTGAAGGCTTGCAACAATAAAACCTGGTCCTTCAATACTACCTGGATTATCAGTGCCCGACCACAATCTGTAACAATTTAGCTTTTCATCACCTCGTGAATTCCAAATAGATGAGATTGTCTCTTCAGCTTGCTGGCACAACTCCTCAGAATGAGCTAGCCAAACAGTAAGTCCGTTCAAATCATTCTTTGAGCGCCAAAAATCAACCAACAACTCGGCGCTTGTTCTCGTTTTACCCGCGCCAGTTGGCATATGTATCATAAGTCGACTATTCGGTACACTGACAATATCTAAGGCTCGATTTTTAATCTTTTTCTGATAATCAAATAAGTGATAGTTTGGAGAGATTACAGATTGAGTTTCAATTATGTCGGCTTCCTCTGGTAGGTATATGTCACTTAGCTCTAGAACCTCTAATAAGCGTAATGCTTTTATTTGAGTGCGGCCCCAAGTGATGTTTCTCTTAGATAACTCCCTGTCTGCGGATGCCTTCTTGTCACCGAAGTGAACAAACGAGAGGTCTTCAAGGGGGAGTATTTCAAGAATGCCAGCGCGGATTTGAGAATTTGATAGTATTTGACTGCCAAGCCTTTCTACCAAAATCTCTACCATGTTGCTCTCGGTAATATCTTTTTGAAGAATATCCTTAACGGCATTGACGGTATCTAGCCCTACAAGATTTGCTAAGTTAGCTGTTCCTGTGCGCCTTAAAGCTTGTCTTAGGTTCATCGAATCCCCATCCATTCATTTACCTGGGAGACTAAAGCCTTGTTGCAGATTGAAGCAACGGATAATTCAAGATATGAATTGTTAATTTGAAACGGGAGAAATTATTCTCGTCAGGTTGTCTTTGAGGGAATTGATAGAGACACCGTCTTCATAAACTGAGTGTCGGCCTAGAATATCTTTCATTTCATATCGTAAAAAAAGTCATTTAAACCACAACAGTTTCGTTACCCTGTAGTTTAGGGAGCTATCTAGTTCACATCAAAATAACCATATAATTGGATGCATGATTTGAAGAGAGAATTCCGTAATTCGAGTGTTATAAGTAGACGATCCGTCCGTATACATGAATACAAGCTAGTGTTCTATTTTGGACTTTTAAGACTCCCTTCAAATTTCTGGTTTGGCGTACAACTTCCTAAGCCAACCCACCTTGAAACCCTTCCGTCTCATCATTGTGTGTCTGGGACAAAACTATCTTGCCTGTGCAGTTCCATTGCTTACACCGCATTCGGGCTTCAAACTCATCGACGAATAACTGTCTGATATGAGACTTGTGAAAATAGACGACTGGGTCTTCATACCAAGTGTAGCCGCA
>ENA-ORXM01003764-ORXM01003764.1-marine-metagenome-genome-assembly--contig:-NODE-3764-length-14484-cov-4.331644_pt1 | contig 14484 bp, 11 predicted proteins | sample MGYA00237867_ERZ511480 | MGnify/ENA primary metagenome ERZ511480 (study PRJEB26309, sample SAMN06266103) | marine metagenome | isolation source: Algal blade | place: United Kingdom:Sidmouth, United...
TGCACTGCCGTGCGCAACGCCCTGATGCTCAAACGCAGTTAGACGTCACGCGCTGATGCCGCCATGTCATACTCGGCGGGTCGACCCTCAAGGGTAGTGTGGCTGGAACAGACCGAGGCCAATATGGCTATGCCGCCCAAGCGCTATTGGGCCGGATACCTCGTGCGGGAAATGAAGCTCTAGCATCGCGCCCCGTCGGTTTGAGCGAACTTCGGCCGGACCAGTGTTTCGGCTGCGGCGGAACCGACGGGGGTCATCTTCGTCATCAACGATCCGGACGCCGACGCCTGCGGCGTACTCGGCAAGCCAGGGACGGCCAGCTAGTTCACGTTGAACCGAGTCGACAACAAACTCCATCCACTCCATCTTTTTCTGGCGACGCACTGGAACAAACGGTGTACGAGTTCGCCACACTCTGGCGGGCCCCACGAGTTCAGGCGCAGCGAGTTCGATCGTCCCGATTGCCTCGATGGCGACCCGCAGCTCACTCGATAGTGATTTTACGTGTGCGGGCGCATACACCTTGCGTAAAGCATTTGCCGCTGTCAAAGCGCCGACATCAAGTTCCCCGTGCGCATAAACGATCAGCGTGTCGACCCGATTCGAGGCGTGGGAACTCAGCGGGAAGAAGTGAGCATGGGCGTGATTGTTCGCAGTGCGACGTCCGTCCTGGTTCCTTCCTGTGAGCACTTGACTGATCTTGGCCAACGATGCGTCGGGGTTGCGCTTGCTCAGTGCGTTGTAATGATGATTTATCGCAGAGCGGGACAGTTCACCGACGGTGAGCGCCTGTGTCAAAGGGGGAAAGGCACGGGAGGCAATTGCAAACCGAATCGCTGTAATCCCGGTCAGTGCGTCGTAGTCGATTTTTGTTGCGGGACGTGATTTGGCGCCGGGGTCGGCTGGTTCGACGGTGAAGTAGGGAGTCCACTTCGCACCGGGCGGGATAATGCGACGCTGCTTCGCTCGCAACCGCTGGGGTACCGCTTCCAGGTCGGTGACGAGCGAATCTGAAGTGGCCGAGAGCAGCTCGATGAGGGGTTGTGACTCGCCGTTGACGCGGCTGGGAGTGATTCGGCGGTACCCCGCGGGGAAGGTGTCGCGGGACCCGTGGATAACTGAACATTCACAGATGGATTCGGCGCGCCCCAGATACCCCAATCCGCCCACTATGTCGGTTAATGCGCGATTGAGTCTTTCAGGCAGTTCGATTGGCCACTCGACGTAGATCGGGCAGGAGCGATTGTTCCTCTGTTCGATCACGACGAAAGGATCGTGGGTCAGGTTGGTGGACGCGGTGGACGATAGTTTGCCACTGGATCGGTGGTCTGGAGGCGGGTAGTAGTGGCGGCGGTGACCGGCACGGCTATCTGGTACGTGAAACGTTGGCGGAACACTCATGAGTAGTGAGAACAGCTCGTGTCCGTCGTGATCGCTGACAGCCTCCGATGTCGTCTTCCAGGACGAGTAGAGGGCTCTAAGAATCCGCCACGGCGCCGGCGGCCAGTCAACAACGCCATCAGCGGGCTCGCGGCCCCACTGAGTTGCGTGGTAGCGACCGAATGGGAAAGTGATCTCAAGGCTTACAGTCACTTGGGCGCGCCATCCCAGACGAGCTCTGTAACAACCGCCTCTGCGGCCTGTACCTCTTGGGTCTCGGCGATCAGCTCGCTGATCTGCGCCTTCAATGACTCCACGCTCGGGAGTTCATCACCGGTGAGCGACTCGACCTCGAACTGACAACTGGTGCGGAGCCGCAGACCCGACTGGAGCAAGAGCGCGATTTCGAGCTGAGCCAATGCGAATAGCAGGTCGGTGCCTTGAGCGCTGAGCCCGTAGGAAACGAGCTGTCGGCGATCGATCGAGAAGGCAGCCTCGATGATCTCGGCCGTGTACTCCGTTCGATGAAATGGAACCGTGCCGTAACCCTCGCTCGATCCTTGGCCGTCTTTGTTCTTGTGCGAAACGTTGTCTGTTTTGACACCCCCTGAGTGCACTGGCATGACATTGCGCGCATCGATCGCTGCAACCAACGCCCGTGGGAACTTGGGCTGCCCGAGCCAGTCTTTGTCCGAGAAGAACACACCGTGGATTAGACATAGCGGGTCCAGCGCCATAAGCGCAGCCGCCATACGGGGCCGGTCGTGGGGAACATCGGGTTGAAGTTCGAGCGCCGTTGCGATGTGATCGAACATCTTCGTTCCATCGGCGGTCTTGGCATGCCGCACAAACGCTGACGCTAGACGGTGCGCCTCGACTCGACTCGACGTGAGGTAGGTCCCATCTTTGTCTCGGACTCGAACCCATGGCAGATCTGCAATGGCCCGAATCGGTGCATTTTGCACATCATCCCAGATGGTTGCTTCGAGGCGGTTAGCCATAGATTGTTCGGATTCGACCAGCAGCCCATCGACCCAATCACCCTTGCCGTTGGGTACTTGGTAGGTTGCTGGCCCCAAGTCCGGAAATCCCGTTGGCTGGAACCGGGGAGTTGGGAATGGCTTGAGCTGAGCTCGAACTATGTAGCGTGTCATGGCGCTGCACTTTCTGTTGATACGAGTGGATTGATGGGGGCAGCCTCTAGTTCGGCCTTGGAAAGATCGTCGTCGGGGTGCCAGCAGTACGATCTGCGCAGCCATTGGGCGTCGAACGGGGAGAGCGACACCAAGAGCGCGGCTGCTGCACGTATGGCATCGTTGGCTGCGCCCGCAGTGGCCGGTCTGGCGATAGGGGTGATGCCCAGGGAACGGTAGAGACGAGAGAGTTCTGCCATTGCTCGCTCGCCTCGGCCAGCGCTGAGTCCAACGATAATGCTCTGTCGAATTCGTACTGTCCGGGGCTGATCGAGCCCGAGCGCCGAGATAGCGGAGGGGGAGGACTGACTGGGGCGACTCGCAGCGAAAAGTGGAGCGGCGACAGCCCAGATTGTGTTGGTGCGAACCCGATGCTGCCATTGCGTCCCAAATACTTGCCCGCTGCTATAACGCTGCCAGCGGAGCATGACGAGGGCCTGGAGGTATCGGGCGATCGCTGCATCGTCGAGTTCGCCAGCTGCGAATCGTGCCGTATCACCCGATGATGTCGGTACGCCTTGGTCGAAGGAAACAAATACACCTGGACCCGATGGTGCTGTGTCGTCTGCGTCTTTGCGGCCAGCAGCATCGAGCGCTCGGGCACGAAGGGCACTGCTCAACACGCTGTCAAGTGGCCGATTTCCCAAGCCCTTTACCATCGGACCTGTCTGTGAAAAGACGCGTCGATTTTTATCCCACTCGATCGGCCTGAAAAATGATGCGCATGATCTGGTCCGCTGGCTTGAAGCCGCCATCGCGGGGTCTGCTCGATCGATTTGCGAAGCGATGCCGAGTGCAACCCGGAATTCTGCGCTCGACTTGCGCAGGTCCTCCATTGGTGTCATCCAGTCTTGCGCCACTAGCGAATCGAGTGGTTGGATGCCAGCTTCGCGGCTCTTTGAGCTTCGATAGAGCGCTTGCTCAAGACAGAACACTGCTGCGAGAACATCCACAAGTGACTCTGGCTCGCCGGCCTCGGCGAACGCCCACTCGGCGGTGATCAGCGACCGTCGGGCGGTTCTAACATCTTCTGAACTACCTGACCGAGGGACGCGCCCAACCCAGCGGTCGACCTGGCTGGTTAGACCCACGTTCCGATCGCTTGTGAGACGGTGGCGTCCAGCCGGCACAGCGACGACGTTCTGGCCATTGCGAACCGCCATCACGTAGCGAGAGAACTCGGTAATGGAGCGGTCAACGCCGAGTGACCGAATCGAGCGGAGAAAGTCAAGTCCATCGCCAGCCTGACGGCGATTCCAGTCGGCGCGACCCTCGCCGATCATCTTCGCCACTGCACTGCCCGACATTGGCGTCTCCCAAAGCGGCGCCCATACTTCGCCCTTCACGTCCTCGTCGGGGGACGCTGACGAGTAGCCAATTCCTGTACTTCGAACCGTGAACGGCAGCGCAGCTTTGGCTCGGCCCGCCTGGGTGGAGAGGTTGCGTGCTGCTGCGGCGCCGAAGACAAGCGCACCCTCCATAGCCAGGACAAATAACCACGAATTCGACAGTGACGGCCCGCTGATCGCTCCGAAGTCGAAGTGAAATGCTCCGCTCTTGTCGAGACGCGCCGACTTGCCGCCAAACAGCGCTTGGTGGAGCATCGTTAGGGAACGTTCCGTCTGAGCTGACTTGTCCCCGGGCGCAGGGAAAACATCGCGAAGCGTCGATATGAAATTGACGCTCAGGTCGCCGCTACCGATATTGCCGCCTGTCCCACCAGTCACGAGTGGATAGGACTCGTCGTCATCAAGTACAACAACAGCTGCGTCTAACCAGTCAATCGCATCATCGGGCATCGTTGCTCGGTAGAGGCGGAGGAACTCCGATTTCGACTTGACGCCCACCTTGCCGCTGTCGATGAGTCCTCGCTTGTCGGCTTCGGTCCAGAGATCACGAGTTGCACGAACTGTCTTCAGTAACGGCGTCAGTCTGGGAGACGTCGGCTCGAGCTCTTCGAGTTCGGCGATGACCCCGTGAAACTTCTTATTCGAGCCAGCTACTTTCTCTGGATCAAAACTTGCTCTGCCATTCCACACAGACAAGATCGGAGTTGGCTTGTAATCTCGGTGCAAGAACCTGACGACATCGTCGGCGTCAGCGCCTTGAAGCTGAAGATGCAGACGATCGTCCTGCCAAAACGCTCGCGAATGCCAATCCGGTTGCTGCTCAGAGGTAAGTCGGTGAATACCAACCGCCGCCAAGTAGTTGAGCAACGGTTCCGGAGTGAGGCCACCGAACTTGATCACGCTCACGCCATCTCCTCTTCGTTGGTGATGGCGTAGGCGCCGGAACTGGCCTGCCAGTCGGCGAGACGCACAATCGCTTCGAGCAATGCAAGTTGAAATGGGCCGTAGTTGGCCAGAAGCTCGTGACTTTGCTCAGAGTAGGACTGGTGCTCGAGCGAACCCCTGCGGGCGCGTTCAAGGTCAACATGGTGAGCTGGAATGATCACGTCGGCGACTTTGACCTCGGGGAACGGTTCGCCATGCCGGACACCCCAGGCGACATCTGGATCTTCGCCTGGCAGGCTGCGTAGTTCCAGTCTGATTCTGCCATGGTGCGCTGCGACGAGATAGCGGATGAGCTCGGGCTCTGGTAGGGACTGCAACAGCACGTCGGCTGGCCCGAAAAGTGCAAGCATGGACACGAGTTCGTGGCGGAAGTAAGGCTCTTGATACCTGAGTCGTTTCCGGTTCCCCGATTTCGCCCAGTCTCCTGGGCCGAGATCGGGGTTGGCTGACCGGAGTGCGCTCTGAAAAACCTTGTGGGCCTTGCCAATGTCGTGAAGTTTGCCCGCCCAGGCTGCCGAGATAATTTCGGGCGAGCTGGGGTCGAGGGCGAGCGAGTCGGCGATGTCATTCACTGCTCGCTCAACATCGAGCAGGTGGCGTGCGAGCTCTACGGGGATGCTCGATAAACTGTGAATGTCACCGGCATTGGTGGCATCATTCTCGAACTGGTTCGGGCGAACTCCTTGCCCCTCGACCGGGGCGACCGGCTTCTTATTGCGACCGTCCCACCCATGAACCTCTGAGTAACCACCAACGCCCGACTCGACGAGCAACTGCACCCCATCGTGTAGGTCGTTGCGATCGACTCGGATCCACCTTTGGTCGTCGCTACCGACGGCTAAGTGATCGATGAGCCATGCTGGATGTTTGGCTAGGAACTTGCGAGCTTGGAAGATGGGAACTGCTACGAGCTCTTGCGCCATCAGGGGGTCCATGTCGTCGGGGGGCTGACCGACAAATCGCCGCCAAGCAATGTGAATCGTTTGGTCGTCGACCACACGAATGAACTTGGCTACATCGAGATCATTGCCGCTCAGATCCGGTGCCGTGTCGAAGAGTCCAACCAGGTCCTTTCGCCTCAGGACAGGCACGTCAACGGGCTGCACCGCAACGACGACCTCGCTGAGCGCAAGTGGGTCTACAGACTGCCCTTCGAGATGGCGCAAAGCGTTGACCGCAGCCAACACGTCGTGCTCGCTGTAGGGCGCCATCGTCGGCGCTGCGCTCCATAAGATAGTGGCTCCATCGATCTCGCCACCACGGTTGCATCGCCCGGCGCGCTGGACGATCGATGACCATGGGGCAGCATCGGTATAGAGCAGCGTCGCGGAAAGATCGACCCCGGCTTCGAGAACCTGCGTGGATACGATGATGCCCCCTTCGGCGCTCTTGGCCAAGTCGAGCGCAGCGGCGGTGCGATTCCGGCGGTCGACAGGCCGAAATCGCGAGTGAAGCAGTTCTACGCCAATCGAGGTCTCGGTTTTGGATTGCTGTTTATCCAACGCCTTAGCCAGCGCTACGGCTTCGGCGACTGTGTTTGTGATAGCGATCGTCAGCGACTGGTCGGTGTGTCGACGAAGGAGAAGGCTCGCAAGCGCTTCGTGGCGCTTACTCTCAGGCAGAGCTACCTCGTGAATGGTCTTGGTCGCCCTCAGCCGCCGCTGCAAGCTCTCTGGCTCTGTTGCGCTGTCAATTCGGCGGATCAGGGCAGGGTCTAGCCGATTGTCCACGGTGTCAAGCCATTGGCCGTCTATCGTTGCAGACATCCAGGTCGTAGCTGTTGGCAGCGACGTGCCGAAGTCGCCGGGATCGCGAAACGCTTGGAGCTGCCGGCTAGTTGGCACCGCTACCCCCATGAGCTGGGTCTCGTCGAATACCCAGTGCGTGCCGTTGTTGAACATGCCGAACGAGATCGGCCAGTTAAAGCGGCCATCGCCGTATCCCCGATTGAGAGCACGAGATAGCAACATGTCGATCGTGCCAACGAAGATTGCGTCGCTTGATGGGTTTAGGCGCCAGTCCATGTCGGTCCAGTTGCCCTGCTGATCTATACGGTCCCCACCCATGACGTTGTAGATGTTTTTCGGGACTTTACTGGTAGCTGCATCGCTTCTGTGCAGGCGATCGAGCGCCTTTTGGACCCGGTCGACAGTCTGCTCGACGAGTGTGCGCATGGGCAGCGCGTATACAAGCCACCGGGGTGTTTTTGATCGCACGGTCATGTCCGGGTGGAAGTACCGGCGCCATATCCAGCCCAGTACCACAGCTTCCGTTTTTCCGCTTCCCGTCTGTGCATTTAGTATCTCGGGCAAGCCAGCTTCGCAAATTTCGCGCTGGAACCCGTACGGCGCGAAGCCAGTGGCTGTCAGGAACAGCTCGTCTGGGGTCATGCGGTTCTCGATTCGGGTTTTGTCACGCTCGGCAGCTCTCGATTCTCGTGCGCATTAAAAGCGGTTGCTATTGGACAGTACACATGCGCTGTGACACCGGTCTGCGGACGTACGACCGATCGCAGGCACGCCGTGCGTACTTGCGACCGGTCAGCTTGCGATCAGCCGATGCACCACTCGCCAGGCGTGTAGCCGAGTTTCTTCGCCTCCATCAAGGTGTCCGGCGAGAACGACACCCGATTTTCCACGAGCACCTCGCTTATCTGACAGTTGGTCTGCTCGTTCCTTAGATCATGGACGACCATAGAGTCACTGTTTCCTAGATAGCGCACAAGCGCCTCCTTCCACCCACGAAGTGGGTTGTAAGTGACGAGTCGCGCTACCCTCAAAGTGCGAACAAAGATGCGTAAAGCAACTCGTCGATGTCTCGGTCCTTGTGGCCGAGACATTTGCGTTTGGACGCTATTCGCTCCAAACGCAGTTGTCAACTGTTCTCTATAAGTTGACTCACTCGCCAAGGAATATGTAAGGTTCGACGAGTAGCGGCTCGATTGAAGCTCTATGAGTTGCGCAGTTGCGTTATCTCAATGGATCCGTTCCTGTCCGATCTTGGCAGGCTCCGTTGCTCCTCGATTGGGTCCCCTCTGGGGCCCGGTCGAGCGATCGGTGCCTTTCCAAGGCGGCGGCTGTCACGGCTACCTCGTACGGGGTTGGTAGAGGGCGAAGCCAATTTCTGGGGGCAAAGGTGTCAAGCAAGTCCAGCGCAAGCAACACTTTGCCGGAACTATTGCCGGCACGCATGTTGAACGAGTTCGTGTACTGTCCCCGGCTGTTCTATCTGGAGTGGGTGGATAAGCAGTGGGCCGACAATCGGTTCACTGTCGACGGCTCGTGGCAGCACCGGGCCGTCGACGAACCAAAGGGCAAGCCGCACGCCGCTACCAAGAGCCTCGACGAAGACCCGCCGCGCTCGACAGCGATTGAAGTTTCGTCTGAAGAACTTGGGGTGGTGGCGAAGATCGATGTGATGGAGTCTTCGGAAGGCTCAGTCGTGCCTATCGACACCAAGCGTGGCGCGCCTCGCGATGGCGAGCATGCGGTCCACCTGCCAGAGCGAATTCAGGTTGCCGCCCAGGTGCTCATTCTGCGCGACAACGGATATGAGGTTCCCAACGGTGCGGTTTACTTCACCGAGGTGCGCCGGCGGGTTCGTGTTGATGTTGACCAAGAGTTGGAGACGTTGACGCGCCAAGCGATCGCCGATGCCCGCCGTGTCGCAGCGGCACCAGAGGCACCCGAACCGCTAGTGGACAGCCCTAAATGCAACGGGTGTTCGCTCGTCGGCATCTGCCTACCCGATGAGACCAGGATGCTAAAGGGGGATAGGAAAGTGCCTCCCCGGCGGCTGCTGGCTCCCGACTCGCCTTCCAAACCCATGTATGTGACTCAACCCGGTTTGAGCGTGGGCAAATCTGCGCGTCGAGTCATTGTCAGGCAACACCGGGAGGAAGTTGCATCGGCGCGCTTGGTCGATGTCTCGCAACTCTGTCTCTTCGGCAACGTCCAAGTATCGACGCAGCTCGTGCACTTACTCATGGACGAGGGCATCGATGTTTTCTATTTCTCCCGCGCCGGATGGCTGAAGGGGGTCACGTCAGGTCTACCCACCAAGAACGTCGAGCTGCGTCGTAGGCAGGTACTGGCCGTCGATAACGCAGATCTATGCGCCGCCGTTTCGGGTTCGATTGTGGAAGGAAAGATTCGCAATCAGCGGACGATGCTGAGGCGAAACGGGCGTGGTGTAGACGGTGATCATCTTTCCAAACTTCTTCGCCTGAGTAGACGGGCGCGTCGCGGGGTGCCGGTGCACCAGCTACTTGGTCTTGAAGGCAGCGCCGCTCGCCTCTACTTCTCCAACTTTTCGCGGATGCTGCGCCCAAGGGTCGAGACCGGGAAAGACTTCAACTTCGACTTTCACGGGCGTAATCGGCGCCCGCCTCGCGATCCAATCAACGCCCTGTTGTCATTCAGCTACGCGCTGTTGACGAAGGACTGCCTAGGGGCTGCGATGTCTGTTGGGCTGGACCCATATCTCGGTGTCCTGCATCGGCCCCGTTTCGGACGCCCTGCATTAGCGCTTGATATAGCCGAGGAGTTCCGCCCGATTGTCGCCGATTCGGTGGTTTTGACCGCAGTGAATGGCGGTGTGATTCGACCGAAACATTTCATAGTTCGAGCGGGTGGTGTAGCGCTTACAGACGAAGGACGACGGAAGTTTTTGGGGGCGTACGAACGTCGAATCGATTCCACGTTGCGTCACCCAATTTTTGGGTATGAGGTGACCTATCGGAGAGCGCTTGAGATCCAAATGAGGCTGTTCGCCGCGTTGTTGCTTGGAGAGATTGACCACTACTCGCCACTACTAACGCGTTGAGCTGCGGTGATCCGAAAGCGATATCTAGTCTGCTACGACATCAGACACGAGTTCCGTCTGCGCAAAGTTGCCAAGATGATGGAGTCCTATGGTGAGCGTATTCAGTACTCGGTGTTCATCAGCGATATCACCGAGGCCGAACGTCGAGATCTCCAGATGCTGCTCCGTGAGATCGTGAAGCCGGAAGACTCCATCATCTTTATACCTATCGGCCATGCGTACAGTACGGAAGGTATCGAGTTTCTGGGCGATAAGCCAGACTTCCCCAAGGATGGCGCCACCATCATTTGACATGAAGTTGCGAGCGGTGAAGTTAGTCAAAAGCCCTGGTCACCGCTCGAAACGGCTCAATAGCTGGGCTGTGGAGCCTACGCAGGTCGCCGTGCAGAGATTGCGCGAGGTGGGTACGATGAACCGCTCGCACAATGGCCTATTCTCGTTGCAAACAAAGGGCTCGAGTGCGAGCCCCTGCACCCTCCTTCACAGGAGGGCTCGATTGAAGCCGTCTGGGCGCAGCACGGTGACAACGACAAGCCGATGCCTGCACCCTCCTTCACAGGAGGGCTCGATTGAAGCTTCCAACCCGGCACCGTTCGCGATCATCGCGAACGTCTGATCCCGAACCGCTGACGCTGCCTCACGTGCCGTGCCGATGAACTTGCGGTACTCGGCGTTCGATTCCTTGAGCGTCGTGGGTTTCGTCGCGTCATTCAACGAATCGAACGCGTCGATCGTCTTGAACGTCGCGGAGTCCAGATCGCGCTGCGCAGAAGTCAGGCCCGCAATCATCGACTGGTAGCCGCCGGCGGCTCGTCTTGCTTCATCCCACCCGGACGCCTGCAAACCAAGCGCCTCAGCCAGTTCCGCGACAGCACCCTCAGCGACATACACCTCAGCGGCTGTTTTCTCTATCGACTCGCTCGCTGTGCTCGCAGCACCACCCATCCCCAAGAAAGCGGCCTCCGCACCCGTGATCGCCAACGACGCACCCGTGATCGTGGACGGCAGCACCTCATACTTGTACCGCAAGTCATCTGCGGCCAGTTCAAGATAATTGAGCGCCCCCGTCGCTTTCGCCGCGTCGATCGCCTGCTTCGCTGCAGCGACACTGAACTTGCCGGAGTTCAAACCCGCATCGAGATACGACTGTCCGAGAGCGTTAGCCTGATCAGCTGCGTCAGATGCGGCCTTACCGGTCTGACTTAGCGCAATCGCGAAGTCTTGGAGTTCGTCGTCGCTGAACGCACCCGACTCAGCCAACTGCGTGAACGCTGCGGTCACCCTTGCCACCTGGTCCGCTGTACCAGTGCCGCTGATTGCCGCGTTGATGTCCTCGATCGATGCACCAAGCCCGACCAACGCGCTCGTCACGTCACCTTGGCCTAGCGAGTTCATCGTCGCGATGAACGCCTGAGCCGCTGGTGTCAGCTTCTCAAGCTCTTCGAGGTTGCCTTGCAACGCTTGCTTCTGGTTGACCAGCTGGCCGTTCAACGCCTGAACAGACGACGCCATGCCCTCGTTGATGCCCTGCGCCGTCCGCAACGCCTCTGCGTACGTTGTGGCTCGTTCTCTCGCCGCTTTTGCTTCAGCCCTGAACGCGGCGAACGCTGCGACACCAATACCGACCGCCGCTCCGATACCCAGGAACAGCGGGTTCATTTTCCCTATCCGTGCCGTGACCGTCGCCAGGTTCTCCGCCGTCTGACCTGCCGCCGAAACGATCCGGCCGAGCCCATACACAGCCGGCCCAGCCACCGCCGCGATACCAGCGATCTTCGTGATCGTGGATTGCACCTCAGGCGGCAGACCAGCGAACGCGTCAGCCGCCCCACCAATAGCGTTCGAGATCGCTGACGCACCCGAAGCCATCAACGGCGCTGCTTCGGTAGCGAACTGGATGCCTGCCACTTTCAACTGTGTGATGGCCTGCTCGAACTTGAAAGAATCGGTAGCGGCTGCAGCGTCGAACACTTCCGCCGCGACCCCCGCGGAATCGGCTACCGCACCGAACGTGCCTTCGAGTGCTTCGTTGCTGGCGTTCAGGATCTGGAACGCAGCCGACACCGCCTCTGATGAGCCGAGCATTTTCGCGAACGCCTCGTCGTTGTTGCCGGTGGCGTCGTACATCTGCTGCAGTGCCGCGACGAGCCCGCCTGGACCAGCCGCGGTGTCTTTCACGTCCTGCATGGTCAGCCCGGCGTCAGCGAGGATGTCGGACGCCTGCTGTGACGGGGCCATGAGCACACGCATCGCCGCTGCGACTTGCGTGATTGATTCGGACGCGTTGCCGTTACCGCGTGTGAGCAGAGCGATAGCGCCACCAACATCAGTCAACCCGATGTCGAGCTGCGCGGCGATCGGTAACACTTTGCCCAACCCGCCGGCCAGTTGTGACGATTCGAAGTTACCGGCACGGGCGGTCGCTGCGAGGAAGTCTGCGGCCTCAGCGGCGTCGACGTTCTTGGATGCGTACTGGTCCAGGATTGATGTCATCGCCTGGGCGATGTCGCGGGTTTCACCCATGCCACCGGCGGCGAGTTTCGCGGCCTGTTCCAAAGCGGACGCACCCAACGCGCCACGTAGGCCGGCTGATTGGATGGTGAACATTGCTGACGCGAGTTCTTGCGGTGCCCGTGCGGTGGCCCCTGCGAGTGAAAGCGTCGAAGCTTTCATCTCTTCGACTTCGTCGGCTGCGATGCCGACTAGGCCGGTGATCTTTGAGAACTCGCGGTCATACGCGGCGGCGGCTTTCGCCATGGGTGCAACCGAAGCGATCGCTGCGACACCGATCTTTGCCCAGCCCGCCGACGCCGACTGAATCTTTGAACCAGCCGAGTTGAGCGCCTGCCCGGTAGCCGCCAACCGTTGCGACACTGTCTGTGATTGGCGAGCGAAACCCTCCTGCGCTTTCTCACCCGCCTTCGTTTGCCGCGCGAAGCCACGCACATCATCCGCGGCTTTCTTCAACGACGCGGAAGCCTGCGTCCCGTCAACAGCTAGCTCGTACTCAATAATGTTCTTGTCAGCCACAGCCCACCTATCCCACCGCCTCAGGCCACGCTGTGGTTGGGCGCGACCGGGTCAGCGACGGGTGGTAACGCTGCTGGAGTTTCTTACGCTGCGGATCTGGCAGTCCTTCACCGATAGTCCCGATCTCATCGCGGGTGTATTGGATCGATACGCATCCCCAACACTCCACAATCTCGCCGACAAACGGTTTGTCGTGCAACGGCATGCCTTCGTCGTCGGTCCAGTCGTCAGGGTTCGTGCCGCAGCTACGGCACCGCTTCGACTCGGCAACCGCCTCATCTATCTGTCGTTTTCGTTCACGGATCGACCACGCCAACGCCGCTGTCCGCGCCGAACCAGGCCACGCAAGGAACGTGTGTAAACCGATGCCCCTCGGCCCGCAATAATCCATCGCGGCCCGATACTCAGGATCGGTGTCTAGTCGTTTCCCGCCGTAGACAAGTCCACACTGTTGAACACCACGTCCACGGCACGGGCTGTCTCACCCAACTGCTCCCGGTCCGCTGTCGTCCACTTCGCCGACCGGAATAGCTCACGCACCTGCTCATGATCCAAACCCTCACGGGAAACGTCGCCGTTCGGATACCTGATCTCGACGAGGCACGCCGCGATGCGTGCGAGCGGGTATTCGATCGGGTCGTGCTGCAGGAACTGGCCTGGATGATCGGCCTGGTGTTTCTTTTGCTGCTGCGGTGTCGCTTTGTGCGCCTGCAAGAGTTGCTCGGACGCGTCAGCGCCGATGGACTCGAACACGAACGTCACAGTCTGGATCGACTCTTTCAGCCGGCCGAGTTCGCGCTCTGCGTCTGAGCGCGCTTTCAACGTGGCGGACGAACTGTTCACCGCGGCTGCTTCGGTGGCGTCGGTGACAGCCTGCTTGGCTTTCGCCATGGCGGTCTGGTCGTCAGGGTCCAACGCCAGGGTGACTGACAGTTGCCGGCGTTTCTTGATTTCCAGGAGGCGCCCGAGATCGGTGAGCGTGTCCGGGAGCGTCAGGTCGCTCTTCTTGGATGCGGCTTTATTAGCCATGGGTGTGTGCCTTTCGCGTCATCCGTGTCTGGGGGAGTGTTCTTGGCTGGGTCGGGAAGACACGGGACCCGACCCAGCCAAGAAATCAGGCGGCGAACGCGCCGTTCGCTTGGTCGGAGATGGAGAAGTTGCCGGTCCACGACTTCACGCCACGGCCCTTGTCGAGCGTCTTGATCGACATCTTCACTTCCCACGCCTCATACGTTTTGCCGACACCGGTGTCGTTGTCGAACGCCAGCACGATCACGCCGTCTTCGCCTTCGACGTGGTTGGTGTAGATCGGGTGTGCGTCCTCGGAGTACTTCCAACGCAGAGTGCCGACACCATGGCTGACGGTGGTGTCGATGGTGATCTGGTCTTTGTTCGCCCAGTCGTCATCCTGAACAGATGACACGGACGGTTCCCAACCGGAACCATCGAACATGGCTTCGCCGCCGTGCGTGCCAAGGAAGTCGACGACGCTACCCGCGCCGATCTCGGTTTGGGTGATCGCAGCGAGGTTGGATGGCGCGGCTGAATCTGGGATCCAATACCAGCCAACGGCACCCTCAAATAGTGAACGGTCAGTCATCATCGTCTCCTGTGAGCGCTTCGATTAGTTCGCCCTTCTTCATGCCGGAAGGGTCCATGCCTGCCGCTGTCACGGCTTCCCTGCACCCTCCTTCACAGGAGGGCTCGATTGAAGCGCGTAGAGCCACGGCGATCGCTGACATGATCGCGATCCTGCACCCTCC
>ENA-ORXM01003766-ORXM01003766.1-marine-metagenome-genome-assembly--contig:-NODE-3766-length-14471-cov-4.010143_pt1 | contig 14471 bp, 14 predicted proteins | sample MGYA00237867_ERZ511480 | MGnify/ENA primary metagenome ERZ511480 (study PRJEB26309, sample SAMN06266103) | marine metagenome | isolation source: Algal blade | place: United Kingdom:Sidmouth, United...
CAATACACTTTTAGAGACTCCTGACCACCTTCATAAGTAAGCAATACAAAGTCTCCTCCCCAGGCACCAAGTGATTTTGCCTCGCCGTCTAGATCTGAGAAGTAAGTATCTTTCACTTTAGGCATTTCTATTATATTGGATATGATGTCTTCATGCTCGCACATACTTTCTTCAAAGTCCGCAAGAGTTTTTGCAGCGAGTATATTGTCATTGAGTTCTTCTACCTCTGCAATCGCATGTGGTTTTTTAGATTCATTTTGCAAGGCGCGATAGTTTTTAATCCCCTCTCTACTATTTTGTTTTTTGCCGAGATGTATAAAATATAAGCTATCTGAAAATGATGGGTTAAAATCAATTGGATTTACCAATGGTTTTCCTTCTTTTAATTGATAAACAATAGGCGAATCGCGCTGCGCACAGGCAATATCATAGCCGCTTCCTGAGAAAGCGTTCCATAATAATTGAAAAGCATCGACTTCGGCCCATTGTGCAATATTGTTTATCAAAGTAGAGGACGAGCCAAGGCCCCAGTCCCTTGGGAAATCAAGTGAAGTTTCGACCGAATACCCGTTATTCCCTTTTAAAAAATCAGGATTCAACTTTTTAGCTTCCTTGAATATGTTTAGCAAAGTTTGCGAAACGGGATTTTCCGATTTTTTTACGTTATCCGAAAATATAGTCTCCGTTTCAAAAACGGATTCGAACCAGACCGCTCCTTTATCGTCTCGGCTTTTCCAGATCAACTGCGGAGTATCGATTTCGTCTACTTTTAAAGACTGTCCGAAACTTGTTGGCACAGCTAAGCTTAAAGCGCCATCGAGTACGGCATATTCGCCGGTAAGCAGTAGTTTTCCGTTGCTGTAGAAAGATTTCATTGACGATTAATAATAGTCTCGAATGGAATGTAGTAAGGTTTCAGTCTAATTGCTTCACAATTTCGTTTACGATTTGAATAAGTTCTTTTGTAGGTTGAAGCAGTGGTTCTATACTTCTCTTTTCGAAATCGTAGAAATCGCCATAATCACCTTTTTGTCGCCAATCGAATAAATCGGCATATAACTTTCCGTAAACCGAACTTATCTTATTTGTTTTAATAAAATAAAGAAAGAATTGGGTTTTAGCCCCAGAGTGTGATTTTGCCTCGATTTTTGAAATCGCCAATAAGGCACTAATGGCGTAGAAACAGGCGTAATAAAGTCTATTGACGGTTGAGTTCCATTTGGCATTTTCAAAAAGGATCAAGGCTGCTTCATAAGTTTCTTCGGCCTTTTCGATTCTGTAGCCTGCATATGCTCTTCTATTGGATTCGCTCATAGTTTTATGCGATCATGCAGAATATTCGTGTAAAAAGGAGTCGAAGTATATTTCGTGTTCCATTCTTTTTCGGAATATGCAAAAACGGAAAGTGCAATCGCAAATTCAAGTTCCAATTCAAAAAGTTTATGACGGAACTTTTGTTCATATTCTAAATTCACATCAGAGGGAGTAAGTATCAATAAATCCCAATCAGAATTTTCACTTTCATCGTTTCGCGCACGCGAGCCGAACAGATAAACTTCGGCCTGCGTATCAACTGATTTGACGTATTCCTTTATTTTAGACGTTATTACGGAATTGATGTTGTTCATCTTTTAGTTAAAATTTTTTCTGTTTACCGTATGCTATGCAAGCCTTAATTTGTAAATCATTAAGTTCTGGAAAATCTACTATAATTTATTTTTTATCCATTCCATTGGCCATGCAGCTCAAAACATCATAAACCGAAATTCTGGTTCCTTTAATTACAGGCTTTCCGAATCTTTTAGAAGGGTCGATTTCAAAATGTTGCTCTATTTGTACCATACGGTTATATTACTAAAGTAAAGTTACAAAAATGCGGAATACTCGAGAGATCTGTCAAGCATCAGTTCCCTCTCAACTTCTCAAAAGCCACCACCACCGCACTGTGGGTCGCCGAATTTTTTTTAAAATGGTTTATCAAGGTTTTCTTTTCGATTTCCGTTGCGCCAAGCTGGTTCAGTATGTTCAACAAGTGCATTTTCATGTGGCCTTCTTGAATTCCTGTTGTAACTAATGAACGAACCGCTGCAAAGTTCTGTGCCAGGCCGGCTACGGCGACTATTTGCATCAGTTCTTTTGCCGAGGGGTTCCCTAATATTTCCAAGGCCAACTTTACCAAAGGGTGAAGGCTTGTCAGCCCGCCGACCGTGCCCAATGCCAGAGGTACTTCCATCCAGAACCTAAAAATTCCGTTTTCGAGCGATGCGTGGGTAAGACTGGTATAACTTCCATTTTTGGCGGCATAGGCATGAACTCCTGCTTCAACGGCCCTAAAATCATTCCCGGTAGCCAATACCACGGCATCGATACCGTTCATAATACCTTTATTATGGGTCACTGCCCGATAAGGTTCCACTTGAGCTATTTTAACGGCCTGCACGATTTTTTCGGCGAACTTCAATGCTGGTATTTTCGGGTCGACCTGCAGCTCTTCAATGGCACAACTGACTTCGGCACGTACGAGACAATTGGGCACATAGTTGGAAAGAATACTCATCACGATTTGTATATTCTTTTCATCCGCTGAAAACAAAGAAGAGGAAAGTGCCTCGTTTTTAAAGGTTTGGGCGAACTGTTCAAGACATGAATTGATAAAGTTCGCACCCATGGCATCTAAGGTCTCAAACGTACAATGCAGCTGAAAATAGTTGTCGAGGTATTTGGTTTTATCGCGCAAAACGATATCGGAAATTCCACCACCCCGCTTTTCCATATTTTTTGTTATCGCAGCGGCCTCCGATATCAGTTTAGGTTTTACTTTTTTAAAAAAGCTTTTTAATTTTTCAGTATCGCCCTTATATATAAAATGAACCTGTCCGATTTTTTCAGTGCCTATAACAGTAGTTTTGAAACCGCCTCGATGGAGCCAGAACTTGGCGGCCTTACTGGCCGCCGCTACCACCGAACTTTCTTCGATGGCCATGGGCAGGGCATATAATCTATTGTTGATCAGAAAATTTGGGGCAATGCCCAGCGGCAGATAGTAGTTGGAAACCGTATTTTCAATGAATTCGTCGTGTAATTGCTGCACTTTGTTATCCGAATTCCAGTAGCGCTTTAGCAATTTTCTCGCGGCCTCTTTATTTTCGGTATAATTGGTAACCAGCCAATCTATTTTTTCATCTTTGGTAAGTTTAGAGAATCCCTCGATAGGTTGTGTCATAAGGTGTGGTTTCGATGGTAATACTCGTTTCAAACAAACTTTCGCGTTTTTGTGTCTTTCTTTTACTCTTTATCGACGTTAAAATTTTAAACCATAACGATTGCTATTCTTTCAAATTTTGCCTTGGTAAAGAGAAAAATAAATTTCTCAAAATTCCCGATAGTTCATCTGAAACGAGTATAAAGATACTGATAATGGCGAATACGGCATTTATTCCCCAATCACGCACGGACTTGACTGTTTTTATGCTGTAAAGCTTAGTTTTTCGTAAAATTATCACTAAACTTGAACTAATTAATGCATTTTATAACAAGCTATGAAAAAGTTAATTTCCCTCCTGTATTTTACCTTTATTTTTTTATCGATTGCCCTCGCTCAAGAAAAGCAAATTACTGTCGAAGAAGTTTATGGAAATGAATTTAAGACCGAAAGCCTCGATGCGCTCCAATCGATGAAAAATGGTAAGCAGTACACCATTCTAAATAACAACGAGACCGGTAGTTCAATCGATAAGTACGATTATGTTACTTCAAAAAAGGTTGAAACCATAGTAAATTCGGCAAATTTGTCGGGCATCGATAACTTTACGGCGTATTCTTTTAGTGACGACGAATCAAAAGTACTTTTGGCTACCGATGTGGAAGAGATATTCAGACATTCTACCCTTGGTATTTTTTATGTCTATGACATTAAGACCAAATCGTTGACAAAGATAACGCAAGCTAAAATCCAGGAGCCTCTATTATCTCCTGGCGGAAAACAAATCGCCTATGTGAGCGAGAACAACCTCTATCTTTTTGATATCGAGACAGAAAAAACCAAAAAAGTCACTACGGACGGCGAAAAGAATAAAATCATCAACGGTGTTACCGACTGGGTCTATGAAGAAGAATTTGCCTTTGTTCGTGCATTCGCGTGGAATTCCGATGGAACAAAAATTGCCTTCCTACGCTTTGATGAAACGAGTGTTCCGCAATTTTCTATGGATATTTATGGGAAAGAACTATATCCTACTGAAGAAACTTTTAAGTATCCTAAAGCTGGGCAAGACAATGCCATAGTTAGTTTGCACTTATTCGATTTAAAATCGGGGGATATTTCGGATGTTGATCTCGGAAAGCCCTACTACATTCCACGTATAAAATGGATGAACAGCCCGAACCAATTGAGCGTACAGACCCTCAACCGTCATCAGAACAATCTAAAATTACATGCGGTAAACGCGAAGGATATTTCGGTTTCGGTTTTGCTTGAAGAAAAAGACGAGGCATACGTAGATACGAATGACGACCTTACCTTCTTGGCCGATGACAGTTTTATATGGCCGAGTGAAAAAGACGGCTTTAACCATATCTATCTTTACGACCAAGATGGTAATTTGATTAACCAGATTACAAAAGGGCTTTGGGAAGTAACCAAATATTACGGTTATGATCAAAATGAAGATAAGATCTATTACCAGTCCACCGAAAATGGGTCTATAAATCGAGGTGTTTATAGTATCGAAAGTAGCGGTGACAACAAAATGCCCTTGGTAGCCGAAGAAGGTACGAACTCTGCCGATTTTAGTGCAGATTTCACCTATTTTATACATACGTATTCGAATAGTATAACACCACCGTCTTATATGTTGCACAAGGCATTGAGCGGTAAAATGATTAAGGAGATAAAGAACAACAATGCCCTAATATCAAAGTTGAAGGGCTATGAATTGAGTCCGCGTGAATTCTCGACCATTTCTATAAATGGTAATGACCTGAATATGTATATGATTAAACCAAAAGACTTCGACCCCACAAAAAAATACCCTTTGCTTATGTATCAGTATAGCGGCCCGGGTTCTCAAAGTGTTATTAATCGATGGATGGGCGACCGAGACTATTGGCATCAGCAATTGGCTTCCGAAGGGTATGTTATTGCCTGTGTAGATGGTCGGGGAACAGGTTTTAAAGGTGCCGATTTTAAAAAATCGACATACCTGAACTTGGTCAAATATGAGACCGAAGATCAAATTGCTGCAGCCAAAAAGTTAAGTGAACTGCCCTATATCGATGAAAATAAAACCGGAATTTGGGGCTGGAGTTTCGGTGGCCATATGGCGACAAACTGCCTTTTAAAGGGTAGTGACGTATTCGAAATGGCTATTGCGGTCGCGCCGGTTACCTCCTGGAGGTTTTATGATACCGTTTACACCGAACGTTTTATGCGTACGCCACAGGAAAATCCCGAAGGATACGATGAGAATTCTCCCCTAAACTACCCAGAGCTTTTACAGGGCGATTATTTGCTGGTTCATGGTTCGGGCGATGACAATGTACACGCCCAACATTCGATGCGGATGGTAGAGGCCTTGGTACAGGCCAATAAACAGTTCGATTGGGCAATCTACCCTGATAAAAACCATGGTATTTATGGAGGTAATACCCGAGTGCATCTTTTTAATAAGATGACCGGTTTTGTAAATGAAAATTTGAGGGATAGAAAGGAAGAAAAACCGAAAACAGAAATTGATGGTTCGATTGACGATACCAACAAAATAAAGGGATAATTTGGTGTTGAATTTATAGCGTCTTTCGCATTATTGGAAAGAGGTATTGTTTAACAACAGACCTTTTTCGACTGAACATATTAAACCAAACTTCGATACGCATGGAAACTAAAAACGAGTTCACAGACCAACAACAGATGTTCGGTCACCCAAAAGGACTTTTCTACCTATTCTTCGCGGAATTATGGGAGCGCTTCAGTTTCTATGGTATGCGGGCCTTGCTTACGTTGTACATGGTCAACGTGATTTTCGAGGCCTTGGTCGAACGTGATTTCGCTACTGCGGCGGTCTATGCTTCGTATGGGTCATTGGTGTATGCCTCTACTGTTATCGGAGGTCGCATTTCAGACCAGATTCTAGGCATGCGAAACTCTATTTTTTTAGGGGGCATTCTTATGTCAATAGGTCATTTCGTATTGGCTATCGAGAACAACACGGCATTCTTTTTGGCACTGGCATTGATAATAGTGGGCAACGGTTTTTTTAAACCCAATATCTCCACATTCGTTGGTACTTTATATCCGCATGGTGATCCTAAAAAAGATTCGGGATTTACCATATTTTACATGGGAATAAATATAGGAGGATGGATCGCACCCCTGTTATGCGGTTGGTTGGCTTATGAATATGGATGGCATTATGGTTTTGGTCTCGCAGGTATCGGTATGTTGACAGGTCTCATTGTTTTTTGGCGGGGTATTCAAAGTAATGTTTTTGGTAATCGAGGTCTGCCACCTAACGATCAGGTAATGAAAAAGAAAGTTTGGGGTGTTAAACAAGGCATTCTCGTTCCAATATTGGCAGTGCTATCGGCACCATTGATTGCGTATTTACTTTCTGCATATAAATCATTAGGTGCAGAAGGTACTTTTTTCGAAGATCAAAATATTGTGAACATCATCTTTAAGTTGATCGGTATTACCATACTTGTTTATTTGGGTTACATTATGTACAAAGCTACTCTCGATGAGCGTAAAAAACTTTTCGTGGCTATTTTGATTACTTTTTTCATGACTATTTTTTGGGGATTTCACGAACTTTCAGGAAGCGTAATCACTTTGTTTGCGTCAAGAAATGTTGAGCTTACATTGATGTCAGCAGCGCAAACGAACTCATTGAATTCGATGTGGATTATCATCTTAGCTATTCCCGTTTCGTTGATGTGGACGTATTTGAGCAAAAAAAACCTTAACCCAAGAACGCCCTATAAATTCGGTCTGGGCTTGGTCTTTGCCGGTATCAGCTTTTATGTTCTGGCCCTAAGCGGTGCGAGTGCCAACGCAGATGGTCTTGTACCTTTCACATATCTATTGCTGATGTATTTTCTGATTTCCGTGGGCGAGCTGTTTATGTCTCCCGTAGGTCTTTCGAAGATTACCGACCTTTCTCCCAAACGCATCGTTGCTTTTATGATGGGTGTGTGGTTTTTGGCAGTTGCCTTTGCTTTTCAAGTAGTCGGTTTTATCGGTAAGCAATTGGCCATCGAGAGTACCGATAAGAATATTGGAGGTTTCGAAACATTAACTGTGTACACTGATGGATTTCAGTTGATTGCGCAGTATGCTTTGGGTGCGGGTATAATAGTACTTTTAGCATCACCGTTTATTAAACGGCTGATGGGTAATGTACACTAATATCTCTATTCAAAATAGTACGCTCCCTTTTCGCCCGTATAGTGAAAAGGGAGTTTTCTTTTTTTACAGGTGGCCGCCCATCGGGTCACATAACTTCTGTAGTTGCTACCATCGGCAATAATTACTTTTGGTGAAGCCCTATCGATCAATCGTTCAAGATTTAATTTGGGGGATTGTGTCAGCACCAAATATTCAAAGTTTTCTGTTTCCTTAGGATAAACACCAAGACTATCGATAACTAGAATACGCTTATTGTTCCATTGATAGCTATTTTGAGAAGGTAGATAGTTTACAGATGCAATCCGTTCGGCCACTTGATAGTCGGCAACCATTTTTTGTGTACGTTCGACGTCTTTGGCAGTGACTGCTAAGTTTTCTCCACCTTGGTGAATCAAAACGGAGTTGCGGGTCTGATGCGCTAAGAGCAGTGCATCCTTTTGTTTAGTTTCATATGCAGCATAAAACGACCATAATTGAAAACCGATAATTGCTATAGCAAGGGAAATCGCTTTTTTAAAATTCGGTTTGCTAAGAAAAAGCACCGCGCAAATCAAGATGCCATAGGCAAATACCAGTTGAACCGCGTCAAAAGAAATATTCCGAAAGACAAACGCTTCTTGCTCGGCAACCCAGGCGATTATATCATTCATCCAACGAATTAAAGTATCGTATATAGCCACTAAAAAATCGGGTAACCAATTCAAGAGCGCCAACAGAATGACCAGCATACCCATTCCCAAAATCAATCCCAACGCAGGAATGATCAAAAGATTGGAGATAAAGAAAAGTCCCGGAAATTGGTGAAAGTAGAACAAGCTAATCGGTAAAACTCCCAATTGCGCCGCAATGCTTACTGATAATAATTGCCAGAAGTATCGAATTACTTTATTTTTTGGATTCCAGAATTGCTGTAAAAGCGGATATATCCACACAATAGCCAACACGGCCGCATAGCTCATTTGAAATCCCACTTGAAACAATAGGTTCGAATCGATTACCAAGAGGATAAAGAACATTGACAGTGCCAAAATATTAAACGTGTTGCTGGGTCGGTTCAGATATAACGCGTACGCCACGAACGAGAACATGGTCACAGCGCGAACGACAGATGCGGATAGGCCTGCAATTAAGGCAAAGCCCCAAAGAAGCACAACAATAACAATTAGTTTTAGAGTCTTCCCTTTTGGAAGCCTTTCTAAGGGCCGTAATAAAAATTGAAGTAGTAATAGCAAGACCCCAATATGTAAACCTGAGACGGCCAAAATATGCACCGCTCCCGCATTTTTGTAGTTGTTGTAGGTTTCCGCAGAAATATCGTTGCGTTGGCCTAGCAGCAGAGCCTGAATTATTCCGAGCTCTTCCGTACCGAAATCGGCTTGTTTTAATTTGTCGATAATCATGTTGCGAACGGAAGCAGCTACGCCATATATAGTCGAAGAAGAATTTTCTTTCAGCAAATAGTTACCCGCATTTAATCGAAATTGATGCGAAATACCCAAACCCTTCAAATAGCTTCTGTAGTCAAATTGATGCGGATTCAAGGGCGGATTTATTGCAACTGGCTTGCCAGAAATGATAAGTTCGTCATCGACTTGCAGTTTTTTTTGAGTCATGGAATCCAAAGAAAAGCTGAGTAAAATTTTTCCGGATGAAACTCTGTTTTCCAACGATTCAATGTTGGCGACATATCTATCCGAAAATGTAGTCGGTTTCAGAACTTCCCTGATTTTAAGCTTCCAAGTCCGATTTCCTTCAGAATTTTGACTTGAGTAGTGATCGGTATGGTTTTCAGGGCGTGACAGTGCCACTGCCAAAATTCCGATGCTCAAAGTAGCTAGGGTAAAGACGATTCCGAATCTTGGGGTGGTATTATATTTATCCTTATAAAAAAGAAATCCGAGGAAAATCAGAAACACGACAGTGAGTACGAGTGGAAACGCCATGTCTGCCTCGAAATATTGACCTATCAAAATTCCCAAAACCAACAATAAGGTCAATTTTATAGGAATAAAGCGTAGCAGTTTCATCTCAATCTATCAATTCAATAATAGCTAAATGTAACAATTTGAAAACGAATTGATTTGAAGATTTAAAATGTAGTAACCGGCGTTTGAACTTGAGCTTGCGCTTGAACTTTAATTTTAAAGCACCCTTGTCGCCTTTATAAAAGCATTGTTCCAATACCCTTCGCGCAATGAAGAAACGATAACGCCGCGTGAAGATGAAGCATGAACAAATTTGATTTCGTTATTTTCAACGTCCACCACCATACCGACATGGTTGATTCGCTTAGCACGTTTGCTAGTCCTAAAAAAAAGCAGGTCGCCTTTGGTAACTTGATTCAAACGAATTCGTTTGCCTTCTTCGGCCATATGATATGACGTTCTGGGTAGTTTTACATTGTTTTCACCGAAAGCTACGTAAAGTAGACCGGAACAGTCCATACCTTTTTTTGTCGTGCCGCCAAATTTATAACGTACTCCAGAAAACTGTAAGGCGGAGTGGATGATATCATCGGCCTTGGTTAGCTTCGACGGGCGAACTGTTCGAACCGATGTAGTTTCTTTTTTAGATCTATCTGTTTTTTTGGCTGAAACGAATACTTTTCGCGTTTTACTATAGGTAGTTTTCTTTTTTGAAACACCACAACTAGCAACCAAAAAAACTAGCAATAAATAGAAGATTTTATGCATAAACCAAGTAACGGTTATTCCACTTGGATATCAAAATTAAGCATTTTCAACGATAAGTGTAGCCACTTTTTCACTGGCGCCCTTTCCGCCCAGCTTTTTTTCAAGCTCATAGTAGGCTTCGAACTGTGCTTTGCGAGTGGGGGTGTCGAGTATTTTAAGCAGCTCCATTTTTAGGTTTTTGGTATTCAGTTCACCTTGTATGAGCTCTTTAACGACTTCTTTCTTCATAATCAAATTGACCAGTGAAATGTAATCGAGGGTTATAATGCGTTTCGCAATTTGGTACGACAACCAATTTGCGCGATAGCAGACTACTTGGGGTACTTTAAAGATTGCCGTTTCCAATGTAGCCGTTCCGCTGGTGACGATTGCCGCAAAAGACATGCTCAAAAGGTCATAGGTTTTGTTGGACACGAAGCCAACATTCGGATTATCTAGAAACGGAGCGTAAAAATCAGGCTCAAGGCTCGGAGCCCCGGCAATCACGAATTCATATTCAGGAAAATCATCGACAATTGAGAGCATAAGGGTCAACATTTTTTGCACCTCTTGTTTACGGCTTCCGGGTAAGAGGGCGATAATGGATTTTTTAGGATCAAGATTATTTTCTTTACGAAACTTTTTTGCTCCTATTAGCTTTCTGTGCCCAATGGCGTCGATTAATGGATGACCTACAAAATGCACTTTAAAGCCATGCTTTTTTTCGTAAAACTCCTTTTCAAAAGGGAGAATAACGTACATCGCATCGATATCGCGCTTAATGTCTTTTATTCGGCTTTCGCGTGAGGCCCAAATTTGCGGTGAAATATAGTAGTTGGTAGTGAAACTCTTTTCTTTGGCCCATTTGGCGATGCGTAGGTTAAAGCCAGAATAATCAATAAAAACAATCACATCGGGATGGAATTTCTGAATATCCGTTTTACAGAATTTAATGGCTTTTGAAATCGTACTAAGGTTCAACAAGACTTCTAAAAAGCCCATAAAGGCCATTTCCTTATAATTTTTTACCAAAATACCGCCTGCCTTCTCCATTAGGTCACCACCCCAACATCGAATGTCTGCATCATTATCTTGGCCCTTTAGGGCTTTGATAAGATTTGACCCGTGTAGGTCTCCAGAGGCTTCGCCGGCTATGATGTAGTATTTCATCTCAAAATAAAGTTCAAGCGCAAGTTCAAGTTCAGACTCTTTACACTGTCGCAGATAAAGTTCTGTTCTATTTTTGTTTTTTATTTCGGATAATTGTTGCGATTATTTTTATGAGTTGTTCTACCTCATCCAACAGTTTAGAAATGTTTGACTCGTCGCCATAATCTACTTTTTTCAAAATTTTGAGGTTGACCCTTGATTCCTTTAGTTCTTTTAGACTGATACCTGCTTTATTAATATAATCTTTATCCGAATTAGTGCCTTGCGCTTCGCCGAAATTTAGAGCAGAACTGCCGCCGGATCGTAATAGTTGATTCGCATAGTATACGTCGATCATATCATTGGGTAAACCTTTGCACAGTAATGCCGCATTTGCGGCAAATTCTACTAGCCTATCTTCTAAATCGAATTTTTTCTCCACAGTAATTTTTTTGAGTTTGAACTTGCGCTTGCGCTTGAACTTTAAAACACTTTATAATAGACAATCACCAAAGCTGTCAAAATAGTCGCAATCAAAACCCCTTTTGCCCGTTGATCCCTTCGGATCTTTAAAAACCCAAAAAAAGCGATTAGGTTCAATATAGCACCGAGAGCCAAAAGGCTTCCCAAGTGACCTTGCTTTACCGCCGCTTCGAAAGTTTCGGTAATACCGAGGTCAGAGAAAAGTAAAATATATAATAAAGTACCGATAGTATTTGCAATGATGCCGACTACAAATCCTATTAAAAGTTCTTTTTTGGTATTCATTTTTAATCAAGTTCAAGTTCAAGTTCAAGTTCAAGCGCAAGTTCAAAATTGTCTGACCTGTCGCAACTTTTTATTTTTGATAATTGTTGCGATTGTTTTTATGAGTTGTTCTACCTCATTCAATAGGTCGGAAATTTTTGATTTGTCGCCATAATCTACTTTTTTTAATATTTTGAGGTTGACCCTTGATTCTTTTAGTTCCATTAAACCTATGCCTTCTTTATTTATATAGTCTCTATCCGAGTTCGTTCCTTGCGCTTCGCCGAAAATTTAAAGCGGAACTGGAGCCGGATCGTAGCAATTGACTTTTTTAACATAAACCGATCATATCATTGGGTAATCCATTACAAAGTAACGCCGCCTTTACGGCAAAGTTTACCAATCTATCCTCTAAATCAAATTTTTCTTCCACAACAAATTTTTGAGTTTGAGTTTGAACTTGCGCTTGAACTTACTAGAGCCCCCAATCGTTTAACGCTTGAATAGCATGGTGCGCCGTCAAATCGAACTGGGTTGGCACTACCGAAATATAATTATTGGCCAATGCCCATTCGTCGGTATCCTCCCCTTTGTCCAAAAGTTCGAATTCTCCGGTTAACCAATAGTAATCCTTGCCCGAGGGGCTTTTGCGTTTGTCGAATTTCTCCTTCCAATTGGCACGTGCTTGTCGGCATATTTTTATTCCTTTTAATTCCTTTTTTACTGCTTTGGGAATGTTGACATTGAGCACCACGCCGTTCGGAATTCCGTTTTTAAGCGCTTTACTTACGATGGTCTTAATGGCTTCGGCAGCAGGCTTAAAATTGGCTTCCCATGTGTAATCGCATAGCGAGAATCCTATGGCAGGTATTCCCTCGATACCAGCTTCAATTGCGGCGCTCATGGTGCCCGAGTATATAACGTTTATCGATGCGTTAGTACCGTGGTTTATACCACTGACACAGATATCCGGTTTCCTTTTCAAAAGTTCCTGTAGGGCCAATTTTACACAGTCGGCCGGGGTACCGCTGCAGCTATATTCCTCGGGTGCGCCATTTTCTAGGTCTACCACCAACTTTGCCGAAAATAGGGTGTTATCTAGAGTAATCGCGTGGCCTTTGCCCGATTGTGGGCTGTCTGGCGCAACGACTACTACATCGCCCAATTCCTTCATATAGCTGACCAAAGCTCGAAGTCCGGGCGCGGTAATGCCATCATCGTTCGTGACCAAGATCAAAGGTTTTTTCATGAGAGATACTTTCTGACGTAAAAATACGTTTTACAGAACATATCGGCCTAAGTTCGTTTAACAAAATATTAATGCGACCGCTCAATGGTGGCATGGTTTTTTCTGTATCTTAGGGAATTCATTATATTTAGATGTATATATTTCCGTTTGCTATCTAGCGCGTGAGTAAAAACTCCGAAATTTTAGTTTTTATGAATTGAACAATAATCATTTTTGAACCTATATTTTAGGATTAAATGGCGAATTTAAACCCGCCTGATGAACGGGCAGGTACTACCTGTAAAAGAAAAAAAATAAACATATGAAAAGGAATCTTGCTTATATACTTGGGGTAATGTTAATCTCTGTGGCCTCTTGTAGCTTTACCAATAAGTCTTTTGAAAATGATGATAAAGACAAATTGCTATTGGATCTTATTACCTATGTGCTGCAAAAGGGCCATTACGAGCCCAAAGATATCAATGACGAATTTTCGGTAAGTGTTTTCGAAGATTTTATCGATGTAATCGATCCTACGAAACGGTATTTTCTTGAAGAGGATATTAAAGAGTTCGAACAGTACAAGTTTCAGCTCGACGATCAGATTAAGAGTACCGATATTTCTTTTTTCAATTTGGTCTACGATAAATTGATGGTTCGAATGAACGATGCCAAGGTGCTCTATAAAGAGGTTCTTGATGAACCATTTGACTATTCACAAAACGAAAGTATCAACATCGAGTACAAAGAAATGTCCTTTGCGGCAAGTAAAAAGGATTTAAAGGAACGTTGGAGACAACAACTCAAATATGCCACGCTAGGTACTTACGATTCAAAGATGAGAAGGGTTGAAAAAATCAAAAAAATGGAGACGGTAAGTGTGGATGGCAAGGATGTTACGGTAGAAGATAAAAAGTTTACCGAGAAAATCATTGATGACAAGCCCATGACACCTAAAGAGGCCGAAATAGCTTCTCGGGAATCTACACGAAAAACTTTGGACGATTTCTTTGATTTCGTCGACGACCTAGAGCGCAAAGATTGGTTCGTACAGTACATCAATACTATTGTAGACGAATTCGATCCGCATACCTATTATTTTGCCCCCGACGATAAAGAGAAATTTGATATGAGTATGTCGGGTAAGTTTGAGGGTATTGGTGCCCGTTTACAGAAGAAACCCGAAGGAGCAAAAATAACGGATATAATTTCAGGCGGCCCGGTTTGGCGAGATGGGCAGCTAGAAGTAGGAGACCAGATTTTAAAGGTC
>ENA-ORXM01003769-ORXM01003769.1-marine-metagenome-genome-assembly--contig:-NODE-3769-length-14457-cov-4.179416_pt1 | contig 14457 bp, 12 predicted proteins | sample MGYA00237867_ERZ511480 | MGnify/ENA primary metagenome ERZ511480 (study PRJEB26309, sample SAMN06266103) | marine metagenome | isolation source: Algal blade | place: United Kingdom:Sidmouth, United...
AGGATGCGCCTGCAAAAACAGGTTTGAGTGAACAACTCTCTAAAGACTTAAAAAAAGCGGGATTCAAATTTGTAGGCCCAACCATTGTTTATGCATTTATGCAAGCTGTAGGCATGGTAAATGATCACATTGTTGACTGTGAATTTCGATTTGAATAAAAGGCCAAAGAAATTAAACGCCAATAAAACTCCAACAAGTCAATGAGTAATAAGGAATTACAGCGGTTACCGCTAATGGAACATTTTTATACCATACAAGGCGAAGGTGCCTATACTGGGCATGCAGCTTATTTTCTGCGCCTAGGTGGCTGTAATGTGGGCTGTGTTTGGTGTGATGTAAAAGACAGTTGGGATGCAAATGCTCATCCACAAGTTTCCGTAGAACATCTTACAACACTTGTTAAAGAAAACAGTGAAAGTAAACTTGTGGTCATAACAGGTGGCGAACCGGCTATGTATAATTTACATTCGCTCACAGACAAACTGCAGTCATCGGGCTATCAAACGCATATTGAAACAAGTGGGGCCTACCCTATTCAAGGCACATTTGACTGGATTACCTTATCACCAAAAAAATTCAAAGCCCCTGTTACATCTGCAATGGATAAAGCAAATGAATTGAAAGTGGTTATTTATAACAAGAGTGATTTCGCATGGGCCGAAGAACATGCCAAACAAGTAAACAAAAGTTGTAAATTATTTCTACAGCCAGAGTGGAGCAAACATGAAAAAATGCAGTTACTCATTTTTGAATATGTGAAAGAAAATCCACAATGGCAAATTAGCCTTCAAACTCATAAATACCTCGGTGTAGATTAAAGATAGTTAGTTCAAGAGCAAGAATAAACCTGCTGCGAGCACTGCACCAATAATTGGCCCTACAACGGGAATCCAACTATAACTCCAATCGCTGGTTCCTTTAAACGGTAATAACTGATGTGCTATTCGTGGTCCGAGATCACGTGCAGGGTTAATTGCATAGCCTGTGGTGCCGCCTAAAGAAAGACCAATAACCCAAACAAGCAGCGCAACAGGTAAAGCGCCAATAGATCCCAAGCCAAAAGTCTCAATTTCTTGATCGATAAGCCTGAGCTCAGGTGCGGCAAAATAAAGCACGGTAAACACCAACACGAAAGTGCCCATTAATTCACTAAACAGATTTGAGCCCGTATGTCTAATTGCCGGCTCTGTAGAAAATGTGGCGCGTTTTAACCCTTCATCTTCTGTAATTTTATAGTGAGGCTTGTAAAAGAAATAAACAGCCATGGCGCCTAAGAATGCACCAATAAATTGAGCGAGAATATACATCGGTATTTTTGCGGCCTCAAATTTTCCTGCAACGGCTAAACCAATTGTCACTGCCGGATTGATGTGTGCACCGCTGAAAGGTGCAGCAATACTAACACCCACAAATACAGCAAATGCCCAAGCCGTGGTAATTACAATCCACCCTGAGTCATTTCCTTTTGTGCCTTTTAATAGCACGTTGGCAACAACGCCGTTACCAAGAAGAATTAAAAAAAAAGTTCCAATAATTTCAGCGATAAATGGTGTCATGAATTCGGTTTTTGCCATTGAGTAACTCTGCCAACTGCATCGTGCCACTTACCAACCAGTTGTTCTTTACGTTCCTCTGTAATTTGGGGATTAAAAGTAGTATCAATTTGCCATTGCGAACTAAGTTCGTCAACATCTTTCCAAAAGCCAACCGCCAAGCCGGCCAAATACGCAGCGCCAAGTGCGGTGGTTTCAAGCACCGTTGGCCTTACAACTTCAGACTGAAAGATATCTGACTGAAACTGCATCAGGAAGTTATTTGCTACAGCGCCGCCATCAACTCTAATTTGCTGAGTGCTTCTACCAGAGTCTTTCTCCATGGCCTTTACCAAATCATAAACTTGATAGGCGATACCCTCCAAGGTAGCCCTTGCAATATGATTTGCGTTTGTGCCACGAGAAATTCCGAAAATGGCACCACGAGCATATTGATCCCAATGAGGGGCACCCAAACCAGTGAGAGCAGGTACAAAATACACACCGTCGTTATCGTCAACGGCTGTGGCCATGGCCTCAATATCTTTTGATTCTTTAATTAGCTTGAGTTCATCTCTCAACCATTGCACCGCTGCACCACCAATAAATACACTGCCCTCTAACGCATATTTTGTGACTCCATTTCGCTGCCAAGCAATCGTAGTAAGTAAATTATTTTCAGAGTCAACTGGTTCTGTTCCGGTATTCATCAGTAAAAAACAGCCCGTACCATACGTGTTTTTCACCATGCCGGGGTCCACGCACAATTGTCCAAATAAAGCAGCTTGTTGATCTCCTGCAATACCCGCAATAGGTATCTCAACTCCTAATTCATCCTTATTTGAATGGCCGTAAACCTCTGAGCTTGATTTTACCTCAGGCAACATGGAAAGAGGTATATCGAAAAGGTCTAGCAATTCCTCATCCCAAGCCAGCGTATGAATATTATACAACATTGTTCTACTGGCATTACTCACATCGGTAATGAAAGTCTCTCCCTTAGTGAATCGCCAAACTAGCCAAGTATCAACCGTGCCGCAAAGAATCTCACCGTTTTTTGCTCTTTCTCTTGCGCCATCAACATGATCTAAAATCCATTTAATTTTTGAGCCAGAAAAATAGGCATCTATAACTAGCCCAGTTTTTTTTCTAATGAATTCACTTTTGCCTTTTTCCTTTAGCTCATCACAAAATTCGGCCGTTCTTCTATCTTGCCAAACAATGGCATTATAAATTGGTTTGCCCGTGCTTTTCTCCCATACCACAACTGTCTCTCGCTGATTGGTAATGCCAATTGCAGCCAAGTCTCCACCATCTTTTTGAATAGTTTCAATAACATGCTTTGCCGTCTTTTTCTGAGATTGATAGATTTGCTCAGGGTCATGTTCAACCCAGCCAGAGGAAGGATAGATTTGCTCATATGGCTCTTGCGAAGTGGCCGTTGGATTTCCTTTATTATCAAATGCAATTGCTCGCGATGATGTGGTTCCTTGGTCTAGGGATAAAATATAGCTTTTCATTGTGGTTTATTGTAAAATGTACTGTTGCGCTAGTGCTGTGAATGATTCAATTTGTTCGTTCACCCAATCTTCCGAATGATTCATTTCGGTTGCCATTAGAGTCGCAACTCGCTCGGCGCTTTCTTGTGCTGCCCTTGCATCGAAGAATAGAAGGCGTATTCTACGTGCCAACACATCTTCAACGGTCTGCGCCATCTCGTAACGAATGGCCCAAACAACTTGCGCCATCACATATGGATAGTTTGGATGAATTTTTTCTGATAGCTCGGGATGCTGCATAAAGGCCTCAATGTTTGATTGATCGGCACCATAGTATTGCAATGGGTGGTCATCGATGCTTTTCTTTGAAACATTTCCATGAATTGATAATTCCTCTGTTACACATTCAGAATCGGGTAACTTGTGCGTTCTTATTGCTTTGTCAATTGCGTCTTCTGCAATTTTTCGATAAGTCGTCCATTTGCCTCCAGAGATGGTAAGCATTCCTGATTCAGAAACCAAGATTTTATGGCTTCGTGAAATTTCTTTAGTTCCTTTCGAATCGTCTTTTGGCATAGCGAGAGGTCGCAACCCTGCGAATACAGAGAGCACATCTTCTCGGCGCACAGTTTCAGTAAGGTATTCATTTATGTTGGCAAGAACAAATTCGATTTCGGTTTCTAGTGCTTGCGGATCTATCGAGGCTTCATCAACTGGGGTATCAGTAGTTCCAATTACTAGTTTATCGTGCCAAGGTACAGCAAACAACACTCTACCATCGCTTGTTTTAGGAATCATTAAGGCATACTCGGTTTGCAGAAATTTTTGATCGACAACAAGGTGAATGCCTTGACTGGGTTTGATAGACTTTTTATGATCCTTATCATCAAGAGATAACAAATGATCGATGAATACGCCGGTTGCATTAATTACTGCTTTAGACTTCACCTCAAAGGTTTGGTCTGTGAATTTATCTCTAACAACTACTCCTTTAAGATTTTGTTTTTTGTCTCCTTTTAAAAACCCAACAACCTCGCAATAATTTGTAATTCGTGCCCCATTTTCATTGGCAGTTTGTGCAAGGTTAATGGCTAAACGAGCATCATCAAATTGCCCATCGTAATACAATACACCGCCTTTCAGATTCTTTTCTTCTAGCGTTGGCAAATATTCTTTTGTCTCTTGGGCATTGAGCATGGTTGTTTTTCCAAGACTCAGGCTTCGCGACATCCAATCATAAATTTTTAAGCCTGTTGCATACCAATAGTTATCGAAAGTTGAATAATTAGGAATTACAAAGGGTTGTTTTCCTACCAGATGTTTTGCGTTCTTCGCTAGGAGTCCACGTTCTTTTAGGGCCTCAAAAACCAATCCCACATCTCCCTGAGCTAAGTATCGCACGCCGCCATGAACTAGCTTGGTACTCTTACTAGAAGTGCCCTTGCCAAAATCGTATGCTTCGAACAAGGCTGTCTTGTACCCGCGACTAGCAGCATCTATTGCTACACCCAGACCACTTGCACCTCCCCCAATCACAACAATATCGAATTTTTCTGTTTGTTGTATTTTTTTTAATTCGAGACTGCGGTTCATAATTATTGATGCTTTTTTGAGGACACCTAAGTTAAAACATGACATTCATTCAAAGAAGGGAATAGTGAAGAGTTCGCACCAAAAAAGAAATTAATCCTCTACTCGTGGTTTCCATTTAATTTCTGGGACACCTTGCTGAAATGCAATAAAACGAGCGAGCACAAAAAAATAGTCACTCAATCGGTTTAATAACGGCAGTATTTGGTCGTGTACATGTTCATGCTCACTAACTAGAGACACCAGGCGCTCTGTACGTCGGCAAACCGTTCGGCAAATGTGAGCTTGGGCTATTGCTTCACTGCCACCGGGCAAAATGAAATGTTGTAAGGGATCAAGCTCGCTCTGCATAGCGTCTATTTCTTTCTCCGCTCTTGTAATATCTTCTAAGTCTAAACTAGGCAAGTTCTCTTTTGCCTTCTCATTATCTGGGTTGGTCGCCAGGTGAGAACCTACATCGAAAAGTAATACTTGAAGATGTTTTAAATATTCTTTTGTAGATGAGCCTGGTAATTTTGAGAGAAGCAACCCCACATGCGAGTTCAATTCATCTATTGTCCCATAGCATTCAACACGTGCATGATGTTTCGGCACACGAGAACCACCAAATAATTGTGTTTTTCCATCATCGCCTTTTTTCGTGTAAATTTTCATAGGTACAACATGTTTTTGTTTGAGATGGTCTGCTTGAAAGTGAACCGCTTAAGCTGTTATAACACCTTTTACATGCAGTTAATCGGTTAACAAACTACGTGCAATAACCATTTTCTGTATTTCTGAAGTGCCCTCATAAATTTGCGTGATTTTAGCGTCTCTCATCAATCGCTCCACGTGATATTCTTTCACGTACCCATATCCGCCATGAATTTGTACTGCTTCAGTTGTAATTCGCATGGCAGATTCAGCCGCAAAATATTTTGCCATAGCGCTCGCAGTTGAATAATTTTTTCCTTCGTCTTTCAACTTCGCGGCTTTCATAATGAGAAGTTCGGCGGCTTCTATCTCAATTGCCATTTGAGCAAGCTTAAATTGAATATCTTGATGTTGAACCAATTGCTTACCAAAGGTTTTTCTTTCTTGGGCGTAGGCCAAGGAAAGCTCAAAAGCGCCAGCAGCAATACCCAAAGCTTGAGAAGCAATACCAATTCGGCCACCATCTAAGGTTTTCATCGCAAATTTGAACCCGAAGCCATCATCACCAATTCTGTTTTCTTTCGGCACTTTTACGTCGTTAAACATAATTGTGTGGGTGTCTGAGCCACGAATTCCAAGTTTGTCTTCCTTTGCACCAATCACAAAGCCATCCATTCCTTTTTCAACAATCAGCGCATTGATGCCTCGATGTTTTTTCTCCGGGTTAGTGTGTGCAATGACTAAGTATGTCTCGGCGTTTCCTCCATTTGTGATCCAATTTTTTGTACCATTCAACAGATAGTGGTCGCCTTTATCTTCTGCGGTTGTTCTTTGTTTTGTGGCATCACTACCGGCTTCAGGTTCTGAAAGACAAAATGCGCCCAACTTTTTGCCGCTAGCAAGATCGGTTAAATATTTCGCTTTTTGTTCTTCTGTTCCGAAGTGATCAAGACCCCAGCAAACCAAAGAATTGTTTACTGATATGGCTACAGAATTTGAATTATCGATTTTGGAAAATTCTTTCATCGCTAGCACGTATGAAACCGTATCCATACCGCCGCCTCCAAATTGGGGGTCAACCATCATGCCCATAAAACCGAGTTCGCCAAGTTTCTTTATTTGTTCGGCCGCATAGATCATATCACGATCTCTGTCAATAACACCTGGTAGCAATTCATTTTTTGCGAAATCGCGCGCCGCTTCTTGTATCATGAGCTGTTCTTCCGTGAAATTGAAGTCCATTTTAAGATTTTGAATTTATACTTATTAATAAAAGAGAAATTACGCCACCTAGTAATATGATGAGGTAATTTGTAAGCCAGATTAGCCAAGACAAAGAAACACCAATAACCTCAGAAACGTTATATAGTTGAAGTGTAAGACTTACAAATTCATGGTAACTGCCTAAGCCACCAGGGGTTGGCAAAATGAGTGCGAGTGAACCCGATGTTAATACAGACATGCCAGCATCAACCCCAAGATGTTTTGATTCTGTTAAGCTTTTAAACACAAAAAATGACATGAAAAAGTAGCTCAACCACATTAATAGAGAGTACCCAACAAACAAGGGCTTGTTTTTGATTTTGACGATGGTCTGCAAGCCTTCAAAAAATGAAGATCGAACACTCTCCCATTTCAGCTTCAGCTTGTTCACTACTTGATAGCGCTTTGAAATGATTCTACCCCCAAAAAATAATGCAGCTAGCAAGGCGATAAAGCCGAATATAAAAAATAAAAGCTTTGGCAAGCTAAACTGCAAACTTTCAATTGTTGGTTTAAACAGTCGTTCATTTAAAAAGCCATAAAGAAAGTTGAACTGTAACAGCAAAGTAAGCATAATGATCACCAAAAGTGTAACTGCATCAAACACGCGTTCTGCAACTACGGTACCAAGAAGTTTTTCAAATTTCACATCCTCTTTTTTACCTAATACAACACACCGAATCACCTCTCCCAACCTAGGCACAAACCCATTTATAAAATAGCCAATCAGTACGCCATAAAAGGCGTTTAGCGGTTTTACTTTCTCACCAGAGGCATTGATGAGTTGCGCCCACCTTATCCCTCTAACAAAATGACTAAATAAGGAAATGACCATGGCGATACCAATCCAATAATAATTAGCGCCTTTAATTGACTCAATGGCCTGTTTTTTTTCTTCTGGTGAGAGTTTACTGACTTGAAAGTAAACGATAACAAGACCGAGAAGTAGAAAGAAGAGGGTTTGTAAAACTTGTTTTCTGGTTAGCTTCACGCTTATAGTTGATTACCTTCACGTGGAAACACAACAACAGGTTCATGCTCACCGGCTTCTTCTTTTGTCATCCATGCATAAGAGATGATAATCACCGTATCGCCAACGGCAACCTTGCGAGCAGCTGCTCCGTTTAAACAAATAACGCCACTGCCCGGCTCTCCTTTAATTGTATAAGTTTCGAAGCGCTCTCCATTATTAACATTCACAATTTGAACACGCTCATTCTCAAGAATTTTGGCTGCATCCATTAAGTTGGCATCAATGGTAATACTGCCAACATAATGTAGGTCTGCTTGAGTGACCTTAGCACGATGAATTTTTGATTTATGTATATGGTATAGCATGCGGCTGCAAACTTAATGAATTATCAAATTATCGATCAAGCGAATTGGGCCAAGAAAAATAGCACCTAAAATTACCATTTTTTTGTTCGTAGTTAACTGTTCAATCTCGTTAAAAGTTTTTGCGTCTCTAAAGCTAATATAGTCTGTTTCAATGAGAGGGTTGGCGTTAAGGTTAGCTACAGCCCACTGTTTCAATTGATGTATTGGAATGTTGTTTACATTCTGTTTACAACTCTTTAGCGTTTTGTAGAGTTCATTGGCAACTTTGCGCTCATCATTGCTCAAACGTCTATTTCTTGAACTTTTGGCCAACCCATCATCATCTCTAATTATGTTGCACATGTTTACACGAACATTGAGTTTTTGGTGTTTAATCATGCGTTTCAAAATCATGACCTGTTGGTAATCTTTCTGCCCCAAAAACAGTCGATCAGGCTCTACCAATTCTAGCAACCGGTGCACAACTTGGGCCACTCCTTGATAGTGGCCAGGTCTTGTAGCCCCTTCTAACACAAATTCAAGTTCACCCAATTCATAATTCTTCTGAAGTTGTGTTCCATTTGGGTACACGTCAGTTACTGAGGGAAGAAAAAGCACATCGCATCCGTTGGCCTCTAACATTTGCTCGTCATGTTGTAATGTTCTCGGGTATTTTTCTAAATCCTTAGCATCATCAAACTGAGTAGGATTTACGAATACACTGCAAATTGTAAAATCACATTTTGTAATAGATTGATGAATGAGAGACATGTGCCCATCATGAAGCGCACCCAAGGTGGGAACAAACCCAACACTTTTGTTGTCTCGTCTGTACTCGCCTACAACTGTTTTTAACTCATTTGAAGTATGGATAATCTTCATATAACACGAAGTTTTGCAGGTGAGAACAGGTTAAATAATCGCATGTTTATTTTACTTAACTTTGCAAGCCAAAAGTACTAAGAAAAACCAGTAGATGGATAAAGAGAAAATACTCATTGTAACGCATGAAATGGACCCCTACGTAATGATCTCCTCAGCCGCTGAGTTGGTAAGATCATTGCCCAAACCATTGCAAGATGAGGAGATGGATGTGAGGATTTTAATGCCGAGGTTTGGCAGCATCAATGAAAGACGACACAGATTACATGAAGTTGTGAGATTGTCTGGTATTAACATTGTTGTTAACGATGAAGATTACCCCTTAATTATCAAGGTTGCTTCTTTGCCAGGCGCAAGACTGCAAGTGTATTTTTTAGATAATGAAGAATTTTTTCGTAGAAAATCTGTATTTGCAGACAGAAAAACCGATGAGTTATTCCCAGATAACGATGACCGTATGATCTTTTTTGCGCAAGGCGTTTTAGAAACGGTTAAGAAATTTGGTTGGCCGCCAAATATCATTCATTTACACGGGTGGTTTAGTAGTTTGATACCTTTATTCATTGAGAAAGTATATAAGGACGAACCAGTTTTTGCTGACGCTTCGGTGATTTATTCTGCTTATGCTGAACAATTTTCGGGTGATTTAGGTGATGCTTTTTCTCAAAAAATCAAAGTTGATTCGAGTATTACAGATGAAGACATTGAGATTTTCAAAAAAGGTGATCACTTCTCTTTAAGCTTGGGCGCAATGAAATACGCAGACCACGTTTTAATAGCTGAAGAAGTTGAGAAAGATTACGCCTCTAAAATTGATCAGAAGAAATTAGCTTTAAAAAGCAGTGAAATCAATCCTGAGAATATTTTGAGCGTTTATCAAAAGCTGATAGAAAAATAATCAATGAAAGTATTTAGTTTGCTATTTGCTCTACTTCTCTTAATTGTATGTAGTTGTGAAGACCCAACAGATGTTGGCGCAGGAATAATTCCCCCAAGTGATGCCCTTGCAGTTGATAGTATATCATTTTTTGATATTACAGTTAACAATTTTCGTGATGATTCTATTTTGAATTCGAGTATTTCTCAAGTTCAACTAGGTCGTTATGATGATGAAACGTTTGGAAGTGGTATTGCCAGTTATTACACAGAAATTTTCTTTAATGGATTTTTTAATCGCTTGGATGATGCTGTGTTAGATTCTTTAGTTCTCTATTTGAATGTGACAGGTTTTCAGGGTGATTCGCTTGTACCACAAACAATCAATATATTTGAAATGGCTGACACGTTAAGATCAAATATAGGTGATGATGGAGAGTTTTATTATTTGTTTGAAACTGTACCGAAAGGTGATTTGATTACCGAGTTTTCGAATGTTGTATTTACCAGTAACCAAACAAGAGTTGACACAACGCTTACCTCTTTTCACTTGAAAACACAAATGCCTGAAGAATTTAGTAATAATTTATTTGAGCAGTTAAATGATTCAACGATTACCAACTCTAATGAGTTTCAATCTTATTTAAATGGTCTAGTATTTGAACCCGACGTAAATGCCGGCGGTGATGGTTGGTTTCAGATTGGCACCAATACAAGGCTACCAGAACTAACAGGGCTTTACTTTTATTCTCATAACGATACTGATACCGTTAAGAATGTGATTACCTTCCCAACTACAACAGATGCGATTATCAATGGAGTTTATTCTAGTGGTGCACAAAACCTCAACTTTTTGTTGAATGATTATGATGATGCCGACATGGCGCTCCTTAATCAAATTGATAATCCAAATCCGAACGGCAATGAATTTGGATACCTTCAAGGTGGAAACGGTACTTATGCTGAACTAAACTTTGACCAGTTGTTCGATGATTTTGATGGAGATAATCCACAAGTGAACTTGGCTCAATTAATTATTAAACCACAACTCGCAAGCCTAGATGATACGCTTAGTTTACCTGTTACCCTGTTTTTAGCTGAAGAGTTTTTTAGAAATGATGATGGCGAAAAAATTGGTCCAGTATTTGGAATAGACGGTAGCGGAAGGGCAAATACAGTTGATCTTTCCAGATTCGATCAGACTGCGACAGCATTTCGCGTAAGAGTAGATGAAGGCGAATATGAATATCGGTTTACCCTACCAAAAACAATACAGGCTATGATTGATGGTGAACTAGAGCCAACATTATATATGTTTGTAAACACACGTTCACAGTCAATGAATGGTCTTAAATTTGAAAGCAGTAATACTGAATTAGAGATTTACTATACCAAAATAGAATAGTTATGTGTGGAATTGTTGGATACATTGGTAACCGCGAAGCTTATCCGATAGTTATAAAGGGGCTGAAAAGATTAGAATACAGAGGATACGACAGTGCAGGTGTTGCTCTCTTGAACGGAGATATTAGGGTTTATAAGAAGGAAGGTAAAGTTGCGGAACTTGAAAACTTTATTGCCGAGAAAGACACTAGTGCAACAATTGGAATTGGCCACACCAGGTGGGCAACCCACGGAGAACCTAATGATGTAAACGCACATCCACACGTTTCTGGCGATGGTAACCTCGTCATCATTCACAACGGAATCATTGAAAACTATGCAGTACTTAAGGCGGAGCTTGAAGATCGTGGTCACGAGTTTAAGTCAGAAACTGATACCGAAGTACTAGCCCATCTGATAGAAGAAATTCATAATAATAATGACTATCCGATCCAAAAGTCTGTAAGGCTTGCCTTGCATGAAGTTGTAGGCGCATACGCCATTGTTGTTATTTCTAAAGATGCACCCGATCGTTTAATTGCCGCTAGAAAATCTAGCCCATTGGTAATTGGTGTTGGTGAAGATGAGTTTTTCCTCGCTTCTGATGCATCACCAATTGTAGAGTACACAAAGAACGTTGTGTATTTGAAAGATGAAGAAATTGCCACCATATATAAAGATGGTGAACTTCAAATTAGAACACTCGAAGCCGATTTACAAACACCTTTTATTCAGGAACTTGAACTGAAGCTCGAGATGCTAGAAAAAGGTGGATATGATCATTTCATGCTGAAAGAAATCTATGAGCAACCGCGCTCTATTTATGATACCTTCAGAGGCCGGTTTCATGTAGGCAGAAACTACATTCAACTTGGTGGCTTAAAAGAGCATGAGGCTAGGTTCAAAAATGCCAAGCGAATCATCTTTGTTGCTTGCGGCACATCTTGGCATGCTGCATTAGTTGGAGAATATTTAATCGAGCAGTTTGCTCACGTTTCGGTTGAGGTAGAATATGCCAGCGAGTTTAGATACCGCAACCCTATCATTACTTCTGATGATATCGTGATTGCAATTTCTCAAAGTGGAGAAACTGCTGATACCCTTGCTGCAATACAGCTTGCGAAAGAAAAGGGAGCAATGACATTCGGTATTTGTAACGTCGTAGGTTCATCTGTTGCTAGAGAAACTGAAGCAGGCGCCTATACGCATGCCGGTCCCGAAATTGGCGTAGCTTCTACAAAAGCCTTTACAGCTCAGCTTACCGTAATTACCTTACTAGCATTGCATCTTGGTGTTGCCAAAGGAAAACTGAGTGAAAGTGAATGGCAGGCTATTGCATCTGAGCTTGAACAAATTCCTGATAAAGTTGAGAAAGCATTAGATACCAATGATATCGTAAAAGAAATTTCTTATAAATTTAAAGATGCCACTGACTTCTTATATCTAGGTAGAGGAGTGAACTATCCTGTTGCTCTAGAAGGCGCATTAAAACTTAAGGAAATATCTTACATTCATGCTGAGGGCTACCCTGCCGGCGAAATGAAACATGGGCCAATTGCGCTTATTGACGAAACTATGCCCGTTGTGGTGATTGCCACTAACAATAGCATTTACGATAAAATGGTTAGCAACATTCAAGAAGTAAAAGCTAGAAAAGGTATCATCATTGCTGTGGTAGAAGAAGGCGAGAAAGAAATTTCAAGGTTTGCTGATTACGCAATTGAAGTTCCATCTACCATTGAGGCCTTTTCACCCTTGATTGCTACGATTCCTTTGCAACTTTTATCGTACCATATCGCTGTCATGAGAGGCGCCGATGTAGATCAGCCTCGTAATTTGGCAAAAAGCGTGACTGTAGAATAGGTAGCTGGTTTAAGCAAAAAAAACAATAAGAACAAACAAAAGGCTGCCTCAAAAGAGCAGCCTTTTGTTGTTTTGTTGACCGTACAAGGAGACCGACTTTCCACCAAACTATCTTAATATATAAAGTTTTCCAATTCCATCATGAAAGTAGTCTCTATAGCGTTCACTATCATGGGCATCTATCAATTCACCATTACGTTTCATTGAGATTTTGTAGAAATACACACCGTTTCCTATTGGGTCACCAAATTCATCGGTGCCATCCCATTGAGCAATACTATAGTAGTTATTTCCCTGAGATAATTGAATTTCACCGGCACTTGCATGAAGTTCTCTAATCACTCTACCACTTGGTGTGAAAATTTGGATCAAAACCTCATCAGGCACTTCGCCAACAATTCTTGCAATAAATTCTGTTGATGTTGTAAATGGGTTCGGATAATTAATCACTTGCGTAATGATGTCTTCATCTGTCACCTCAAATGAAATTAAGTAGTCATTTTCTCCTGCTTCATTCTGGCTCCTATCAGTTGCCTGCACCCTCATTTCATAAATTCCAGGGACAAATTCAGGCTTAAATTCTATCACTGCTTTGTTATCATCGGCATTACTTGCTGGGTAGAAGGTAATTTCAGGGCTTGCCGCAGAATAAACCGTTGGTGTTGTATTCCCCGGGTGAAGAACAACAATTTCGAAATCATCGGGATTGTTGAGCAGTAAAAATTCATTCTCGTCCGTTAGGGTGATTAAGATTTCTGGCGTGTCAGCCACCAAGTCACCATCAATAATATGTACACCATCAAAGGTGACGTCTAATAATGGGTTTTCTTCGTCTTTATCTATCGAAAACTCGACTAAGGCAATGTTATTGAAGTGATACTGCTCGGGTTGATCGTCATCAGGATTTGAGTCGATGAACAACAGGTTGTCGCCCACCAAATTTTGGGAAGCCGTATTCAATTCATACTCAATCTGCATGGTTTCTCCGGCTGGGAGCGCATCATATCTTAATTCTTCTGTTGTAGATCCGCCTGCTGCTTGATTATACGTATAGTCAACCAATACAGGATCCATATCTTTCGTATAAATATTCTCTAGTGTGTACCGTATGGTTACCGACTCATTTTGAAAAAACTCGAAAGGTGAGTTGTCGATAATATCAACAATATTAATGGCCATCTCTGGGAGGTCTTCATAGATCACCCGTAGTTTTTGTAATTGTGCCGCCGTAAAGTTTGATTCGTCTTTAAACTTTACACGAATACGTAAATGAGTAAACTCAGTGGCATCGATACTGGCGATTGAGAAATTGGTGTCTGCAACATTAGTAAACAACACACTTTCTGATTCATTCGCTCGCACACCAATTACGTCGTATAAAATCTGGTCACCAGTAGCGTCATCGTCAAGACTATTGTCCCATTCAAAAATTACTTCATCCCAAGAGGCCGCCGGTCCAATGAGAGGAGTGACAAACTCACCTTCTGCAAATTTTACTGGGAGTAAGAAGTTTTCGTCGATAATCTCATCGGCTGCTGTTCCAGCAATATCGTTCATTTCCGTGAAATCCAAATTTCCTTTTTGGAAGTAAAATATATACGGAGCATCTTCAGTAATCT
>ENA-ORXM01003771-ORXM01003771.1-marine-metagenome-genome-assembly--contig:-NODE-3771-length-14450-cov-4.511515_pt1 | contig 14450 bp, 10 predicted proteins | sample MGYA00237867_ERZ511480 | MGnify/ENA primary metagenome ERZ511480 (study PRJEB26309, sample SAMN06266103) | marine metagenome | isolation source: Algal blade | place: United Kingdom:Sidmouth, United...
GCCAGACTCTCCCCTAAACCAATCAGGTATTTAATCGCCTCTACCGCCATAAAACTACCCACCACACCTGGCAAGGCGCCGAATACCCCCGCTTCGGCGCAGTTGGGCACGGTTCCAGGTTTAGGAGGTGTAGGAAACAAGCAGCGGTAACAAGGTCCCATACCCCTCTCTAGGGGTGCATGAAACAAGCTCAGTTGTCCTTCAAACTGCGACATTGCACCATATAAAAGAGATTTGTCCATTAACACGCAAGCATCGTTTACCAAATAGCGCGTTGGAAAGTTATCGCTGCCGTCTATTATCAGGTCATAAGGTTCAAAGATAGTTAGGGCGTTTTCAGAACTTAGCCGCTCAGGATAAACGTTTACATTGACATGAGGATTGAGGCGCCCTAGCTGCCCCTGTGCCGACGCCGTTTTAGGCATACCGATATCCTCAGTGGAGTGCAAAACTTGCCGCTGTAAATTGCTCAGGTCGACCTTGTCAAAGTCGACAATGCCGAGCGTGCCGACACCTGCCGCGGCTAAATAAAGTAAAACAGGAGATCCAAGACCGCCTGCACCGATAACCAAGACTTTGGACTCGAGCAATCTCCTTTGCCCTCCTGCTCCCACACCCGGCAAAATAATATGCCGCGCGTAGCGGTCAAGCTCGTCTTTGCTAAACATCAGCTTAAGTTTATGCCTTCTTAGACATCATTAAGGTTAGCTATGGGAGAACCCCAGGCGCTCTTCTCCTCTAGCGTGAGAACTTGTCTCAGATGTGTTGCATTTACAACAGAAACACCCTTCCTACTATGGTCAACTCGTATTATCTTGAAATACACCAGACCTTATGGCAGCTAGTCTCAAACCGCAGACCCATCAGGGCAAATGGCGCAGCATGGCCTTGCTTGCGGTTGCTGAACTTCTTGCCATGTCACTATGGTTTTCAGCGTCGGCGGTCATTCCGCAACTTACCGAAGCTTGGCAGTTGAGCGGGGCGGAGCAGTCGTGGCTCACCATGAGTGTACAAATCGGCTTTGTGGTGGGGGCGCTTTTCAGCAGCATACTGACCTTGGCAGACCGCGTTCCAGCCCGCTGGCTTTTTGCTGTAAGTGCATTGTTGGGCGCTCTCTTTAATGGGGCGATTCCTCTATTTGTAAACAGTACCGAAGCAGCGCTCGTTTTACGGTTTTTGACGGGTATTACCTTGGCGGGCGTCTACCCTCCAGGTATGAAACTCATGGCTACGTGGTGCAAAGAAGACAGAGGGCTATGTATCGGCCTGCTGGTTGGCGCACTTACGGTTGGCTCAGCGTCACCGCACTTGTTCAACGTTTTACCCGTTGGTCCTGATTCAGCCGCCCTACCCTGGCGCCCAGTACTCCTGACGGCCTCAGGTTTAGCCGTGACCGCTGCACTCATGGCGGCGCTGTTTATACGCGAAGGACCGTTACTGAGCGGCGGCGCTAAATTCGACTGGCGCTACGCAAGCAAGGCGCTTACGGATAAAGCCGTGCGCCTGGCGAATTTTGGCTATCTGGGCCACATGTGGGAACTTTACGCGATGTGGACATGGGTACCAATCTTCTTGCTAGCAAGTTATGAACAAGCGGGGTTGAGCGCTGTCTACGCACGATTAGCGGGCTTCGCTGTCATTGCCGTGGGCGGTCTTGGTAGCGTCATGGCGGGGCGACTTGCTGACCGCTGGGGACGCGTCCGTACCACAACGCTCAGCCTTCTTGTGTCGGGGGGTTCAGCCCTGATTGTCGGCTTCTTTTTTGGTAAACCGCTGTTACTGACGGCGCTTTGCTTAGTCTGGGGTTTTGCCGTGGTCGCTGACAGCGCTCAGTTTAGTACAGCCGTCAGCGAGTTGAGTGACCCACACTATGTCGGCACGGCGCTAACGGTACAAACCAGTATGGGGTTTTTGCTCACCCTCTTTACCATCCGCATGATTCCGCCCCTACAGAACTGGCTAGGCTGGGAGTGGGCTTTTACCCTATTAGCCTTGGGGCCCATCTTCGGTCTGTGGAGCATGCAGAGCCTCAAAAAATTACCAGAGGCCGCAAAAATGGCCTCTGGTAATAAATAGGTAATTTGCCTATAGGTAATTTGCCTAGAAGTAAACGCCAACGTTCACTCCCGACTAGGTCAAGATTTTTGCTTGTTTTTGCTTCTCGAGCTGACCCTGGCAACAGAGCTGACAGGCGAATCGATAAGCGTGTCTTTAGGATTTTTGGGCGCAGGACTTGCCGAGCTGCCGCCCTTGTCATCTTCGGAATAGCCGTAGCCGTAGCTATAACGTGACTGCTGCGACGCTTCTTTGCTCACATGCGTTACTGCAATACCAAGCACGCGAACCCCGATACGGTTGAAAAGCTCGACGGTAGAGCGCACCTGACGTCTGTCCGTTTTTTGCTGGTTGATAGCAAGAACGGTTCCAGTTGCCAAGGGGGCAATGGTAAGGGCGTCAGCCACAGCTAGCACAGGCGCAGAGTCGATGACAATGACATCATATTCTTGACGCCAGCGGTCTAAGCATTCACGAAAACCTCGGCTCAAAAGCTCTGATGCTTGTGGCGTCGCTTGAAATGTCGGCATAACGTACAGATAGTCTTTTGCACCAATCGATACCGTGGCAGCTTTATGGGCTGTAAAAGGGCTTTTTAAACAGTCTTCTAGCGACACCTGGTGCATGTTTTTGATTCGGTACTCGCTGGCAATCACGGGTTTGCGCAAATCAGCGTCGATAAGCAGCGTTCGGTAGCCGTTTCTGACAAAACTCTCAGCCAAGCTAATCGCAATGCTCGACTTACCCTCACCACTGTTGGCACTCGAGACTAAAATGACTTTAGGATTGGCGTCCATAGTAGAAAAAAGCAAATTGGTACGCAGATAGCTAGACGCCTCACGCGGTAAGTTGCGCACCCCTTTGGGCAGGCGCGGAAACTCGGCAATGACGGGGTAGCCACTAACCGTAGCAACATCGTCGACGCTGCGCAGGCGGGTATCCAAAGCGTTGCGTAAAAGCAGTAAACCGTACGTCAAAATAATAGCCAGCAGCGCCGCCAGGGTCGCGTCGAAAAGCGGTCTGGGCGACTCAGGCGATGAGGGTACACTGGCAGATTGCATCACGTTGATAAGGGGAATGACCGCAACTCTTAAAGCCTCGAGGTCATTCAGCGTTCTAATTTTTTCCCTGCGTGATTCTATTTTTGCGTCAATTTCTGATTGGGGTGCGCCTGCTGCTTGATCCTCACGGATGCCGTTGGTCAATGCTTCAATTTGCGCATTAACCCCTGCAATACCCTGATCGATAAACATTTTGGCGCGGTCTTTATCCCACTCAACAGTGGCAAGCGAAAGAGCAGTTGCCTTTTCAGCTGCCCCTTCGGCGGTATTATCTTCAACCGTGATATGGATGAGACTCGAGTTACGGTCTTCTTCTACGCGTACCGAGGTGTCACCTCTGAGACGTTTGACATCACCTAGGCTTACTTCGACAGCCTCGGGGTTGAGCGCCCCAAGTGCGCCAATAAGCACGTCATCGCTTCTAACCGCTGAGCGGTACGTACTCGCATCAATAACGGGCGGAGACCAACCAGCGTCTCTCTCTAGTGGACGTGAAGAAGACGAAAAAAGTGTCGCCGTTGCCTCATAGATTCGTTCACGGCTATTACTCAAATTATAAACAACGACGCCTGCTAAGGCCGCCGCGACGAGTGAAAGTAGCAAACCCCGCCCGATAAAGCGGAGTAAATCATTTATGGAAATAGTTACTTCTTGCTGCATAGATGCCATCCTTTTACCAAACGCTTAGGCAGTATAGTACATATAGAGTACATAGGACTTGTGGGAACGTCATGAAAACTAAAACTAAGTTTAGCAAAAAGCCCGTTTCGAACGCACAGATATATCACACCGGATATATCACACTCTGGTCTTGCGTAAGTCCATATCTTCGGGTACTTGTGAATAGTCGAGTTTACAACCGTCAATGAATTCCTCGAGACACTGCCGAATCATGTAGTGGTCTGAACGCAGCGCCGCTTCTTGCAAGCGGTGAATCATAGACTCTAAATCACTTGTATCGAACGGTTGAAACTGCGCTAAGAAAATCTTTTCGTGACGCGTCTCGCCGCCACGTTCCTCAGCGGTCATAAGCTCTTCGTACATTTTCTCGCCCGGACGTATGCCGGTAAAGACAATTTGAATGTCAACATTGGGTTCAAACCCTGAGAGTTTAATCAGGTCTCTTGCCAGGTCGACAATTTTGACAGGCTCGCCCATGTCGAGAATATAAATATCTCCGTTATCGCCCTGCGCCGAGGCTTGCAAGACAAGCTGTGAGGCTTCAGGAATCGTCATAAAATAGCGCACCATATCGGGGTGCGTTACCGTCACTGGGCCACCAGCTTGAATTTGCCTTTTAAAGACAGGAATGACGCTGCCGCGACTACCCAGAACATTACCGAAGCGCACGGAAACAAACGCCTGTCCCGGATTGGCTTTACGCGCCGCGTCCTGAACGATATATTCGACCATTCGCTTAGACGCGCCCATGACCGAGGTCGGGTTGACAGCTTTATCCGTTGAAATATTGACAAAGTGCGTCACCTTGTACTTAATGGCAAGATTTACAAGATTTTTAGTCCCGACAATATTGTTAAAAACTGCCTCTTCGGGGTTCGTTTCCATAAGAGGAACATGTTTGTGCGCCGCCGTGTGAAAAATAACTTGCGGTTGGTAGTAGTTAAATACAAAGTCTAGACGAACGCCGTTCTGAATCGCGCCGATAACGCTGTGATACTCGATATCAGGCCAGTCGCGGTCAAGCTCACGCTCGAGTTGGTAAATGCTGTTTTCGCCGTGCCCGAACAAGATAAGCTCTTTGGGCCGAAAGCGGCAAACCTGGCGCACGATTTCTGAGCCAATCGACCCCCCTGCCCCCGTAATCATGACTGTTTTACCCTCGATATAGCCCAAAATGCTGTCAGTGTCTAGTTTTACCGAAGGTCGGCCCAGCAAATCCTGAATCTCGACCTCACGCATCCGTTTAATATCGACTTGACCACTTAGAAGTTCATAAAGACCTGGCATAATCCGGTAGGTAATACCGACTTTGTTAGCCGTTATTTTGTCGACAATCTCGCGCACAACTTGCCCGTTCGCAGAGGGAATAGCAATAACCACTTCGTCGACCTCTACGCGTTGAACCAGGCTGTCGAGATGTTCCAGGGTCCCCAGCACCGGTACGGTGGCAATGCGGTGCCCTACTTTGCGGGCGTCGTCGTCTAAAAAGCCCACAGGCTTCATACCCATCTCGGGGTGGCGCAGCATCTCACGCGCCATCATGGCACCTGATTCACCTGCACCGATAATAAGCACATTTTTGCGGCGAGTAGGCAGAACGCCCCTGTCTAGCCAATTTTCATGCCAGTAGCGCGCACCAGCCCGCAAACCCACCATTGCGCTAAGTGAAATAATCATGTCGAGCGCAGCAATCGAACGCGCGACTCTTATCGAGGGACCAAATAAAAGTAGGAGGGCACTGCCAATAACACCGACGCCTAAAAGCAAACGTAGAATAGCACCTAGATCTCTGAATGAGGTTCGGCTCCAGCTATGCTGGTGAAGACGCAGCAACTTCGACCCCAAAAACTTTAAGCCTGTAAGACCGAAAACCATGAGCATAAAGCCGGGGAACGTTTCCAGGGGAATATTGCCATCGTAACGAAATAGGAATGCAGCAACGGCAGCTAATAACCAAAACACAATATCTAGAAGAGGCTTGACCGTATTAGGCAAAGACTGCGGATTGAATTGCGTTATTCTCTTCTTAATCACAAAATACCTTCAGGTGTAACGGGTTTAAAATTTCATCAAGACCAAATTATTTAAGCAAGACCAAGTTATGTAAGTAGCCAGTCTACCTCGCTGCTCTATTAGAGGGCTCATCATAGCACCTAGAACTGTAACGATAAATAGTCGAGAAGTGATGAGTGAAATCTAATGAACGTGGCATAAAACGCATTTGCTGTTGGCTCCTAGTTGCTACCGGGCTCAGTGAACCCTGCTCAGTGAATCCTGCTTATCAGTTTAAAATGCTACCTGGGACAGCTAAGCGAATTATCTTATATCAAAGCTCACAAACTGCACCTTTTATATGGGCTAACGTTAAGTTCGTAATGATGTGATGGGGCATTAGCCTTCATTTGCACAAAACTTTTGTATAACGGTTGAGCGATTACATTTTAATGAGGTGGTGACTATGAATAAAAAATATTTATCAAAGAACGCTATTAACTGTCTTTTCGCAATTATCTTCGGTTTACTGAGTTGCGCCTTGGCGCAGGGTGTTATCGAAGTCAAAATTGCCGGACCCAACGACGACGCAGAAGAACTCATCGGCGAAAGCGCGGTAGGGCCTGCGGGCAGCGCCTATCTAGACAGCTCGGATTTAGAGCTTGTCGATGACGCCGACACCACACAAATCGTCGGCTTGCGCTTTACAGGCCTCGAGCTAGCCCCCAACACCCCCATCACGCGGGCCTATATTCAATTTACCGTCGATGAGCCGACAAGCGACCCCGCCTCACTCACCATTTATGGCGAGGCGAGTGACAACGCTGCCCCCTTTACCAATACCTCCCAGATACTCTCGAGCCGCACCCCAACGGCGCTGAGTATTCCCTGGTCGCCCGCGTCCTGGACCGAGCAGGGCGCAGCTGCGCAGGCCCAACAAACGCCTGACCTGAGTGCCCTCATTCAAGAAATCGTCAATCGCCCAGGCTGGCAGAGCGGTAACGCACTTGTGCTTATGCTTACAGGTGAGGGCAAACGCGTTGCTGAATCGTTCGACGGTTCGCAAAATGGTGCAGCGGTTTTACGGGTTGAATTTGAGACACCTGCGGCCCAGGTCGAAGAAACCGACGCGGAGATGCCAGCGACTCCAACCAATGAAGAAGCAACTGAGGAAAGCTCAGGCGAAACGGCGTCCCCTGCTGAAGCAACTCAGACAACACCTGAAACAGCAACACCCGAAACGATGCCCGAACCAGAAACTGAACCAGAACCTACTGAGACAGCAACGCAACCGGAAACCACCGAAACAGTTCAAGCACCTGCGCCGCAGCCCGACCCTGAAAATGGCAAACGCTACGCTCTGACAGGCGAAAATGTTACGGGCTCGGCGCTTGTCACGGATTACGGCAACGGAACCGTTATCGTTACAGTCCTTGTCAACGCTCAAGCCAGAAATGATGTTTACGGCGCACGCCTGAATATCGGAAGTTGCAGCGCACCCGGTACGCTTCTGTTAGACCTCGAGCCCGTTCGGGGCGACCGGGGCAGCTTGAGTGTGACGGCCTCAGAGGTCGACTACGCCACGCTGACCCAATCCGACCTGAGCCTTACACTGTTGTCTTCACCTGAGAGCAACGAGGTCATTGCCTGCGGCGAGGTCGGCGCACCTTAGGCGTTTTAATATTTACACTAAGGATAACGCCGCACGGTCACACTGTGCGGCGTTACTACATTGCCAACTACAGCATGAGGTCATGATGACGCTATGATTGACGCGATTATCGTTGGCGCAGGTGTAGCAGGGTTGACAGCAGCTCGAGACCTCTCAGGTGCAGGCTGGCAAGTTCTCGTTTTAGAAAAAAGTAGAGGTCTGGGCGGACGCGCCGCGACGCGCACTGTTCAGGGCAACCGCGTCGACCACGGCGCTCAGTATTTCACTACCCGGAGCGAGGCTTTTTCGGCTCAGGTCGATACCTGGCTCGAGCAAAACGAGGTGCAGGTTTGGCAGCGTGGGTTTCACAGTCTGAATGAAGCCGGTCTGCAAGCTCCGCACGAAGGCCATCCGCGTTACATTTTCCCGGACGGTATGAACACGGTGGGCAAGCTTCTTGCCCACGGGTTAAACGTTCAGCGCGAAACCAGAGTTTTATCGGTGACGCCCTCTCAAGCGGGCTGGACCCTGAAAACAAATACGGATGAAACCCTCGAGAGTCGTCACGTTATTATCAACGCGCCCGCCGAACAAGCGCAAGCACTCTGTCAATTCGACCTCGAGCCTCACGTAAAAGAGGCTTTAGAAAGTGTCGTTATGCAGCCCTGCTTCGCCCTGATGGCAGGCTTTCCCAAAGAGCTACAACCCGATTGGGCTGGCTTGAGTGTTGAGCTAAAGGACCATCCTTTTGCGTGGGTAGCTTTGGATAGCAGCAAACGTGCTGAGCCCAAAGACACTGTCTTAGTCATGCACAGTTCTCACGGGTTTGCCAACAGGGTTTTTGATGAGTCACCCGACACTGTCGAAACCAAAATGCTACAAGCACTTAAAAACATAGATGAGCGTTTTAACGCGCCGCTGTGGACCAATATGCAACGCTGGCGCTACGCTCAGGTAACCCAAAAGTACGAGCGAGCCTTTTTACAACAAGGCTCGCTCGTTTTTTGCGGTGATTGGTGCGGGGGTAACAAGCTCGAGGCTGCTTACCTGTCCGGCTTAGCGGCTGCTCAGACTCTAGCGCCTGTAGGAAAAACAACCGCTAGATAGTAAAGAACTACAAGACCCACCGGCGCACTCAGCATCATGATTGCTAAGAGGTCGCGGCGAATGTAAAAAAGAAACCAGCCGAGCAGGCTAAAAATAGCCAGCGCAACAGGGTAAAGGAAAAACAGGGTTCGTCCGATATTTGAAAATTCCATGTGGTTAATTTGTCCTCCTTGACCCGTAATAAAGAAAACGGCGCCTATCGACCAAAAAAGAAGAACACCAAGCCCCGCAATTTGTAGGGCCAGAACATTGAACAATGCAAAAACACGATCACCCGTCATAATTAACTCCCTTGATAATGCCTAAATTTAGCATGCTGACAGTACAGTATGAAAGACAATTGTCCCCTCGAGCTTAGCTAAAGCAGCATGCTAATCGGCCGGCCCATTGAGTAACGGAATATTTGCTTTTAAGTGAGCGCCATTATTTGACAAAACCTGCTGACTTGTAAAGCTCTACTACCCCAAGATACCGAACGACGGCGCAGCTTTAATATGCAGTTCACCCTCATTTTCGGTAACAATGTAACCTGCGCCGATAAGCTCTTTTGAGGCAGCCTCGAGCGCTTCTAAAGTTTCATTACAGTGATTTGCCAAAACACTAAGGGTGCAACCATTGCCAATAAAACCAATCGTTACGAAGACCCCTTTTGCTGCCATTGAGATGTTTGCGTCATCTAATACGATATCGCTAAAGCGTGTGTTTGCCATGACTTTTGCCATCCTTATAACCCTCTGTTCCTTATTAGCCTAGCAGGAAAACGTTGGAGAAAAAAGTGACGAAACGCAGATGTAAAACTCTTCACATTCTACATCCTCGTCACCGGACTGTGCATAGTGCGAGACGAGTAAGGCTGTCTAAGATAACACAAACGCCGCCACGACCATAAGCATAAGGCTGACTACAGTCAACAGAAAACCATTTAGAAAGAGCTTAGGATAGCGCTCTTTAAGACTTGGAAATGAGCCGAGCAGCAGCAAAATAATGCCTACTAAAAAGATACTGGCGTTGACAAATGCGGCAGATTGAATAGTCATAAAATACTAAATTTGGAGCCCTTAAGAAACTTGTATTCAGAAGGTGAAGTGGACTTCACCTTCTGAATAAGTTTACGGTCTCGAAGCAAGCTAGTTTGTAAGGTAAATACGTAAGCCAGCACTAATAATGTGAGATGAAAGGTAACCACAGTAGAGACCAAAAGCCTCTTTAAATCTCAATACACCTTTACTAAAGTAGTAGTAGTGAAGTTCACACCTTAAAAAGTAAGTTAAACATTGTATATTGCCCCGTCCTTGCGCCTGCTACTTTAGTCTGCGAAGTGAGGAACTTTATCGTGGGTTATTTACTAAGACCAAATAGGCGTTTTAGGCCACTGTTTAGGCAACCGTTTAGACCAATGTGGAGAGTACACTGCGGAGAGTATACTAAGTGAAGCTCTATTTAATACGCCACGGCGAAACCGACTGGGACCTCGTATCGACTCGAGGTGTCAAGGGTATGGCAGCGTCGCTCGCGCCGCTAACCCCGTTGGGCCGTTTGCAAATAGAAACGATTGCAACCGACTTTCGGCTTGAAGAGGCCGAGGCTATTTTGTGTAGCAGTTACGCACGCGCGTTAGAGTCTGCCGCGCTGCTCAGCCGAAAACTGAATAAACCTCTTTTCGTCGAATACGATTTACACGAATGGTTACCGCAAAAAGACCCCCTAGCCGATATCGACGCGACCCTTTTGCAAGAAGCGAGTAAGGGTTTACAACGTGAAATCGATAAGCATACCCCCCTCGAGCATGTTCCTTGGGAAAGCCTTGCCGAAGTGCGCTCGAGGGTTGTCGAGGTGCTGAAGCGCTACCGGCAATTTTCGACCCTGGTCGTCGTGAGCCACGCTGTGGTTATCAGCAGCCTTTTAGGAGTACAGCGAGGGGTTGATCACGCTGAAATCGTCACACTCGAGCTTAACTTGAACGCAGTTCCGCAATTGGATAAGGCAACGCTAGTAAGTGATAGATAGGCGAGCGTCGTAAGCTTTTAAAACTAAGCCTTAGAACTCTGTCTTAAAGCTACGCCTCTTTATGCAGGTATAGCGTTGTGGTCAAGGTTCTCTAAAGAGGACATGGCACCGAACAAATTCACTAGAGCTTTGTGCGTATATGTGCTAAACTTGTACTGAGTACAAAATTTTGGCGCAAGCTCTCGAGATGTGTCGGTAACGGTCAAACGCGCCAGCCCCAACCCAACGACACGTCGCTTCTAAAAAGGAGACGAATGCAACAGGTGCCTTCAGCCCTACCCGAAACCGATATGGTTCCGCCACCGTCCCAAATTTATACAGCACCTGACAATTCGGGTGAGGTCGTTTTAGGGCGTACCCTTGTTTCGCTTATGGATGAGGCGTGTGAGCGTTACAGCAACCCCAAGGCTTTGAATGGGCGGGTTGGCGACAGTTGGCAAGCCCTCTCGAATACAGACTTTCGACGGCGCTCCGAAGATTTAGGGCTGGGTTTGCTCGAGTTAGGCGCACAGCGCGGCGACTGCGTCGGCTTTTTTACACACAGCGACGTTTCTTTCTGCCTTGCAGATATGGCCTGTCTTATCACAGGGCTGATAGATGTACCCATCTACTTAACCCATCCCCCGAGCGCTATCAAACATATTTTGAATGAAACAGAAAGCAAAGTGCTTGTCTGCTCTGACACCACGTTACTAAGGGATATCGCAGAGATATTGCCAGACACAGGAGTGACAAAGGTCATTTTAGCCGACACACCGCCAGCAGCGCCCACACTGCCTAAAGGTATTTCTTTGCACACCTTTGCTGAACTAGAAACCACGGGCAAAACTGTGCGTGAGGCCCAGCCTGACAAGCTCGAGCTACTCCGGGCGCAGGTCAAAGCAGACGATACCGCCACCCTTATCTATACGTCAGGTACAACGGGTATGCCTAAAGGCGTAGTGCTAACGCATGAAAATATTTCGTCTAACGTGATTGCTTCGATTACCGGCCTTAAGGGTTTCAAAGTAGGGGCTGGCAACGAAGTTGCAGCTTCGTTTTTACCGCTGACACACATTTTTGCCCGCAGTCTGCACTATGCACTTATGTGGTCGGGTTCGTCAGTATATTTTACCGACCCAGAACGTTTACGTGACGACCTGAAAGATATCAAACCAACCTTTTTTGCTTCAGTGCCGCGCGTGCTCGAGAAAGCCTACGAGCGCATTGTGGCAACGGGCGCGAGCCTGACAGGCGTCAAGAAAACCCTGTTCGACTGGGCGATGGATTTGGCAAAACGCTATGACGTTGAAACGCAGCCGAGCGGTCTTTACGCACTGCAACTGGGTATTGCTGACAAACTCGTGCTTTCCAAGTGGCGTGAGGCGCTGGGCGGCGAGATAAAACAAATCATTGTCGGCGGCGCAGCCTTACGCGCCGACCTGGTCAACACCTTTGGCGCAGCGGGCATTTCGATTATGCAGGGTTACGGCCTCACCGAAACAAGCCCTGTCATTACTTATAATCGGGGCGCTTATAACCGGCCTGGCACCGTGGGGCCACCATTGGCAGGAGCCGAGGTGCGCATAGGTAAAGAGGGGGAAATCCTGACACGGGGACCGCACGTGATGAAAGGGTACTACAAAGCGCCCGAGAAAACAGCTGAAGTTTTAGACGAAGATGGCTGGTTCAATACAGGCGATTTGGGCGAATTTACCGATGATGGCTACTTGAAAATCACTGGGCGGCTCAAAAACCTTTTTAAGCTTTCAACGGGCAAATACGTTATGCCGCAACCTCTGGAAGAAACCCTCGAGGCCAGCCCCCTCATAGATACAGCGCTCGTGATTGGCGAAAGCCAGAAATACTGCTCAGCCCTGCTTTTCTTAAACGCCGAGGCTCTTGGCAGCGCAAGCCCAGAGAGCTTAAAGCAAGGCGAAATAAGCTCTCAACTCAAAACACTCGTGCAAGACGCCAACAAAGATATGCCGCATTGGTCAAGCGTTAAGCGCATCGTTCTTATTTTGGATGAGTTAAGCGTCGACAACGGCATGCTCACCCCCAAGTTAAGCGTGAAACGCAAACAAGTTTTAGAGCGCTACAAGACGTATCTTGAAGCGGCGTATGACAGCGACGCAGCAGACAGTGATGCAGTAAATCTGGAAAAAGGCGTTGTTGTTGATATTTGAAGTGAGAGAGTTGTTAGTTATTAGTTCTTAGTGATTAGTAAAAGCTTTAAAACTAAAGAATAATAACTAATAACTTTTAAGATTAGGAGATAACAATGGCAATAGGTATGAAAGATATGGGCGCGGCTATGAAACTCATGGGTCAGCTCGATATGGGCAAAATCAACAAGCTTGCTGAAAAGGTCGACTTAAACGAGCTTATTGGCATGGTCTCGAGTATGGACGAGGGTCAACTTACGACCATGATGAAGTTCATGAAAAAAGGTAAATCGTCAGACAAGGCCCTACCCCAGATAAACGGCGACTTTTACGATCTGGCGAGTACCTTGACCCCGTCACAACGCGAGATTCAGATGCAGGTTCGCGCCTTTATGGAAAACGAAGTCGAACCGATAATCAACGAATACTGGTCCAAAGACGAGTTTCCCAAGCAGCTCATCGGTAAATTCCGCGACCTCAACCTCATCGGTAAACTGTTTAACGATGACGGCAGCCGCGTTGCTGACGCCTCAATGATAGAGGGCATCGCAACGATGGAGATGGCGCGTATTGACGTATCGACGGCAACCTTCTTCGGGGTGCATTCGGGGCTTGCTATGCTGTCAATTTTAGTTGGTGGTGACGAGGCGCAGCGGCAAAAATGGCTACCGCCGATGCGCAACATGGATATTATCGGCGCCTTTGGTTTAACCGAACCCAAAGTCGGCTCGGGCGCAGCGGGCGGACTCACCACCACCTGCAAGCGCGACGGCGATAGCTGGGTTTTGAACGGTGAAAAATACTGGATTGGCAACAGTACCTTTAGCGACATCATTGTTATTTGGGCAAGAGATTTAGACGATGGCGACGTAAAAGGTTTTATCGTCGAGGCGAGCAACCCTGGTTATAGCGTCGAAAAAATTATGGGTAAAATTGCTCTGCGCGCGGTTGAAAACGGTCACATCACCCTGACAGACTGCCGCGTTTCTGAAGAGAACCGCTTGCAAAACGCTAAGAGCTTCAGAACCACCGCCGATGTCCTGCGGATGACCCGGGCAGGTGTCGCCTGGCAGGCAGTGGGCGCGGGTATGGGGGCCTATGAAAAAGCCCTCGAGTACGCTCAAACCCGTGAGCAGTTCGGCAAGCCTATCGGCAATTTTCAGCTTATTCAAAACCACCTGGTACAAATGCTAGGCGACGTTACGGCGATGCAGCAGATGTGCTTACGACTTTCACGCATGCAAGACGCGGGCACCATGCGCGACGAACACGCCTCACTTGCTAAGGTCTTTACCGCCGCCCGCTGCCGCGACGTAGTGGCAAGGGCGCGTGAGATTTTTGGTGGCAAGGGTATTTTGCTCGAGAACCATGTAGCACGCCTTTTCAACGACACTGAAGCCATTTACTCGTACGAGGGTACGAACGAAATCAACACGCTGGTCGTAGGACGGGCAATCACGGGTTTCAGCGCCTTCGTATAACAATTCGTATAACAAGGGGTTGAACCCTTTCGGGGGTAAGGTTTCTGGAAAACAATGTACTGGACACTGCTTCTCCAAACGGAATTGAGGTTCATGGCCTCTATTGAAATCTGTAAGGAAAGGACAAGCCCGATAATCGTCAACGTTCGCCGTAGGGGCAAAGGGCCCTTTGCCCCTACAGTGCGGGAATTTATAATCGGAATAAGCGTGAGGGACGAGGTTTCTTTAAAAACCTACCTCTATGAGGGTTGCAACCCCTTGTTCCTCA
>ENA-ORXM01003772-ORXM01003772.1-marine-metagenome-genome-assembly--contig:-NODE-3772-length-14450-cov-3.677033_pt1 | contig 14450 bp, 11 predicted proteins | sample MGYA00237867_ERZ511480 | MGnify/ENA primary metagenome ERZ511480 (study PRJEB26309, sample SAMN06266103) | marine metagenome | isolation source: Algal blade | place: United Kingdom:Sidmouth, United...
CCCCTACTTGCTCATGCTCAACAAGTTTGGTCGCTTGGGAAAAGAGATGACACTTTAATTGCATTTTCAACTTCCGGGAATTCAAAAAATATTTGTCATGCTCTTGAAGTAGCTAATGTTAAAAATTTAAATACTATCGCTTTTACTGGATCACGAGAAAGTGAGTGTTCTAAACTTGCAGATCTTACGATTATGGCCCCTTCAACAATTACTCATGAAGTTCAAGAGTTTCACTTACCAATTTATCATGCAATTTGTATTGAAATAGAAAGAAGATTTTTTAGCTCTTAACCTTGGAACTGATAGAGTTGAAAATAATTCTTTTTTCTCTCGATGAGCTCAACATGTGTTCCGTGTTCAAGAATTTCTCCATCTTTTAGATAATAAATTTTATCATATTTTCTAATAGAGCTTAATCTGTGTGAGACATTGATAATGGTTTTATCAAGTTTTAAAAGATTTTCTTGAATTTTATAATCTAAATCATTATCAAGAGCTGATGTACCTTCATCTAAGATCAGAATAGGTTTATCTTGATAGATCGCTCTAGCTAAAACAATTCTCTGTGCTTGACCACCTGATAAAGAAGATCCTTTGGATCCAACAAAAGTGTTCGAACCTTTCTCTAAACTTTCCACAAAACTATGAATCTCGGCGAATTCTAAAGCTTTCTCAAATTTATGTTCTACAAAATCTTTATCTAAGATAATATTTTCTAGGATTGTTGTATTAAACAAGTGAGGTTTTTGTGGGATATAGGAAAATAAATCCCTGAACTCATGAAAGTTATTTTTAGAAATATCTTTCTCACCGACAATAACGCTCCCGTGAGCAGTGGTTAAAAACTTTAAAACTAATTTAACAAGCGTGGACTTTCCAGAGCCTGATGGCCCAACGAGAGCAACCTTGCTCCCCTGTGCAATTTCAAAGTTTATTTTATCTAAAACTCTTTGCTCATAATCAAAACTGATATCTTTAAGTTTGATACTTCCATTTTTGATTCTTGAGTCTAAGTCAAACTTTTCATCCTTGCTTCCCAAGAAATCATACACTCTATCACCAGAAATAGACCAAGTTCGATAATTGATTAACGATTTAGTGAAATTTCGGATTGGGTCGATCAAAATAGCCAGACTGGAAATGAAACTCATTAAACTCCCTGCACTCATTGTTCCTTCTTGAATGTTTAGGACTCCAAAATATAAAATGAGACTGAAAACAAAAAGACCAATGAGTTCTACGAATGGATTAATGAATTCGATTAAATAAGAGAGAAACTTAACTTTATCAAGATATTTATTTTGAATAGATCCAAATCTTTTCAAGATATAATTATAAAGGTTTGAGACTCTAATGAATTTATTACCATCTAAGTATTGGGTAAACTCGGAAGAAATACTAGAGCTTAAGGATCTTACTGAAGCTCCTAGACTTTTAGATTTTTTACTCACAGAGCTTAATATGAAAGCGTAAACAGGGATCACTAAGACACAAATCAGAGTTAATTCAACACTGTGATAGAAAAGCACAAAAACCAGACAAAAAATTGAAATAAAATCTTTCAATACATCAAATAAGACTTTATTGATATTTGTATAAATACTAATATCATTCACGATAATATTTAATATATCTCCTCTGCTTTTTTCTTCTAATTGAGAAGGAGTCATATTTAAAATTTTTGCGAGTGTACTTGCTCGTAAGTTAGACGAGACTTTCTCAATTGAAGTCTTTAATCCATATCCGTTAAAGTATCTAAAGAGGTAATTTAGAAAAGCTAGTCCTAATAATAATAAACATAAATTTAAAATACTCGAAAAAGGTGTACCTTGTTTAAGACCTTCGTCGATTAATGGTTTTACGAGATAAGCTTGTGCCGCTTTAACAATTCCAAGAGGCAAGCCTAAAATAAAGAAAAATAGAAACTTTTTTTTCTCTGGTCCTAAGGTCTCTAAAACTCTGAAAAACTCTTTTTGCATATTATTATAACGTGACCATAGATAAGAGGATGTGAGTCATGAGGATTCCAAGGAAAAACAGAAATATATAAATGAAATTATCTTTAAGCATTTGATTCAAATATAGTTTAGATAGCAGCTTTTAGCTATTTGGTAATTTTTCTTACTAAACAAATACCCTTGTAACCTCTAGCCCTATGATTCAAGATCTATAATACTATTAAGCATGTATGAAACAATAATCTGTGATCTTGATGGGACTATATATCTGGACGACCTTCCAATTGGCCAAGTCGTTTCTGAAGTCAATCGGCTTCAAAAAAAAGGTATGAAATTTCATTTTCTAACTAATAATACTTCGAGAAGTCATCAATATTATATAGAGAAGATTAATAAGCTTGGAATAAATGCTAAGTCTGATGAAGTACATAATCCAACCATCGTGGCATCCAATTACTTATTAAAGAAATTTGGTGAAAATGCTAAAGCTTTTGTCTTAGGTACTGAAGAGTTCCAAAAGGACTTAGTGAAATACTCAAAAGCTGAAATTGTTCATGATAGTCCAGATTATGTAATAGTAGCGTTTGATCTTGGGCTTGAATATAAAAAACTACGAAAAGCTTGTTCTTATATCTCGCAAGGTGTGCCTTTTTATCAGACTCATATTGATAATTATTGTCCAAGTGAGGATGGGCCTATGCCTGATTGTGGAGCCATTTGTGAGATGATTTATTTGACGACTAAGGTTAGGCCTTTGAAAAATTTTGGAAAACCTAGTCAGGAAATGATTTCTTATTTTAAAAATATTGTTGAAAATGATAATAAGATTGCTTTTTTAGGTGATCGCTTAAATACCGATATTGTCATTGGTAGGAAGCTTGGAGCTTATACAGTCTTTGTTGAGTCGGGTGCTGATACTCTTAAAATGCTAGAAGAAGTTGAAATTCAACCTGATAAAATATTTAAAAACACTCATGATTTTCTCAAGACCATTCAATGATTTACTGACCAGCTGCAGTTATTACAGTATGTATTGTTTTTAAGATTATTCTAATGTCTAACCACAGAGATCTATTTTTTACATAGTATAAATCGTACTGAAGCTTTTTTAATGTATCTGTTTCCGAAAATCCATATCTATAGTTTACCTGAGCCCATCCAGTCACTCCTGGTAATACTAAGTGGCGGAAATCATAATAAGGTGATAAGTTTTTAAGTTTAGAATCTATAATTTCTGGTCTTTCTGGTCTTGGACCCACAAGACTCATATCACCTTTTAAAATATTATATAATTGGGGCAGCTCATCTATTCTAGTTAAACGTAGGAACTTTCCTAGTTTTGTGATTCTATTATCTTTTGGTGTTGCCCACCTTGCTCCAGAATCTTCAGCATTTAAGACCATTGTTCTTAGTTTATATATTGTAAATAATTTCCCCTGTCGTCCTACTCTCTTTTGAGAATAAAAAATCGGTCTTCCCTCCAATAATAATTGGATAATGGCAACGATAGCCAGGATGGGAATAGCAATTAAGCCTATAAATAAGCTTCCGAATAAATCAAATGCTCTTTTAATAAAATCGCTTTTAATTTCAAGTTCTTTACCTATTTTTTCTAGTAACCAATAACTATTCATTGCATTTAAAGAAACCTTGCCTGTAACTTCTTCATAAAATCCCGCAAGATCATAGAATGCTATTCCCTTTCTAACACATTTTTCTAAATATTTTTTTAAATCATTATTGCTATTAACAATATTATTATCAACAACTGAGATATCTATATTCTCAGTTAGATCATCGGCATCTAATTTTTCAGAAATCTTCACAAGATTTAACCCTACTAATGGAGCTTTTTTTAGGTCTTCTCTCAATTCTTCAAAGTTATACTTCGTTACGATAATGACTCTTTTAAATAAAGTGCTGTTAGTTAAGCTTTTGATAATAAATCGTCGACCTAAGTAAAGTAAAACTAAAGCAGTCATAATAAAAATAATCATATTTTTTTTTGGACTAATCCCAAAGCTCTTAAAAAAATAGAAAAACATAAAAGAGATTATAGTATTAATACTTATTCCCTGAAGAAGAGAGATTGCCAAGCCTTTAATTTTTAAAACTCGAAGACTGTATAAACCCTGTATGTAGAAAACTAGTAACCAAATAGGAAAAAGAAAAGAAAATGCATATAGATGTTGATATAAAAAATCTGTCTTAATCTGAAAGTTCTTAATTAAGAATATAGTTAAGAATAAACTCAAGTATAAGATTATCAAGTCGACTGAGACGATAAAGAAAAGCTTAATTTTTTTTTTCATAGCCAATTTTATTCTATTGCATTCTAGTAAAGATCTCTAATCAAAAAATAGTAACTAAACAAAGATTGCTCATTAAATACATTATAGTCAACCAAATGTTCGCACGGCATTAATAATATTAATATATTCAATAATTTATTAATTCATAATACTAGGTAGATTTTTTTTTAGGTCTTCTATATATTCATGAATATTTACAGTGAGTATTTTTAAGGCTTCTTTCTTTGAGTTCGCTGAACAAAACTGTACCTGATCGGAATAAAAATACGTATTAGATCCACTTTGACTCCAATAACTTCCACGATGCTGTGGATCAAATACAAAGGCTTTTGTTCCAAATGCTGCTGCTGCCTCCATAAGGTTATTGGGTATTACAACCATAAAATCAAGCTTTGAGATTAATACAGATAATTTTGAAATATCATCCTTGAGGTCAAACTTTGGTAGGCAGATTGGATATGGTCTAAGGTCCTCTTCATTAAAATGATAGTCTAAATTAATGAGATTAACATCTTGACCATCAAAAATCTCAATTAGCTCTTGATGATTATAGCAAAAAATTTCCCTATCTTTTGTCATATGACTCGTACCTACACTCACACCAATATTTAGTTTGTTTTTTTCGATACATTCTATCAAGATGTTTTCATTTGCTTTTAACCAACCATGCTTCCTATTGTTTGTATTAAGATACTTCGTTACATCTTTACCAACACTTATAATTTCCGAGTAAGAGTCTATTTTATGTAAAAGTGACTTATCAAAAAACCAGGCATAATTATAAATAGGAGCCTTTTTAACAACTCTTTTCATTCCATGAAAATTCAAATCAGGGAAGTTAAATTCCAATATCTCCTTAAATCGTTCATCACATGTAACCGTGCTTCCTACTTGAAACTCAGAATACATTACAGAAAAACAATACTGATAATTAATATTCTTTATAGTATGAAAATATAATTTCTTTCCGACTGAGTTTTCCTTAGTTCCTTTAAAGTTCTCTAAAATGATTCTTGCGTTTTTTGATCGTCCATCAAAAAACTCCATACTCTCTTCAATCGAGTTATAGTAAATCTTATAGAGAAACAATTTATTTTGTCTTTTTAAAGCATCCTTGATTCCTACCAACTTATTTTCTGGAAACAAACTTTGAAAAATATTTTTTTCAAAAAGAACAAATGTTATTTGCATTGCACGCAGGACTTGAGGAGTATTATGTATATTACTATGAATTTCTAACCAATCTTTTATAAAACTCCTTGCTTGATCAAATTGACCGGAAAAATGCAAAGAATACGCTTTATAAGAAAATGCTGAAGTAGCCCTATAGTTCAATTTTAAGATTGATTCCGAATAGTCGATAACTTCATCATAGTTTCCTAATTTATATTCAAACTCACATCTTGCAAGCAACAATCGAATTCTATTACTTCTGCTTTTTACATTTTGGGAAATCATCTCATGGATTTCGTCAAATTGCTCTCTAGACATCTCATTATCCATTAAATGTTTTCGTAAGAATCTAGCAAGTCTATTAACTTCTAAGCTACTTAAAGATTTTAAATCAGGGTACTTTTTTAAAACTCCTATTTTAGAATTAAAAATATGCTTAGAAAAAGTTTCCATACTCAAAACTTCCTTGCCATTAAATTGAGTTACAATCTCATCAAAGTCTCCCAAGTTAAAGAAAATACAATTGCGTACACTCAATGATTCCGACGTCGTTGCTAACTCATTAAGTAAGTCTTCATATTTCCAATGTGTCCAAGTTGCGACTATTGCATTAATAAAGTTGCTTATTAGTTCAACAGAAGTACTCTTTTTAATTGTACTAATATTTTGCCTCACGGCCTGATTAAAGATTTCAACAATTACCATTTCAAAACTAATAACACTTAGTGAGCTAAAAAAGTCAGACAGCTCTTTTTCGGACATTTCTAATTTCTTCAACATTAAATAATAAGCCTGATCATTCATTTGGCTAAGAGCTACAAGAAAAAAAGGAAGAGTTTCGTTATTAAACTCATTGCTTCTAAACTTTCCTTGTAAAGCTTTATACTTCTGTTCACTACAAAGAACTCTCGTTAATTGCTTGAACCTTGGATTACTAAATTTATAAAAAAAACTCAGCGAGAAGCTAGGAAAAGCATCTATCGTGATAAACGTAAATATCTTAAGAATGTATTTTCTCATCTCTCTATTTTCTTCATAAAATCTTTAAGGTTGTAAGAAGCAGATATTAATAAATTATATAAAATTAAAAATAAAAGGGAAAACATTAAAGTCATCTCATAACCATTTCTACCCACCCAGACACTAAATACTCATTTCTTTCAGGTAATAATAGGACTATTCAATTTAACAAAGAAAGGCTTTATCTTGAAATTTTTAAAATTTCTAGAATTCTCTTTGAAGAAGAACCACTTTTATGCAAGTAAAATGAGTCATGAACTTTTTTATAGTTACTCGGGAGAGGGTTAGTAGTTTCTTTTAGAAGTTTCAGTTTCTCGATTATTTCCAAATCATTTGTTACCTTAAACCCTGGCGTGAAATACTCGTAGTCGATCTGGCAACCAGTGCTTTGCATAAAGTCTTCATGTAGTACTTTTAAGAATAAGATTGGTCGTCTAAATAATAGAAAGTCTATATAAATGCTTGAGTAGTCAGTAATTAAAAGGTCAACACTGGGAAGAAAATCCGAGATTTCTTCACATAAGCTAGAGTTTAAGCTTTTTATATTACTCATTGACTCAATATTAACTTTTCTCTCGTAGAATGGATGCAGCCTAAAGTATAATTCAATAGAGTTTTCTTGCAAGTAAAGATTTAAATTCGTTGATAGAATCTCACTCCACTTTACATGTTTATTTTTTCTCCATGTAGGAGCTAAAAGAACTCTCTTTATTCCACTTCTTTGCTCATTGAGATAAAAATGATCATTGCGTGGCTGTCCTGTTACAATCACTTTTTTTGCTGGGCATCCATACGTGTTCTGAATAAGTTTTATCTGAGACTCAGAGGTCGCACAAAAGAAAGTGAAATTCCTTATAATAATTGAATAGTAAATTCTTTTTAAGTAGCTAACTTTTTTTTCAGACAGTCCAACTCCTTTAAACATTGCTCCATGTCCCAAGTTAATTACTTGTCGATTCACACCAGCAAACAAGCCAATAAAAGGGGTTTCTAGAGTCGAAGAAATCCAAGTCTTAGCACTAATAATAATAAAAATCTCACTTAGTTTTTTTCTTGAGATAAACCTTTTACCATATTCTTTTTCTAGGGTCTGCCTCTTATTACCTGACGAAATTAAATAATAAAGATTCTCATACTCTTCCTGAATTAAATATTCAAAAAAATATTTACTATTAAAGTTAAATGAGTTGTTATGACTACTCGTTATAATTATTACATTTTTCTTTGGGATCAAGATTGAAAAGAGGTTAACGGCACTTCCAAGCAGAAATTCGGTAAATCGTAGAACGGTATATTTATGCTGATTTTTCAAAAGATTAAAAGAATAGTTCAATTTTTCACATTCAGTCTCTTGTTATAAACCTCAAAAACCTCATCAGGTGTACCTACTAGTTCAACCTTACCTTTTTCTAACCAAACAACTCTCTGACAAAGCTCTCTAATAGTTGGCTCTGAATGAGAACAAAGAACCGCCGACAAATTCTTAGTTAATTTACTTTTTATAGCTTCCGTTGATTTTTTTCTAAAGTTAATATCTCCTACTCCCAAAACCTCATCAATCAAAATGAGATCAGGATTCATAAAAAGAGCAGTTGAAAATCCTAGTCTGGCTGACATTCCAGAAGAATAGGTAACAACTGGCTCATCTATGAAGTCTCCAAGTTCTGAGAATTCGATAATTTTATCGATATCTTTCATTATCTCTTTTTTGGTAGACCCTAAAATCAAACCGTTTAAGACAATATTTTTTCTTCCTGAAAGGTAAGGAACAAACCCTGCTCTTAAAGAAAGCAGTGAAACTTTACAACCCCAGTTTTTCACCTCACCTCTATCAGGTTCATAAATATCCCCAATAGTAGCCAAGATAGTACTTTTACCGGCCCCATTTCGTCCTATTATTCCGAGAGTTTCATTTCTGTATATATCAAATGTTACATCCTGCAATGCCCAGAATACCTTCTTGTTTGAGCCTTTAGATAAACGAGCTTGTTTTTTGAAACAAATTCCAACATTTTTAATGGAAATGAGAGTCTTCTTAGATGAGTTTTGCATATTTTTTATCGTTTCTATTAATTAAGGCTAATCCAAAAAGAGTAAATATAATTGAAAATACTAAAACCAAAGAAAGCCATTTAAAATTGGGAGTCTTATTATACATCACAATATCTCGATAAGAATTAATGATCAGGGCTATTGGGTTTAAGTTAATAATATAATGATACTTCTCTGGAATCATATCAATTGAGAATACAACAGCCGATGGATAAATTAACAACCGCACGACATGACTAATTAAAAAATTCATGTCTGGAATAAAAGGAATTATTGCCGATATAGGTAACACTATAGATGTAATAAAAATAAACTGTAAGATAATTATTAAAGGTAGGAAGATATAGTTCCAATTGAGTGGATAGCCAGTAAATTGATAAATAATAAGTATTATTGTGAATACAATCACGAATTTCCAAGTTTGATATAAAATTTCAACAAACGGAAAGATATATTTGGGAAGATAAATCCTCTTATAAAGATTTTTTTTTGCAGAAATAGAGCTAGCTCCTTTAGTGATGGACATTTGAAACCATCTCCAAGCAATTAACCCAATAAATAGAAAGGAAATGTAATCTTCACCACCTCTGTTTAATAAAACTTTAAATAGTAAATAATAGATAGCTAAACTTAAAAGTGGATCTAGTACCCACCAAACATATCCTAAGTTACTTCTCACCCCCTCAGCCTGCATTTTAGCTTGAGTTTGATGGTAAATAATATCTATTTTATTCCTGCTTATCATTAGTATTGAACAATATCATATAAATAAAGCATTCTGTCATTGAAAAATAGATTAAATGATTTAAATAGGAATGAAAGAAAAAATCTTAAGTTTTAGAATGTTATCAGTAGTTCTATAATACCAAAAAAGGAACCAACTGAAAATAATTTTTAAATTAATAAGACTCTTAAAATTATCTCTTGAATTAGGAGATATTGACCTTAAAATAAATTTGCTATTTGGATATCGAATTGTTTTATCAGTTGCTCAATTAACTTTTCAAAGAAAGATTCTATCTTTTTTAAAATTGTTAAAAAATAAAAATGATCAAGAAATAGAGTTTTACTATACTAGTTATAGTTCTGATTTAAACTTAATTGAAACCGTCCATGCAACAAAATTTTTCACTCAAAAAAAAAACTTCTTAAAAGCTGAACGTCTCTCAAGAAGATACATTGATAAATATGAATGTCATTTTGTATCCCAGTTATTTATTCTAATTTCGTTCAAAAGAGGCTCTACTTTTCATCGTTCTTCAAGCAAGGAAACAATGAGTCCAATTTTATTTTTTAGTGACTTGTATGTTGCAAGTTATTTCATCAACTTAGAAAACCCTCGTTTGGCAACTCAATTCACAGCTAATAAAGAGCAAGTGGTATGCTTTTATCAGAAAAACCACAAAACACTCAACATTACAAATCAAGTTACTCAAAACTTAAAACTGTTTAAAATAAAAAAATACGATGCTTTGGGAAAACAAACCAACAAAAAAATCCCAGTCAAACTAGATGAAAACTTCAAAAAAGGTGATTTGACCGAGCTTTATTACTCAATGCTTAATCAAAACGAACTCAATGAATTAAGGACTAATCTCATCTCTTCGTATTTTGAAAAAATCAAAAAAGATCAAGATAGAGTCTCTAGTATCGAAAAACTTCATTTACTAAAAGCTCATGAAGAATTAACTCACTTATTCTCTAACGAAAAACCTAAGTCAAACAGTGAAAGTATTCTTTATCTAGAATCTTTACTTTACTCAGGAATGATTAAGGATGCCCATGAGATAGCGTTAAAAGGTATAGTTTCCCAACCTAATAATCTTGAACTGTATGATATCTTACTTGAAATCTATTCTATCACTTCAGATAAAGAAAAAATTACGAAACTATTAAAGATTAAAAACTTCGCTTATCCGAGGTTAAACCCAAAAAAGTCCTCTATTTTGCCAGCAATTAATCAGTTTAACTTCAAATTAGCTGGTATATTAAATAATTACTCGATACTCAGAAATGTTTACAACTCGAAATGGCATATCCAACATTTATTAAAATTCACAAAAAATCATTACTCATCTCAAGATATAAAAACAGGAAAATCTCTGCTTGTTATTGCGAGTTATGGAGTTGCAGATGAGCTTTATTCAAGTCTTCATTATTATAAATTAACAACAACCTTTAAAGAAGTTACTATTACTTGTGATCCACGACTATATGATTTACTAAGTTCCAATCATCCTGATATCAAGTTTATCCCAACAAAAAGATCATTTAGCCTGAATGAGGAAAAAGAAGATGCACTGTCAAACATTAAATCTTCATATTTGTTAGGGTCACTAGAGTTTGACTATATCAACACATTTGATTTCTCTATGATGACTCATGAAATTTTTGACTTTCTTAATAATCACAATTCTTTAAAGAATACCAGGTTACTCCAACCTACTAAAGCAAGTCAGTCTAAAACAAGGAATACATTAAAGGTTGGAGTTTTTTGGAAAAGTACAAAAATAACACCTTGGAGAATGAAATACTTTTTTGATTTAAATGAAATCCCAGAAAAACTACTCAGCGACAAGAGGATAACCTTTTACTCATTAATCCAAGATGAATTTTTAACTAATGACGAGTCCAACTTTATGCAAAAACATGACATACAAAAAATGAATATATTTGATACTTTTAACAACTTCACTAATCTTCAAGAGTACATTTTAGACCTAGATTTCGTGGTTGGTATCAGTGGATTTAATTTAGACTTTGCAGCAGCTCTAGGAATCTCATCATATTGCTTAACTTTGTCCCGTTCAAGTTATATTGCAAGATGCTCTGAGGAAGATGGTAATGACAGTCTTTTTTATACTTCATCTCATATTATCAATTTCCCCACTAAAATAGGATACTCATCTAGACCTGAAAGGGTTCATTACATGTTTCTTGAGTTTTATAAAGAAATCTTTCCAGCAAGCTGATTATTTATTTCATAAAATCAAAAGTAAGTAATAGTCTTTAAAAAAGATAATTAAAAATATAAGATACGGTTTCAACAAAAGGAAAAAATGGCTAATGTATTAATTATTGGTTTCGGAAGTTTAGGTTTTAGACACGCCGAGTCGCTAATTTCAACTCCGTCAGATATTTTAGAAATACACATAGTTCACCCTTCTGAAGAGTCAAAAAAAAAGACTGAAGATTTAATTGTAGCAAATAAGTCTTCAATTCAAATCCATTACCATGAATCAATAAACACAATACAAAATCAGATAAACTTCAATCTTTGCATTGTTGCTACAACGGCAAAACCTAGAGAGAAGATCCTATTGGAAATATATAACTTGCTCGACATTAAATATTTTTTACTTGAAAAAGTCTTATTTCAGTCAGTAAGTCAAACAGAGAGGTGTGCGAAAGCTCTAAGAGAAAGCTCGGAAAGAATTTGGATAAATTGCGCTAGAAGATCATGGCCTATTTATAAAAAAATTAATGAAATCCTCATAAATGAAAAAACCATTAATTTAACTTGTCATGCAAATAAATGGAATATGGCTAGTAATTCAATCCATTTGATTGATTTATGGTGCTACCTCAAAAACTCAAACTCTTTTGAACTCTCAACAACTAAATTACTACCAGAAATTTTTGAAAGTAAGAGAAAAGGATACTACGAATTTTTTGGCTTACTGACAGCTACTTCAGGTCAAGGAGAGATTTCTCTTAAGGCTAGAAACTCTGACTTACCTGTAGATTTTATTATTGTAATAAAATCAGAGAATTTCAAAATAATCGTCAATGAATCAAAAAAACAAATAAGAGTTGAACATATCGTTTCATCAGAGATTGAAGAAGAAAGTTTTAACATCCCTTATCAAAGTGAGTTGACGTACCATGTTTACCAAGAGCTTATCAGTTCCGGTACAAGCTCTTTAACCAGTTTCAATGACTCTATTGAAATACATAAAAACATTTTAGCCCCTCTAGCTATTTTTTTTAATACTCAATTGAATTCTAATTCTAGTATTTGTCCCATCACTTAACAAAAAAGCAATAAGGAAAGTAAAATGATTTTATTAGTTGGTACAGGTTATATGGCTAAAGAGTATTTTAAAGTATTGAAAATTTTAAATGTAAAGGTACTAGTTGTTGGAAATTCTGAAAAAGGATGTAAAGCATTTAAAAAAGTTAATAAAATTGAAGCTCATCCCGGAGGTTTAAATAATTTCATTAAAAATCATCCTGAAAAAATCTCACAAGTTTCTAAAGCAATAGTTGCAGTTCCAACTGGCCTGTTATTTGAATCAAGCAAATCTTTAATTAAACTAAATATTGCCAATATTTTGGTAGAAAAACCTGGAAGCTTTTATACTCATCAGCTTGAGATACTTAGAGATCTATGCTCACTACACAACTCAGAATTGTTTATAGCGTATAACAGAAGATTTTTTAGTTCAGTTCTTGAGGTTGAAAAACTACTTTATCAAGATCAAGGCATATCTAGTTTCAATTTTGAAATAACTGAGTGGTCTCATATAATAGAAAATTTAACCAAACCAAAAGAAGATAAAGATAACTGGTTTATTGCCAACACTTCTCATGTCGTAGATTTGGCATTTTACTTAGGTGGTTTTCCGGTAGATTTCAAAACATTTTCGAATGGGTCTTTGAAGTGGCATAACTCCGCTTCATCATTCAGTGGTGCTGGCATCTCCAGTAAAGGTGCATGCTTTTCTTATAATGGAAATTGGGAAGGTCCAGGTAGATGGGGGATTGAACTGATATCAAAAAAACATAAGTATTTTCTATCACCCCTCGAAGGTATAAAAATCCAAAAGTTAGGATCCATAAAAACAGAAGAACATGTTTTCAACAAAAAACTAGATCAAAGTTTCAAACCTGGTTTGTACTTACAAGTAGAATCATTTTTAAATTCCCAAACAAGAAGACTATGCTCAATAAATGAACAAATAAGAAACTTCAAGTTCTATAAGAAAATAGCTAATTACTAATAGAATTACTCATGAATTCATTGTTCTACAAGCTTTTGAAAAAAATCTCTCACAGACATATTACGTTCTTCTAAATATTCTTGTAGCCTAGAACTTTTCCTCATATCAACACTTAAAAGTACTTTACAACTCACTAATGTATATATCTCACTTATAGTATATCAAGTATCACATATAAAGGAGACGAGTTCCCCAAACTTCATATTTGCGTCACGCATAATATCTTTCGTATAAGAAAAAAAATCTCTCCTACCTAAATCTTGCATCGCATATTGAAAAGTCTTTTTTTGGATATTTGTAAGAGAATACCAAACTTTTGAATAGCTCATAAAACTCTGAGCGAAAAATTGCTCAGTCTCATAGAGTTCTAAATCCGCAAGAGAGGCAAATTTTTGTTTCTCAAAGTTTATCTTAGGAGCTCTTTGTATAATTGTTATAAGTGACTGCCAAATACGTTCCGGTTCACCAAACTGAAACAAATATTTTATTGATCCAAAAAAACGTTCTAAATTCGGCTTTTTGTGAATCAATCATATTCAACCCAGGGTGATTAATTTTGATTTCGGTTCTATATAATATGTATAGAATTTCATAAAATAATCTAGGGATAGATTATTTATTCAAAGAATATTCTTACATGAGTTAAGTATATCAAAAAAATATGGCTTATAATATTTTCATTCATGAGCAGATGCACGGAAGTGTCACAGTTCAAATATCTTTTCTTCTGCAAAGATATGAAGCCAAGACCCAATAATTGAATAGATATAATCATAGTGGTACCACCAACAATAAACGAATAGGGCCTTTGTCTGAAAACTTCGGACACTGCGTAAGAAAAACGATCTTCAAAACCATGCGCCAATTCTGCTGTCATAGGATATACACCATAGGTGTTAATGAAAATCCATATAATAATATAAAGGGAGAGA
>ENA-ORXM01003774-ORXM01003774.1-marine-metagenome-genome-assembly--contig:-NODE-3774-length-14446-cov-4.039530_pt1 | contig 14446 bp, 12 predicted proteins | sample MGYA00237867_ERZ511480 | MGnify/ENA primary metagenome ERZ511480 (study PRJEB26309, sample SAMN06266103) | marine metagenome | isolation source: Algal blade | place: United Kingdom:Sidmouth, United...
CGTAGATAATGCAGACGATACAGACGATGAAGTGAATACAGAATTACAGCTCAGTGAACTTTTCGACACCCATTTTTATGGCAAACAATGGATGTGCGAAGAATACTTATACTTACCATTGGCTGACGATCACTTTGCAGTGGTTTTGGGAGCAACTTCTCCTCAAACAAATGTGGAAGCCATCCTCATGGAAATCAGTATTGAACGACAATCAGAATTAACTTACCAAGTACAGGGAGATAGAATTCGACTTTACGCCTCTGCTCTTGAGAACACAATGAGACATTCAGAACCACCGTTTTTCATTACAGAAATTTCTTCTGATTCATTTACTCTTGTAGATGCAGAAAACACCGTCTATACCTTCGTTGACCGTAGTACTTTGCCAGTTTGTAGTTTCGAACGAATCATGAATGCAGATTGGCTGATATACCAGAGCAATACGATAGGGTTAGATGATTGCGTTAGATTTGAGCGTTTCAGAATAAATAATGAAACTGATATTGCCAGCATGCCTTTAAATTTATTTGGAACAATAGCGACGCCAGATTTTCCAGATGGTGTACCAACCTCAGTTCCTGGGGGTTCAAATACCGTCATTTCCATTAACGGGTGCGATAAATTATACGCTACGTTTCCAGATTTGGTGTTTGATAACGATTGTGGGGCACATATATTCGAGTTTGATGATATGCAAATTATTGGTGATCGTTTCTTATGTGGTGGATTTGAATTTTTAATTGAAGACTAATGGCAAGTAGGATACAGAATTTTTTCATTTCCATGTGTTTGAGTTCCCTTTTTCTCGTTTTTACTTCATGCGAAAAAAATGAACTATTTATTCACTGTGATAGAATTGAGTGGTATTTAGATGAGGATGAAGATGGTTATGGCGATCCAAACCGTGTAACAACCTCGTGTCAGCTCCCTTTAGGATATGTTGATAACGACGGAGACTGTGACGATACAAATCCCTCAATTTTTGAGCCGATAAACTGGTACATTGACGCCGATGACGATGGACTTGGTGATGCAACGAATTCAATTTTGTCTTGTAGACAACCTTTTGGTTATGTACCAAACCGTAGGGATGATGATGATACAGTAAATGAGGGCGAAGTTTTAGAAGAAGACTTCAATGAACATTTTTACGGCACACAATGGTTATGCGATGATTATTATGAAATAGCTGGTAAGCTTACTCACTACAGCCTTATGTTTGGCCTCATCTCCGAAAATTCTACCATTGAAGGCATCAATATGGAAGTTGGCGAAAAGCTGTCTGGCAGTCTTTCTTACGAACGTGAGTTTGATAGAATCAAAATAGAATCACCAATTTTTGAAGATTTGTTTACTCATTCAGAATTACCACTCTACATTACCTATGTAAATGGAAACTCAATGCGTTTAGAGGATAGCTCGGGCAAAAAGTATGAGTTTCATAATAAGCCAGCCATATCTGGTTGCAAGTTTGAAAGATTGATTAATGCAGACTGGCTTGTTTTTCAAAGTACCATTAATGGTGATGAAAATTGTGTGCGTTTTGATAGTATTCGAATAAATAATGAAATAGACATTGCAGGCTTACCATCTAATTTATTTGGCTCAATCGCCAGTCCCGAACACCCCGATGGAGTGCCACCGACTATTGCACAGGGCTCAAACGATATTGTAGCAGTGAACGGGTGCACAAATATGTATTCTACGTTTCCAGATTTGATTTATTTCAACCACTGTGGGAGTCAAATATTTGACTTCGATGAAATAGTGATTCAGGGCGACATTCTAAAGTGCGGTGGTTACGAGTTTTTGATAGTGGATTAAGACCGTTGTCAATCACTCAACCTCTTCATTAATCTGGTACTCAAACTCAAGAAATCGGCTTCGGTAACAATGCCAACCAATTTGTTGTTTTTCACCACTGGCAAGCAGCCTATCTTGTTGTCTTCCATTCGCCGAATGGCTTCTATAATGCTATCATCTGGAGAGATAGTGATAGGATCGGTTTTCATAATATCCTTTGCCGTTGTAGAGCGAATTTTTGGTTCTTTCAATACTTCTTGGTAATGTCGCAGTAACATTCTGCTTGATACCACACCAACCAATTTTCCGTGCTTATTTTCAATTGGTAAATGGCGAATTTTGTTCCACTCAAGTATGTCAGCCAAAAACTCAACAATATCGCCAGGGTGAGCCGTAAAAATATCTGTAGTCATGAATTCTTCTACTTTTAGAGAGTGAGGAGACCAGTTTTTCACATCTTCTAAGCTTGCCAATTCCCATTCATGAATTGGAGTGTTATCTCTTTGTTGGTTAGAGATTTTCGCGGTGATTGCCGTGGCAGCTTCTTCTCTGCCCGAAGTTTTTATAAGTTGATTGAATGATGCTAGCATCCATGTAGACCCAGTTACCCTTTTATTTACCCGTTGTTCAATCACACCCATATATCTCTCGATGTCTTTTGCGTCAACATTTGCTTTTTCCAAGCCATTCCTCGCCATCGGAATTAGCTTTTCAGCAAGAAGGTCTGTAGCGTTTACTTTTTCGCCGTCAATCCAATGAAAATATGAATTAATACCGTAGCGGCAAGCTGCAAAAAAGTTGTTCTTAGCATCGTCAAAATCAAAACGCTCTGTTACATCCTTCATGTTTTCTTCGTTGCCATGCATTAAGCCAATCCACAGAGCGGCGTTGGCTACTTCATCTAATACAGTTGGTCCAGATGGTATAATTCTGTTCTCTATTCTCAAATGCGGTTTGCCATTTCCGCTGATGCCGTAACAAGGTCTGTTCCAACGATAAACAGTGCCATTGTGAATGTTTAAAGCTCGTAAATGAGGCACAATGCTTTGCTCAATCTGCTCCATAGAATCATGCTCAATATCGGCATTCAAAATCACCTTATAGCGTGCAATATCATCTTTGTATAGTTCGGTGATTGAGTTTTTAAGCCATCTATTACCAAAGCTTACGCGCGGGCTTCGCTCTCTTAAATGCTCAACATTTTTACGCGTATCAACTGCTTGTTGAAATAAAGCAATACGTGTTTCATGCCAAAGTCTTCTGCCCAAAAGCAAGGGTGAATTAGCAGCAATTGCCATTACTGGTGCTGATATGATCTGGGCAAAGTTGTATTGATCTACAAACTCTTGCGGTTTGATTTGCAAATGAATCTGGAAACTGGTATTACAGGCTTCCATTAAAGCACTATCGTGTTGCACCATGAGTTCATCTGTACCTCCAATTTTTAGATCAATTTTACTGCCTCTCAGGCGATTGAGAACTGTAATTAACAGTTTGTAACGTTCAAATGGAGTTACATTCTCTTGCGCTACATCGCTCTTTCTAATGGTAGGTAAGATGCCTGTGAGCACGGCTTGCATATCAAGTTGCTCACAGTTGCGATGTACCAGATCCATTTTCTCGAGAATCTCGTCTTCTAGTTTGCTGAAGCAATTTCCAGTGAGTTCATGCGGATCTAAGTTTAATTCAATATTAAACTGTGCCAACTCGGCCACTACATCTTTATGGTTAATCTGTTTCAGCAATTCTAAATTCCTATGCGCCGGTTTGTAGCTGTCGTCAACAATACACATTTCTTGTTCCGCACCAATGCGAATGATGTCATCCTCGAACCAATTATTGTCAAGCATATACTGAACTGCCTTTACATCGCTCAATAAATGACGCACGAACTTTTGCGTTTGCTGTTTGCTTTTGGCAACTCTAACATTCAAATCACCCATTGTATCTTGTTTTCGCCATGAATTTACCTCATTTTAATTAAAGTAAGGTTTAGGTTTTTCTTTGCAACAACTGTTGAGCAAATTGATGCAGTAGATCAGTCTGAACGCCAAGAGATTCAAGTTGCTCTAATTCATGAATGCTTTTTTCATAAAATGAATCGGCCATTTGTTCGGTAGCCTCTCTTGTGCCAGTTAAATCATACAACTGTTTTATTTCAGCAATTTTCTCTCCTGCGGAAAAATGATCTGTCTTTAACCACTGTAATAATTTTTCTTTATTCTGCTCAGCGCTGTTTTCTAAACAATGCAAAAGCAAGTAGGTACGCTTATTCTGCAGAATATCACCGCCAATTTGTTTACCAAATTCTTTTTGTTGCGCATAGGTATCAAGCAAATCATCTTTAATTTGAAAACTGATGCCTAACTGTTTTCCAAATTGATATAACGCTTGTTGAATTTCGTTTGAGGAGTTGGCTACAATGGCGCCAAGTTGTAATGAACAGCCAAGCAATACACCTGTTTTTAGTGTGATCATCTCGATGTATTGTTGCGGAGTGACATCAAACTTTGTCTCAAACTCCATGTCGAGTTGTTGACCCTCGCAGACCTCTTTAGCAGTTTGGTTAAACAATTCGATGGTTTGTTTCCGGTAGGTCTTCGATAAATATTCATATGCATATACAAACATCACATCTCCACTAAGTATAGCCGTATTCGTACCAAATTTTTTATGGACGGTTTGCTTCCCCCTTCGTAAATCGGCTTCATCCATAATATCATCATGCATTAGGGAGAAGTTGTGAAAGAGCTCTATAGCGAATGCCGTCGGTAAGGCTTCTTCTATTTTACCGTTGAGTAATTGAGTGCTGGCAAGTAAAAGAACAGGCCGAATACGCTTTCCACCAATTGAAAACATGTATGCAAACGGATCATACAGAGAGGCTGGTTCTCGCGTAAATTGCTGCGCAAATAAATAGTCTTCAAACTTCTTTTTTAAGGGGTGAAATGCTTGCATAAATGTTTCTTACTACGAATCGGCAGTTTGACTGCTGTAGTGTAAAGATGTAGTAGAATTGCTTTTGTATTAGAAGATATCTTGAAGAAATACATGATTAACGAACAAAGTGTTGATTTAATGCCTTTCAATGTAAAAGCAGAATGAGATTACTCGAAAACAAAGTCGCATTAGTAACAGGAGCAGGTTCTGGAATTGGTCAAGAAGTTGCAAAGCTTTATGCCAAAGAGGGCGCCAAGGTATTGGTTACAGACATTGACGTTGAAAGCGGCAACGCCACAGTAGAAACAATTACAAAAGCGGGAGGAACAGCTTCTTTTTTTGAAGCTGATGTGAGCAAACCTGAAGCTTGCGAGCAGAGCGTTGAAGTTGCTGTTGAAAATTTTGGTGGATTACATATTGCTTGTAATAATGCTGGTATTGGAGGAGAAGCCGCATTAATTGCTGATACGAAGGTTGAAGATTGGAACAAAGTGATTTCCATAAACTTGAATGGCGTTTTTTACGGAATGAAATATCAGATACCGGCTATTATTGAATCTAGTGGTGGGGCCATCGTAAATATTGCCTCAATTTTAGGGCAAGTAGGTTCTGCACAAAGCGCGGCTTATGTGGCTGCCAAACACGGTGTTGTTGGCTTAACACAAAATGCAGGCATAGAATACGCGAAGAAGGGCGTAAGAGTAAACTCTGTTGGGCCTGGCTACATAAAAACACCGTTGTTAGAAGATAATCTTGACCAAGAACAGATGGAGCAGATTAAAACATTACACCCAATCGGAAGACTTGGAGAAGACAAGGAAGTTGCGGAGCTTGTTCTATGGTTGAGCTCTAACAAAGCAAGCTTCGCAGTTGGCGCATACTACGCGCTTGATGGTGGATATTTAGCGAGGTAGTTCAAGACCTTAGTGAACCAGGATTTCTCAAAGAGTAAACCCAATCATACACAGTACCGCACCCACTGAAATAGGAAAAAATTGGTTGGTCTTTAACGCTTTCAGTAGAACTACAAAAATTACGGCTAAGGACATCACAAACCGAAGCAAAGTACGAACTACTATTGATGATAAGAAACTGGCGATGAAAAATGTTCTCGTTCTCATTTTATTCAAATAAAAAACTCCTGCATGAAATACAGGAGTTTACAAGTTTTGTTTCTTTAGGCGTATTATCCAAAGTCATCGAATCTAATGTTTTCTTCAGGAACACCCAATTCATCGAGCATTTTCATAACGGCAGCCAACATGAGTGGCGGTCCACATAAGTAGTATTCAATTTCTTCGGGCTCCGGGTGATCACTTAAGTAAGAGTCGAGCGCCACTTGATGTATGAAACCCTTTGGACCGTCCCAATTTGATTCTGGCAAGGGATCTGATAATGCAATGACAAGCTTGAAATTATCATGCTCATCTTCAATTTTCTCGAACTCATCTACATAGAACAACTCATTCTCTGAGCGCCCGCCATAAAAATAGGTCACTTTTCTATCAGTGCCTTCAGTATGGAATAGGTGAAAAATCTGAGAGCGTAACGGAGCCATGCCGGCACCACCGCCAATGTAAACCATTTCACGGTCAGTTTCATTAATTTCAAACTCACCAAATGGACCTGAAATCATAACCTTATCACCAGGATTTCTGGTGAAGATATACGAAGAGCAAAGTCCTGGAGGAACATCCATCCATTGGTTCTTTTCTCTATCCCATGGTGGCGTAGCAATACGAATATTGAGTTTTACAATGTTTCCTTCTGCAGGGTGGTTTGCCATTGAGTAAGCCCGATAAACAGGTTCTTGAACATCGGTCACTAACCCCCACATTTGAAATTTGTCCCAAGAAGGTCTAAAACGATCTTGAACCTCCATATCTTCAAAACGATACACGCCTTTTGGAACATCTATTTGAATGTATCCGCCTGGTTCAAAGTCAAGAGTTTCGCCTTCTGGCAAGCGAACGGTAAAGTCCTTAATGAATGTTGCGACATTTTCGTTACTTACAACCTCGCATTCCCATTTTTTTATGCCAAACACTTCTTCTGGCACTTTTACCTTCATGTCATCACGTACTTTCACTTGGCAAGCGAGTCGCCAGTTATCAGCAGCTTCTTTACGGCTTAAGTGATTTAATTCTGTTGGTAGCACATCGCCACCGCCTTCCATAACTTGGCAGCGACACATTGCACAAGTTCCACCACCACCACAGGCAGAAGGTAAAAGAATGCCACTCTCTGAAAGGGTAGTGAGCAAGGTTGCCCCTCTACCAGTTTCAACAGTTTTTTCGTTGTTGATGTTGATTTCAACGTCTCCAGAAGGAACGAGCTGCGTTTTTGCTAAGAGCAACATGATTGATAGTAAACTAATCACGACGGCAAATGCGATAATTGCAGCCAGTAAGGGAGATAAAGCAAGTATGATCATTCTTTCGTTAATTCATCGGTGATGGAAATCATTTCTGCGGTATCAGCATCATTCCTAAAGTCAGTCGCTTCATCGGCAGTGGCATCACTATCAAGTTTAATACCTGATAGGCTTAAAAAGGCAATACCCATCAACCCAGTAATAATAAATGCAATACCAAGTCCTCTTAGTGGCGCGGGAATTGCTGAGTAGCGTAGTTTTTCTCGAATAGCTGCTAGGGCAACAATAGCGAGGAAAAAACCAAACCCGGCACCAATACCAAACACAGCAGAGTTTGCAAAGTCGTATTCTTTTGATACCATAAATAAGGAACCACCCAAAATGGCGCAGTTTACAGTAATAAGCGGTAAGAAAATACCCAGTGATGTGTAAAGCGCAGGGAAAAACCGCTCAACAATCATTTCTACAAGCTGTACCATTGAGGCAATTACAGCAATGAACACTAAGAAACGGAGGAAGGTGAGGTCTGTACCAAACAGCCCATTTTCACTCAATACGTAGGTTTCAATTAAATAGTTTATTGGCACTGTAATCGCTAATACGAAAATAACAGCAAGGCCAAGACCAACTGCTGTCTTTAATGTTTTTGAAACGGCCAAATAGGAACACATTCCTAAAAAATAGGCTAAGACCATATTTTCTACGAAAGAAGCTCTTAAAAATGTATTTATTAGTTCTTGCATGATTATAATCTTATGAAATATCTACTAATCTTCTGTTCCAAGCTCTATGCGCCCAAACCAGAATACCAACTAAAAACATAGCCGAAACAGGCATAATTAAAATTCCATTATCTGGATACCAGCTATCAGCTAAAATTTCGAAACCGAATATTTTTCCTGTTCCTAAAAACTCTCTAAAGAATGCCACAATGAGAAGAATAATACCATAACCGGCGGCATTTCCTAACCCATCTAAAAAAGACTTCCATGGGCCGTTACCCATTGCAAACGCTTCAAGTCGTCCCATTACAATACAGTTGGTAATTATTAAACCAATGTAAACAGAGAGTTCTTTATATGCAGAGAAAGAATATGTTTTTAGCACTTCGTTAACAATGGTTACCAATGTAGCGATGATTACCAATTGCACAATCATTCGAATTCTTGGCGGAATACCATTTCTAATCACTGACACAGTTAAGTTAGAAAAGGCGAGAACGAAAATAACGGCCAACGTCATGACCAACGCATTTTTCATACTCACTGTTACTGCAAGTGCAGAGCAAATTCCCAAAACTTGCACGGTAATTGGGTTATCATCATTTAAAGGATCAGTGATTAGCTTTCTGTTCTTTTTAGAAAACAAGGCTTCCTTTTCCTTTACCTCAACAACACCTTGTTGTTCGGTTTCTTTTACTAACGCATCAGCCATTATGATTCAGTTTGTTTATTTAAGTACGGCAAGTAATTTTTCAGTTCTTTTTGAAGCATGTCTTCCACGCCGTCACCAGTGATTGTTGCACCAGAAATTGCATCAATTGTATGGTCAGACTTATCAGCATTATTAGGATCGTTGTTCCCTTTTCTAACCAATACACCAACAAGTACGCCTTCGGCATCAAGAATTTGTTCACCCACAAAATCTTCATAAAATGTTGGGTCATCTTTGATTTTTGCGCCCAAACCAGGCGTTTCCGCCACATGATCGAAGGTGATACCAGCAATTGTGTTCTTATCAGATTCTAAAGCCACATAAGACATAATTTGATCCCAAAGACCTTTACCTACAGTGGGCATAATATATCTCTCTTCGCCATCTTCATTAGTATAAGTGTAGAAAGGTAGTCGGCGCTTATCAGTAGATTTTTTTGACTCTTTGTATAGTTCAATATCTAGCGCATCGGTTACTTCTTCTGATTCAATTTCGCCTTGTGCGTTGATTACTTTCCCAGTAACACGTTCAGAGAATATCGTTTCTACATCTATGCCTTCCATATCGTCAATCACCGATGTTAAAATTTGTTCTTTGGTGAAGTTGAGTTCATTTGCTTTTTGTTGATCGCCCCATAGTTGCTTCAAAAAAGCCAATCCACCGGCAACAATCAAACACATAACCAACACAAAACCGAGTGTGTATGGGGTTGTTTCTCTAAGTTTATCCAACTGCGACATTTGCAACTCGTTTTTTTACGTTTCTTGAAATAAAAATATGATCTATCAATGGTGCGAAAGTGTTGAGAAATAATATTGCCAACATCCATCCCTCAGGATAGGCCGGGTTTATAACTCTTACAATCATTCCAACAACACCAATTAAGATGCCATATACCCATTTTCCAGCATTTGTTTGGGCGGCAGTAACAGGGTCAGTAGCCATAAATGCCATTGCAAATAATGCAGACCCTATAACAAAGTGCCAATGAAATGGAACTTGCATGAACACATTACCTTGGCCACCAAGTACGTTAAATAAAATACCAGTTATAGCCATACCAACTAAAAACCCGATGATAATTCTCCAACTACCAATTCCAGTGGCAATCAACCAAATTGCACCTAAAATAATTAAGGGTTTAAACATTTCACCGATTGAACCGGGAATAAATCCCCAGAAGAGTTCTGAGAATGTCCATTGGCTACTCAAAGCGCCAAAGCCATCTTTGGCGGCAACTGCCAAAGGGGTTGCTCCAGAATAGGCATCAATGCTTCCATTTACCATTTGTTGCATCACTTCTTTATAGGCGTTTACTTCAAAAAAGCCGCCAAATAGATTATGCAGAAAGTTGTGACCATTTTGAATCCAAACGTAGTTGTTTTTTACAATTTCTCCAGCATCATTTAACACCGGGATAATATCTCCTGATATCACTGTAGGGTAGGCAAAGAATACAAAAACACGAGCTGTAAGAGCGACATTCCAAATATTCATTCCTGTTCCACCAAAAGCTTCTTTTGCTAAAATAACCGCAAATGCAACTGCTACTGCTACAATCCAAAGTGGAGTAGAGGGTGGCATAATGAGCGGTATGAGTGCGCCCGAAACTAAGAAGCCTTCCTCAACAGCGTGGCCTTTGTTGGCAGCGAAGATGAACTCGATACCCAAACCAACTGCGTGAACGACAATAAACATGGGGATGATTTGCAATAAGCCAAACATGAATTTTTGGAGCAGCCCGATATCTTGCATGCCACCAGCTAAATAATGTTGCTGACCAATATTATATGCGCCAAAAATATAGAGCAATGTGAGTGGCAATACCACCATGATCATGGTACGCTTCAAATCCATACCATCACGAATATGGACTCCGCGTCCACTTGTCGTGTCTTTAGGCGTAAACATGAAGGTATCAAAAGCATCTACTGTTGTGCGCAAGTATTTGTTATCGCCTGCGGCGTGATGCATTTGATCAAATAGATTTCTAAAATATTTTTTCATTAGTCTATTTCAGTTAAGATTGTTCGCGAACGTATTCAAGTCCATCACGAAGAATTTGCTGTACAGGTTGCTTTGATGTGCAAACGAATTCGCATAAGGCAAAGTCTTCTTCAACGACCTCGTAAATGCCGAGGCCTTCCATGCCTTCAAAATCGTTGGCTAAAATTGCTTTTAGCAATTGTACAGGATAAATATTCATTGGTAATACATCTTCATATTGACCGCTCACCACAAAGGCTCTACGTTCACCATGTGTATTGGTATTTACATCAAATGGTTTTGAAGAGAGGAAAGAACCGAATAAAGATCTGCTTTTTGTTGGTCTCGGATAACTAGGGAGTAACCAACCAAACATTTCATACTCATCGCCTTCTTTAATGACTGAGATTTGATTGCTATAGAAACCAAGAAAACTCTCTTTAGCTACAGGCGTTCCGGTTAGCACGTCTCCATCAATCACTCTTGCATCTTCAGTTGTGCTTACCAGCTCTTCAAGATTAACACCTTGTATCACTCTGTATAATCCTGGCGTTTCTAGGGCGTTCCCGGCAACACTAATTACACGTTCAGGATGATAAATACCTTCCATCATCAGTTTCCCGATTACGGCTACATCTTGCATATTCACAATCCAAGCAACCTCGCCCTTGCGAATAGGTGATATATGATGAATTTGAACGCCGACATTACCAGCAGGGTGTTGGCCAGAAATTGTGTGGGTGGTTGCATTGTTTACTTGTTCAAAAGCAGTAACAGATGACCCTTTCTGGACTGTAAGGTGCACCGGGGCAATTTTTGCTAGCGCATCAATACCGGCTTGAAACTCAAGTTCTTTGCCTTGCATGACAGTCTCTGCATTTGGTGATAGTGGTGATGTGTTGAACCCACTAATGAAAATGCCCTTTGGTGTATCAGTTGGTTTCGCTGAAACTAGAAAAGGACGTTGGCGTAGAAAATGCCAAGCGCCACTCTCAATCAATTTTGTTTTTACATCTTCTGCGGTTGCCGAAGCAAGGTCAGTTTTGCCGAAATCTTTAAATCGTTGCTCCTTGTCTGCAAGAATAACAACTTCGGTCACTTTTCTTTTAGAACCGCGTCGAAGTTCCACAACTTCTCCACTCACTGGTGCAGTGAAAACCAAATCAGCGTTCTTTTTATCATAGAGAAGAGGCTCCCCGGCTTTTATTTCACTACCAATTTCGGGAACAAGTTTTGGAATTGGTGCGATGCCATAAAAATCTGTTGGTTTAATTGCATATGTTGTGGATATGTGATTTGAGATACTATTGTCAGTAACTCCACCTACAATCTTTATGTTATAACCTTTTTTAAGCGATATGTTTTTTCCCATTATAATGGAAATGTTTTTGCGTACGTGATAAATTCGGATGCAAATTTACAATACAAACCCTTCTTTCCTCTTTGCCTCATGAGTAATTATTCACACAGCTAATGATGTTAAAATTTCTCAACTAAAACTTATTTAAGTACATTTGGATGTAACGAATTGGTTTTTCTTTATACCAATCATAAAACAAAACACATGACGATCTTACTGGTTCTCATCATCATTATTCTTTTATTCGTTTTCTATGGCGTTGGTATTTATAACCGACTTGTTAAACTCAATACGCTTGTGGGTGAAGCCTGGAGCGGAATTGACGTTCAACTAAAAAAACGATATAATCTTATTCCCAACTTAGTTGAAACGGTGAAAGGCTATGCCGGTCATGAAAAGGAAACATTTGAGAATGTTACCAAGGCTAGATCTCAAGCCCAAAGTGCAGATACTGTAAAAGATCAAGAAGTGGCAGAAACCAAACTAACTGGTGCCCTCATGAATTTATTTGCTGTTGCAGAGCAATATCCTGAGCTGAAAGCAAATGAGAATTTCCTTGAGTTACAAGGTGAACTGAGTAGTATAGAAGCCGACATTGAAAAATCTCGAAGATATTATAACGGTACGGTTCGAGAAAAGAACATCGTTGTGGATTCTTTTCCAAGTAATATCATTGCCAGCCTGTTTGGCTTTGCTAAATCTGCATTTTTTGAAATTGAACAAGCTGCTGAGCGTGCCGTACCTGAAGTTAAATTTTAAAGTTCGCTACTTAACCCTGCTTCTTTTATTTTCTGTTATTGGGTTTTCAGCCCATGGGCAACAGGAACGGGTGAAGTCATTTCACTCAGATATAAACATTGATACCACGGGTGTCATTCGTGTGAGTGAAACGATAAGCATTTACGCCAATGGTAATCAATTTAAAAGGGGGATTACCAGAACATTGCCAACGAGAAGGGTAGATAAGGATGGGAACAACGTGAAGGTTTCTTATAACATTCTTTCAATTAACCATGATGGAAAATCTTCAAAATACCATACCGAAAACAGCGGTGGTGATAAAATAATTTATGTTGGCGAGCAAAATGTGTTTCTAGAGCCTGGAAACTATGAATATGAAATTATTTATGAAGTTGATCATCAAATTGGTTTTTTTGATGAATATGATGAACTTTATTGGAATGTAAATGGCTTTGAATGGTTCATTCCCATTGATCGAATTTCAGCAACTGTCACTCTACCTAAAGGAGCAAGCAGTGTTCAAAATGCTTGTTACACTGGCCGTTTCGGTGACACAGGTTCGAACTGTGAAATTGAGGTTCAGGATTCTTCTACAATTCACTTTTTATATGACGCGCCACACATAGGTGAGAATTTAACAGTTGCTCAGGCATTTACAAAAGGTATTTTAACCGAACCACCACCACCACCGCCGCCTACTTTCTTTCAAAAATTTGGTGATAGAATATTGACAGGGGTTTTTGCCTTTATTCTATTGTTCTATTATGTATATACATGGAGAAAATTTGGTGTTGACCCTCCAAAACCCACACCTTTTCCACAATTCAATCCACCCGATGAATTATCCCCAGCTTCAGTTGGCTTGCTTAGTCGCGGTTTATATTTCAAAGATTTGCTGACCGTTGCTATAGTCAATTTGGCTATAAAAGGACATATTAAAATTAATGAACAAAAGAAGTCTGGTTTGCTAGGATTGTTTAAGAATAAAGAATACGAATTAGAAATGCTAAAGGATAATTCAGGCAGGTTGCCAGCGGAAGAGGAGATTGTTTTACGAGAATTATTTGGCGGCAAAACGAAAAAGAAAATTGATGGTAAATACGACTCTGAGATTGCGGATTTAGTCACTAAGTTTAGAAAAAATCTTGTTAAGCAATGGGGACCACTCCTTCGAGAAGGTAACAATTATGTGTTTTTGGTGTTTCCCATTTTAATATCAGCGATTTATTTTTTCACTTTCATTTTTTTGTTGCCTCTTTTTCGCTCTAGTATCGGGCCAATTATTTTCATTTTATTCTTAGTGAGCAACGGTATATTATTCCTAATTTATCAATGGTTGATCAGGAAACCTGCGAAGCGTAAACTAAAACTTCGCTCTTTAATTAAGGGTTTTGGCATGTTCTTAGGTGCTGCGGAAGAAAAACAAATTCAGCGTTTTAATCCGCCAGAGCTTACGCCAGAATTATTTGAGGCTTACTTGCCTTATGCAATTGCGCTAAACACTGATGAAGTTTGGGGAAAACGATTTCAGGATTTGTTAGATAAATCTGGTTTAAGAGAGAGTTACAATTCAAGTTGGACAAACTATAGCGGATCTAACTACGGATCTTTCAGTCATTCAATGAATTCCTCACTTTCCAACTCTATCGCCAGTGCATCAACTCAACCTTCATCATCAAGTAGTGGTGGTGGTTGGAGTGGCGGCTCAGGCGGCGGCGGCTTTTCAGGTGGCGGCGGCGGTGGCGGCGGAGGCGGTGGTTGGTAAAACCTCGTTATTTGGTAGGTAGAGGTTGCATTTTCTGTGGCTT
>ENA-ORXM01003776-ORXM01003776.1-marine-metagenome-genome-assembly--contig:-NODE-3776-length-14445-cov-2.901308_pt1 | contig 14445 bp, 9 predicted proteins | sample MGYA00237867_ERZ511480 | MGnify/ENA primary metagenome ERZ511480 (study PRJEB26309, sample SAMN06266103) | marine metagenome | isolation source: Algal blade | place: United Kingdom:Sidmouth, United...
TAATAAGTTGACCATTAGTGGTGGTAATTTTCACGGACAGCCATTGGCCATGGCTTTGGATTATGCGTGTCTTGCCGCTTCTGAAATAGGAAATATTTCTGATAGACGTATTTACCTAGCCTTGGAGGGCAATAGTCCAGGGGTGCCAAAACTACTAATGAAAGACACAGGAATTAATTCAGGTTATATGATCTTGCAATATACCACGGCCGCTTTGGCAAGTGAGAACAAAGGGTTATGTTTTCCGTCAAGTGCAGATAGTATTCCTACTTCTTTGGGCCAAGAAGATCATGTGAGCATGGGTTCAATTGGTGCAAGAAAAGCCTTGCAAGTTATTGGCAATGTGGAAAAAATTCTTGCGATAGAACTACTAACCGCTGCACAAGCTTTCGAGTTTAGAAAGCCCATGAAATCAGGTATTTTCTTAGATGAAATTCATCAAGAAGTGCGAAATAAAGTACCATTTGCAGAAAAAGACCGTGTCTTTGCCCATGATATTGAATTGGGTATTCAAATGATAAAAGATAAAACAATCATCAAGATAATTGATAAGATAAGTAAGCAAAAGAAAATCTCGTTAGCAACTCGCTACTCCGACGAATTTGAAGTATATTGATTAAAGAAGTAAACAAACAACAAATCACCAAATCGATAAATAAACAAACCCTCATTTTACAACCAAATAATACATCTGATAAAACTAAAAAAGTGAAAAAAACAACCCTCATAGGCCCCTTCAAACAAGTGATTCCCATGTCCGGTCTATCTTTAAAAGGCACTATTACAGACAGCCAACTTATCATTTTAGAAGATTCTGGTATCTTGGTTGAAAATGGCACGGTTCAAGAAATTGGAAATTTTGAAGCTTTAGCTAACCGTCTTACCGATATAGAAATTCATGAACTCAAAGGAAGCCATACTTGCCTACCAGGCTTGATCGATGCGCATACTCATATTTGCTTTGGGGGTTCTCGAGCGAATGATTACGCCCTTCGGAATGCAGGCAAAAGCTATTTAGAAATTGCAAAAGCTGGCGGCGGCATTTGGGATACGGTTACTCAAACTAGAAAAGCCACACCCGATGAACTCGTCAAAAAAACAACAAAACTAGCCAATCGACATTTAAAAAATGGAGTGACCACTATCGAAGTAAAAAGTGGGTATGGCCTATCTGTAGATGAAGAACTAAAAATGCTCCGTGCCATCGCTGAAACCAACAAAAATGTTTCGGCAGATTTAATAGCCACTTGTTTGGCGGCACATATGCTTCCAAAAGATTTTGATGGCAGTCATGACGAATATCTCTCCGAAATTACCGAGAATCTTTTTCCAATTTTAAAGGATGAAAAACTAGCTAATCGTATAGATGCCTTTGTGGAGGAAAGTGCTTTTTCAGCAAAACAAATTATGCCATACTTTCAAAAAGCCAAGGCATTAGGTTTTGACATTACGGTGCACGCCGATCAATTTTCAACCTCTGGAAGCGAAGTTGCTGTAAACATCGGAGCACTAAGTGCCGATCATTTGGAAGCCAGTTCACAAAAAGAAATTGACCTTTTAGCCAACAGTAATGTAGTTGCCACAGCCTTGCCCGGCGCCTCTATTGGACTTGGATGCGCATTCGCACCAGCTCGTAAAATATTAGATAGAGGCGGCGCTTTGGCTATTGCGAGCGATCACAACCCCGGTTCGGCCCCTATGGGAGATTTACTCACACAAGCTTCCATTTTAGGCACTTTCGAAAAGCTTTCCAATGCAGAAGTTTTAGCAGGCATTACTTTTCGCGCAGCGGCAGCCTTAAACCTAAAAGATAGAGGGCAGCTTAAAAAAGGATTTACTGCAGATTTTATAGGTTTTCATACGGACAATTATCAAGAAATTTTATACAATCAAGGTAATTTCAAACCCTGTATGGTTTGGAAGAATGGAGAACTGGTTTTTGATAAACACAAAGCGAGGTAGGGCGTACGAGGCACGAACTAAAAAATATCAAGCAATAAAAAAGTGACGTAAACGATGAATTTTCAAGCGCAACTATTAGAAGGCATTCCAAAACATCTTCCTCCTAAGAAGGCATATAGTATAGCTGCTAGCCACGCGCCCAAGCGAAAAGATATTTTGTCTTTGGAAGAGAAGAAACTCGCCATACGAAATGCATTACGCTATTTTCCGAAGCATTGGCATGCTGAACTTTCTAAAGAATTTGCAGAAGAACTCAAAAACTATGGGCGTATATACATGTTTCGATTTAAACCTGACTATGCCATCTATGCGCGACCCATTGCTGAATACCCTTCAAAAACAACGCAAGCAGCGGCAATAATGCTTATGATTCAGAACAACCTTGACCCTGCTGTTGCGCAACATCCTGAAGAATTGATTACTTATGGAGGTAATGGGGCCGTCTTTCAAAACTGGGCCCAATACCTACTTGTAATGCACTACTTAGCGACCATGACCGAAGAACAGACCTTACATATCTATTCTGGGCATCCGATGGGACTGTTCCCTTCATCGAAAGAAGCTCCAAGAGTAGTTGTTACCAACGGAATGATGATTCCCAATTATTCTAAGCCAGACGATTGGGAAAAATACAATGCACTCGGTGTTACCCAATACGGACAAATGACCGCCGGTTCGTACATGTACATTGGTCCGCAAGGTATTGTTCATGGCACAGCAATTACTGTGATGAATGCTTTCAGAAAGGTTTTGCAAAAAGAAGAAGTCCCCGCTGGAAAAATATTCTTAACCGCTGGTCTAGGAGGTATGAGTGGTGCGCAACCCAAAGCTGGAAATATAGCCGGTTGTCTTACTATTTGTGCAGAAGTAAATCCCGCAGCTGCCAAAAAAAGGCATGAACAAGGTTGGGTAGATGAACTAATAATCAATTTAGATGCATTAGTTGAGCGAACAAAACTAGCTATTAAAAATAAAGAAGTTGTTTCCTTAGCATTTATAGGTAATGTGGTTGATGTTTGGGAACGATTCGATACTGAAAAAATATTCATTCATCTGGGATCAGATCAAACATCATTGCACAATCCTTGGGCAGGTGGATATTATCCAGCCGGAATATCTTTTAAGGATTCAAATCAGATGATGAGTGATAATCCCGCACAATACAAAGAAAAAGTGCAGGAATCGCTAAGACGACATGTAACTGCTATAAATAAACATGTAGCAAAAGGCACTTATTTTTTTGATTACGGTAATGCCTTTTTATTGGAAGCATCAAGAGCGGGAGCTGATGTGATGTCGGAAAATAACATTGACTTTAAATATCCCTCATATGTTCAAGATATTTTAGGCCCTATGTGTTTTGATTATGGTTTTGGACCTTTCCGATGGGTGTGTACTTCTGGTGATCCTGAAGATTTAAAAAAGACAGACGCCATTGCACTTGCTGTTCTGGAGCAAATAAAAAACGAAGCTCCAGAAGAAATTCAACAACAAATGCAAGACAATATCACTTGGATTCGAGAAGCCGAAAAGAATAAGCTGGTAGTGGGCTCGCAAGCTAGAATACTTTACGCAGATGCTGAAGGTCGTTCAAAAATTGCCGAAGCTTTTAATCAAGCGGTGCTGAAAGGGAAAATTTCAGCTCCAGTAGTTTTAGGAAGAGACCACCATGATGTAAGTGGTACAGATTCACCTTTTCGTGAGACCAGTAATATTTATGATGGTAGTAAATTCACCGCTGATATGGCCATACATAACGTCATTGGTAACAGTTTTAGGGGAGCAACTTGGGTTTCCATTCACAACGGTGGAGGTGTGGGCTGGGGAGAGGTCATAAACGGTGGATTTGGTATGGTACTTGACGGCTCTGAAGAGGCTTCAAAAAGGCTTAAAAACATGTTATTCTATGATGTAAACAACGGAATTTCTCGCCGAAGCTGGGCGAGAAATAAGGAAGCACTTTTCGCCATTGAACGAGAAATGAAAAGAACGCCAGAATTAAAAATAACTTTGCCTAATTTAGTAGAAGACAGCTTGCTTGAAACACTATTTGATTGAAAATATTCAATGAACAGCTATGTACCATCTCAAAAAGAAATCTGGTCAGGTCGAAAGTCTGATCAAAAGTTGTATTTGCATGAGGTGGTTGAATGTGTAGACCTTTTTAACGAAAATAATTTTCAAAATCAAAAAAATACATTTGGACTAATAGGGTACGCATGTGATGAGGGTGTACGAAGAAATCAGGGAAGGGTTGGAGCAGCTCAAGGACCGGAGGCCATACGAAAGGCGTTGGGAAAATTACCAAATCACCTTTCTGAGGCCACGAACTTATTTGATTGCGGTACGATTGGCTGTATTTCAGGAGATCTAGAAAATTCACAACATCAAGTATCAGAAGTTGTATCGAAATTACTCCAACACAATATATTCCCGATACTCACGGGGGGAGGTCATGATCTCGCCTACGGACATTATAATGGGCTAAAAAACTACTTGGGTAAAGATAAGACTATAGGTATCATCAATTTTGATGCACATTTTGATTTACGCTCAAACACAGACGGCAATAACTCAGGCACCCCATTTTTTCAAATTGCTGAAGACTGTAAATCAAATAACATTCCTTTTAACTATTTATGTTTAGGAATACGGCAAGATGCCAATGATTACAAACTATTTGAGACTGCTCATTCTTTGGGAGTTGACTTCATTGAAAACCATGCATTTACTATTGAAAATGCAGAAAACATTGTGCGAAAATTATTAGATTTCATTCGAAAAGTTAACCATGTTTATGTAACTATTGATCTTGATGGGTTTTCTTCTGCTTATGCCCCAGGCGTAAGTGCTCCATCACCTATGGGCTTTTCTCCTCATATGGTTCTAAAAGCGCTTGCTGTAATTATAGCTTCTAAGAAATTAATAAGTTTAGACGTTGTTGAACTAAATCCTACCTATGATGTTGATAATGCTTCTTCAAAACTGGCGGCATCTTTGATTCATTTTATTCTATGCAGCAAGGAAAGAGACTAGTGCTCTAGTAATCACCAAAAACACTATTAAAATAGATAATAGGAATTATCCTACAAAATGGTATTTTAACGTTTGCTTTAACCAGTCATCGATTAAAATTCACATTTCAGCTATTGCCCACTATTTTTGAATTACACAACCATTCCCCCCCTTGATTATGAATAATACAAAACACCAGACCAAAGCTGCAAAAGCCCGTAAAAAATGGGAGCTTTTGCAAGAAGAACAGGAACTTCTTGACAAAACAGAAGATTCTGAAACTACCACCATACCCTTGAAAGTTGCACATAAAAGACAAAAAAATACTGACGCCAGAGCAGATAGTGCGTAAATTCTCATATTAAATAGGCGTCCTAAATAAACAACGTCGTTGTTATAACCCTTACCGTCATTACAGGAATAAAAAAAAGCCTTCCAACATGGAAAGCCTTTCATTGGCCCTTACCTAACTTTTAGGTTACGGGTCACAACACAACGGTGCAAATATAGCAAAGGTTTTTTAATACTACTAAACTATTTTTTACGGGTGAACACCCTATAAACATAGTATATTTTATGCCTTTGAAGACATTTGCTTGCCTGCTAAAAACATCACTATACTCTTTCTCAAACCAAAAATGACCGATTAGCAGATCTAAGTTCATCTAGTTAATTAAGCTTTTTGTCTGATAAAATAAAAATTCCCTACTCTGATAAAAAACACAAATCATAGACCTATTGTTTTTATTAATCCATTCACCGAAATATTTTCTTACGTTGTCTTATTTTCAACAAATCAAGAACCATATATTCTAGCTTTATAGTAAACTTTGATTCCCCAAATCAAACGAAGCTATGGTAAAGCAACAACTCTTTTTAATACTATTGGTACTTTCAATAGCCTCTTGTTCTAAAGATGAAATACAAGAGCAAATTCAATTTGACAACACGATCAATCAACCTCAAGAACCTTTAGACAATTCTACTGAAGAAAATGAGGAAGAATTGGAATTTTCAAGCACTCAAAAAACGTCGAACTGGATTTCGAATATGCAAGATGAAAACGGGCTTTTAGAAAGTTCAGAAAATACAGATTTTGTTTCGCTGTATGACAACGCATTAGCAACCCTAGTTTTTATTCAAGAAGGAAAACTAGATAAAGCGGAACACATTCTTGATTTCTTCCATGCAAAAATAGAAAGTGAATTAAATACAAACTCAGGAGGTTTTTATCAATTTAGAAATGGTGCTGGCGAAAATGGAAGCAGAACTTGGATGGGTGATAATGCATGGCTGCTTATCGCCATAAATCATTATCATGAAGCCAGCGGAAACCAAAAATATGTAGCGATGGATATTGCCCTAACCAACTGGTTGCGTTCATTACAAGATACAGATGGAGGGCTCAAAGGAGGTTTTAATGAAGACGGAACAGAAATTCCTAAAGTTACTGAGGGAATTCTTACTGCCTTTAATGCCGTAAAGGGGTATGATGACTTTCATAAAAACATATTATTATATCTTAAAACAGCTAGATGGAATTCTGAAGAAAATATACTTATCGCATGGCCAGAAAACAGTTCATATAACTATGCGCTAGACTTGCATTCTTTAAGTTATGGTATTCTTGAAAATTTTCCAGAAACAACCTTAGAAATGGCCAATCGTTATAAAAACACCCAAATCGCAACGGTAACCGGCAACGAACTTACAGGCTATTGTTTTGATGATGATAAGGATGTCATCTGGTTAGAGGGTACCGCTCAAATGTCTGTAGCCTACAAACATGCAGGAAATATTCTAAAAGCTAATGAGCTACTTTTAGAGTTGGAGAAGACATTCATATCAAGTACTTTGACTAGTGGTGCTGCAGGCCTTCCCTATACCAGCAACCCTGGAACTACTTTCGGTTCAAATTTGTTATGGGATCATGCCGATATTACACCTGCATTGTCATCAACAGCATGGTATCTTTTTGCAAAACAAGGTTATAATCCTTTCGAACTTGGTAAAGCTAAAAACATACCTGAAGCTGATAAGTTTTGGCTAGGTGAAATCTAAGGTAATATCTAGAATTATAACAAAAATTTTCCCAAAATTATAAGGCAAATTTTACCTTTCGATGGACAACCTAAAATATTTGCATTTATATCAAAAATGGCAGCTAAAAAAGATATCCTTACTAGAAATGACCTATCGCTCTTGGTGCGTAGCTTTTACACTAAAGTTAAGGCTGTTAAATTCTAGGACCCATTTTCAATCAAGTTATTACAGATTGGGAGGGACATTTTGAGCTCCTTACTAATTTTTGGGAAACCCAACTTTTCTTAAAACGTAAATACCATGGCAACCCGGTAACTGCTCATCAAGAAATAGATGACAAAACTAATAATACAATTACTTCCAAGCATTTTGGACTATGGCTAAATCTATGGTTCGAAACCATCGATGAATTATTTGAGGGCGAAACGGCATGGATAGCTAAAAACAGAGCTCAAAAAATGAGCACCATGTTGTTTATGAAAATCTTTGAGCATCGAAAAAATGATTAAATTACTACTTGTATACTATTTTAGTCCCTCTATTTAATCATCCAGAAAATGAAAAAAAAAGCATCAAGAAGGTCATTTTTAAGAAAGGCTGCTTTGGGCTCTGCGGCTTTTACAGCAAGCCCATTTATTAGTAACGCATCGGAAAACAATCATAGAATTTTCCTGCACAGAAACTACGAAAGCGTTTCTTTTTCTTTTAACGACCACATACAACTAGGTCTAATTGGTTCTGGTATTCAAGGTATTTATGATACCACAGCGGCACTTAAAGTAGCTGGAGTAAAATTAGTAGCCGTTTGCGACTTATATGATGGTCGACTTGATCGCGCCAAAGAATTATGGGGAGACGACCTATATATTACACGCGACTATCGCAAGTTACTAGAACGAAAAGATATTGATGCCGTAATTGTAGCCACACCAGATCATTGGCATCAAAAAATCACCATAGACGCCTTAGAAGCAGGTAAAGCCGTATACTGTGAAAAACCCATGGTGCAAAACTTCAATGAAGGTCATGACATAATCAAGACTCAAAAAAAGACTGGTGGTATTTGCCAAGTCGGAAGTCAAGGCATGGCTTCTTTAGGTAATGAAAAGGCTAAACAATTATATGAAGATGGTGCTATAGGTGATATTGTAATGTTAGATATGTATAATGATCGATATTCCGCAGAAGGTGCCTGGCAATATCCCATTCCACCGGATGCCAACCCAAACACCATTGATTTCGATACGTTTTTAGGTAATGCGCCAAAAACGCCCTATGAGTTAAAACGTTTTTTTAGATGGCGCAATTATCAAGACTATGGTACCGGAGTTGCTGGTGATCTTTTTGTTCATGCATTTTCTACTTTGAACCATGTTATCAGTTCACATGGCCCAAACAGGGCATTGTCTACTGGTGGATTAAGATACTGGAATGACGGTCGTGACGTACCTGATGTAACGATTACTTTATATGATTATCCGAAAACTGATACCCATGCCGCCTTTAATGCCGCTTTTAGAATCAATTTTATCGCTGGATCAGGCGGAGGAGGTGGTTTTCGTCTGATTGGTACGGAGGGTGAACTCGAAGTAGGTCAGAATTCGGTGACCTTGAAGCGTTCAAAACTAGGTATGGTACCAGGAGGATATTCCCTAAATGCATATACCGAAGAAACCCAAGAAAAAATAAAAGAAGATTATGCCAAAAGAAACCTTGAAAGTAGAGCCTCGTCATTAAAAACAGGAACTACAACTTGGGAAGCACCTAACAACTATAAAGGCGGTCACTATGATCACTTTTTTAATTTCTTTGAGACCATTAGAGGCAATTCAAAAATTACACAAGATGCCACTTTCGGTCTGAGAGCAGCTGGTGCAGCTCTTTTAGCCAATGAGAGTTATTTTAAAAAGCAGCCTGTGGATTGGAATCCAACAACAATGAAATTATTATAGCTAATAGAATCCAACTTACAAATTGAGAGCTCAAATTGCAATTAAAAAAATTTGTGCTAAATACATTTATCAATAAAAACAATCTGCAAAATAACTGTTAGATTATTAAATTAAAGTGTGTTCTTCAAATTCAAAAACTTAATTTTACCTACATAAAACATAAAATAGCATGACATTACTTTTAATGGCCGCAGGTAGCGGAAGTCGGTACGGCAAACTAAAGCAATTTGACGATCTAGGACCAGCGGGAGAATTTCTAATGGAATTCGCTATGTACGACGCCATAAAAAATGACTTTGATCATATTGTGGTAATCACCAAAAAGGAAAACGTTTCGTTCTTAGAAGAACATTTAAAAAACCGTTTACCAAAAAACGTAAAACTTGATGTACTTTCTCAAGAATTAACAGATTTACCTGACGGTGTAAATTTTACAGGAGAGCGCAAAAAGCCGTGGGGTACTGCGCACGCGGTATGGACTGCCAGGAATGTTATCACCGGCCCATTTGCCGTCATTAATGCTGATGATTTTTATGGACAATCAGCCTATGCAAATGCTGCTCAATTTATGCGACAACATCCTAAAGATAATATGTATGCCCTACTGGGGTACACTTTAAAAAACACCCTTTCAAATCACGGTTCAGTTTCTAGAGGAGTTTGCATAGTTGAAGGCGATAATCTGACCTCAGTAGAAGAACGGCTTGAGCTAGAACAATTAGAAGATAGCGTTATCGACCATCATTCAGGTAATAGGTATACCGGTGAAGAACAAGTAAGCATGAATTTTTGGGTTTGTAAACCTTCTATTTTTGACAAAATTGAATCTGAATTTCGTACTTTTCTTACAGATGAAGATCGCATTGCAAATAGTGAACTTTATTTACCCATTACTATTCAAGAAATGTTGCAAGCTGACGAAGTTAGTGTGAAATTAGTGCCATCGGGTGGAGAATGGTTTGGTGTCACTTATGCTAGCGACAAAGAAAAAGCTATGCACAACTTGCAAGAGAAAACTAACAAAAATCAATATATTACGCCTTTATGGCCGTAAACCAAGCCGCATATTCTAGCGAAGAACTCAATGCCATCTTAACGTCATTTAAGGTGCCGCAAAAAACGTATACTTTTCAGCCTTTAACTGCTGGTTATATCAACGATACATTTTTAGTCTTAGATAATGAAACCCCCCTTTACATTCTGCAACGAATAAACCATAGTGTTTTCGAAAATGTTGAAGGTCTTATGGTTAATGTTGGTTCTGCCTTAAAGCAACTGAAAGCGAAGCAGTACGAACAGATAACTTTAATACCGGCTCAATCAGGTAAAACCTATAGCTCTATAGATTCAGGATATTGGCGGATCATGACCTATATTTCCAAAAGCACGACGCATAACACAACTAACAACCCTGAAATTGCTTTTGAGGCAGGTAGAATTATAGGCAAGTTTCATGCTTTGTTGGTAAATTCGAGCCTTGACCATTATGTAGATACTATTCCGAAATTTCATAATCTTAATCTTCGCAAGATGCAATTTTTAGCCGCTCTTGCCCGAACATCAGATGAGAAAACGGCAACGGCAAATCATGCGATCACCTTTGCTAAAGAAACGATTGTAAAAATAGAAGCGATGGAGAACCAGCAGCTACCCGTGCGCATCTGTCATAATGATACCAAACTAAATAATATTCTTTTTTCTGAAACAACGGGTAAAGCCTTATGTCTTATTGATTTAGACACCATAATGAAAGGCTATTTTCACTATGATTTTGGAGATGCCATTCGAACTATAGTCAATACCGCCCCTGAAGATGAACAAGAACATTCGAAAATAACTTTTGAGAAAAATCTTTTTGAAGCTTTCGTTAATGGTCTTTCGAAGAACGGCCTTTTTTTAACTAAAGAAGAAATTCAAGCTTTACCATTGGGTGTAATTTTGATGCCTTTCCTACATGGAATACGTGCCTTAACTGATTACCTCAATAACAATATTTACTACAAAGTAGCCTATGAAAATCAAAATCTTGACCGATGTTTGAGTTTGTTTGATTTTACTCGAAAGGCTCTAAATGAATTGGAATATATGAAAAGTGTGACGGCAACTCAGCTTAAACCATTTTGACACAAAAAAATTGGTAAAGCCTCTTCATCATTTTTTGGGGTGATATCAATACAACTTAGTAGCTAAAAAAAGACTTCATATAATGAAATTCAAGGAATACCAAATTCGATTAAGAAACAGCTCATACTTTTTATAAAATTAAATGCCCCCTTAATAGACTTGAAAAAGTATAGCTAATTTAAAGAAGATGGTGTCTTAATGTCTACAGGTTACAATACGGTCAGTTCTTGGTAATAACCAGCATTCTTCTTGTGCCTGATTTTTAGTATCTTCTATCGAAATTATCCAGTATTCAATTGCCTTTGCGTGCGACTATTCACAACGCATGTTTGTCTAAAAATAAAATGTCTAAATGAATAAAAATAGAAAACTACCTTGCCTGTTTTTTTTGATAAGCTTGTTTGTAATTGGTATTGAAAACGCTAGTGCTCAAGTACGCATTTATAAAGGAACTGAAATAATACCAACCTATCAAAAAGGAGTTGATGAAACCAGCCCTATTTTTTATACTGGTAGAGGTGTTCAAGGAGCTCAAGGAAAAACTTATCCATATCCATCACAAACAAAATTGGGTGATTCTTTAGTCGACGTCACGTACGAGATGGTGTATTTAGAAAATGAATATATCAAAGTGAAAGTACTACCCGCTTTTGGAGGACGACTTTTCTCTGCTATTGATAAAACGAATGGTCACGAACTTTTTCATACCAATAGTGTAATAAAACCGGATTTGATTGGTACGCTCGGTGCATGGGTTTCTGGGGGTATCGAATGGTGCTTTCCACACCATCATAGAACCACAACAATGATGCCTAGTGATTATAGAATGATAGAAAACGAAGATGGTAGTGCTACCATTTGGATTGGGGAGACTGAAAAAACCATGGGCATGCGCGGTATTGTTGGAATGACGCTTCGCCCCAAAAAATCATTTATTGAAGTCGACTATCGCATCAATAATACGAACACCCTGACTAAAACATTTTTATTTTGGGCAAATGTCGCCATTACAGCCAATGATGATTTTCGCACCTTTTGGCCTCCAAGTCAAGAAATAGGGGTGTTTCATAATAACCGAAACTTTGTTCAATGGCCTATTTCTACAGAAACCCCTAGTTATGGGAGAACGAGTTATTCAGCAGGTACTGATCTCACTTGGTGGAAGAACCATCCGAACCCTGTTTCTTTTTTTATGTGGGATATCAAAGAAGGATTTATTGGCGGATATGATTATGGTCAAAAGGCTGGTACGGTTCATGTTGGCGATTTACACGAAAATAATGCCTCTAAACTCTGGCAATTCGGCCCGGGCCTGCAAGGCCAGAATGCACGTCGCAAACTGACCGATGACGGAAAAGCTTATGTAGAATTGATGACCGGAACATTTTCAAACAACCAACCCGACTACAGCTGGATTTTACCACATTCCGTGAAAGACGCCAAAAATTTCTGGTATCCGTTGCGCGATTTAGAGGTGGTAAAGAATGCTACCATTGATGCCTCTGTGACCCTGCAAATGCGAAATGCGAAAACCGTCTTTTACGGATTCAATACTACAACCCCCTTCAAGGGAGCGAAAGTAGTTTTGAAAAATGGAGATCTTATTTTGGAAGAAAAGACCATTGATATTGACCCTGCTACACCCTTTACAACAACTTTTAAAAATCGAAAACCGCTAGATGAATATCAATTGTATATTGAGTTAAGAGACGCTGATGGCAAAGAATTGGTTTCCTATCGACCCTACAAATTAAAAAAACCTAAACTTCCTGAAGTACAAGAGCCTGTTAAGAAACCCGAAGAAATTTCGTCAGTTGAAGATCTTTATTTGACGGGCAGGTTTGTAGAGCAATTTAATCGCCCAGGTATTAATCCAGATGATTATTATATGGCGGCCTTAGAAAAATCTCCGGATGACTATCGTGTGCATCTTGCCCTTGGGGCACGAAGGTTGTATCAAATGAAATACCGAAAGGCCCTAGATCACATTCAAAAGGCGGCAGATAAATTAAAGGTCAAGTACTATCAGCCTAAAGAAGGTGAATTGTTTTACTTAAGAGGAGTCGCTCAACGCGCTCTTGGCATGAAAGAAGAAGCATTTGCAAGTTTTGCACGGTCCACTTGGTATTATCAATGGTTCTCAGCAGGCAACTACCAAATGGCACAAATAGAAAGTAAAAAAGGTAACTATGAAAAAGCTTTGGGTTATGCTAAAGAAGCCTATTCAACTAATAACCGCGATGGGCGTATAGTCGTATTATATGCAGCGATGCTTAGAAAAAATGACCAAAAAGAAAAAGCTATTGTAGTATTAGATGAGTTATTGGCCTATGACCCATTAGATTTCACGGCGATGTATGAAAAAGGGTTATCAGAAGAGAATTCATCCATAGAAAAATGGCATGAAAGCATGCAGGCCTTAGATAACAATTACCTGCAAATGGCTACCAATTATATGAATGCTGGCCTACTAGAAGACGGTATAACTTTATTAGCTGGTTTAGATAGTCCAAAAGATCCATTGGTCTACTATTATAAATCATGGTTTTACGCCGAATTAGGTACTTTAGAAAAGGCCGAAGCAGCTTTGAAAGCAGCGAAAAATGAATCGTTGGACTATAGTTTTCCCTATCGTGCAGAAACCGAAACAGTATTAAATAAAGCCATTGCTATGGACGCTAAAAACTCGATGGCGTATTATCTCTTAGGAAATCTCTTGTATGATAACCGTCCAGTAGATGCCATGTTAGCCTGGCAAAAGGCTGGAGAAATCGACAACAGCATTCCCATGGTCTGGCGCAACCTTGCGTTTGGATCTTTTTATCATGACCGTAATGCAACAAAAGCCATTGAATATATGACCAAGGCGATTTCTTTAGATAATTCGTATCCGCTTTGGTATGCCGAGCTTTCTAAGTATTATGATGGTTCCGATCTCGATTTCAAACAAAATTTAGAGATTCTTGAGCGTAATTTAGATGTTGTAAAACAAGATGTGGCGGCACCTAAAACATTTGTTGAATTATTAAATCTTAACGGAGAATATGATAAGGCTATTGGAATAACTTTAGACTCTCAAGGAATTAAACAACACGTTTGCGAAATTTTGGAAGGTGGAAATGAAGCCTTTAAGCAAAGAGAAAGAAAATATGCTATTGCAATGGAATAGCCAACGCTAAAAGCCATACACATTCGCAATTCGCACCAGCCAACACTACACCAAAAATTGCAAAAGAGTATGTCTTGCCAACGCACACATTGAACTAAATAAGAAACATCGGAAAACCAAGCTGAATGTGAAAAGCACTTTGCACAACAATGTATATAAAACATAGCTATTACAGGCTTT
>ENA-ORXM01003777-ORXM01003777.1-marine-metagenome-genome-assembly--contig:-NODE-3777-length-14444-cov-5.073502_pt1 | contig 14444 bp, 11 predicted proteins | sample MGYA00237867_ERZ511480 | MGnify/ENA primary metagenome ERZ511480 (study PRJEB26309, sample SAMN06266103) | marine metagenome | isolation source: Algal blade | place: United Kingdom:Sidmouth, United...
CCAAACTAGAGAAGAGAGGTAGAAAAAACCTTCCTATCTATGCTCGCACGATGAATTGCGAAACAAAAAAAAAGAAACAGAAGCCTTTGCAGCTAATGTTTCTTTTTAGAGGCGCTAGAGCACTAGCAGCGCTCCAACACAAAATTGGTGCCGATGGCGAGACTCGAACTCGCACGACCATAAGGCCACTACCCCCTCAAGATAGCGTGTCTACCAATTCCACCACATCGGCTAAAAACTAACGAGCCAGTTACTCGCTGACAGGCGGCAAATCACCACCTTCCGATACTGCCGCCTCTCCACCTTCAGGCACAAGAGTAGGCACATCACTGACAGACGCTGGTGCCACTTCTTCAACAGCAGCCGGCACTGCATCTAAAACACTACCACCACCATCTCGGTGAGCAGCCATGTAAAACAAAATTATGCTGGTCGCAAAGAACGCGGCAACCAAAGCAGTGGTTAGGCGAACTAAAAAACCACCCGCACCAGCGGCACCGAACACTGTACCCGACGCCCCACTACCAAAGGCAGCACCGGCATCAGCACCTTTGCCGTGCTGGATCAGCACAACACCAATGACCCCAATGGCCAAAAGCACGTGCACAACAAGAACGACTGATTCCACTTTCTACTCTCCAGAGCCTGAAGCCGCTGCGACAATAGCACTGAAGTCCGCCGCGTCAAGCGCAGCGCCACCTATCAGACCACCATCTACATCAGGCTGGGCAAAAATCTCGGTTGCATTGTCAGGCTTGACACTACCACCATATAAAATTTGTATAACAGCGCCTACACCTTTCTCGGCACTCTCAAGATGCTGCCGTATTGCTGCATGCACCGAACCAGCCTGTTCAGCACTGGCACTCATTCCGGTTCCGATGGCCCATACAGGTTCATAGGCAACAACACACTCGGCTAATTCACCAGCGGCTAAAGAATTTACCAAGCCATCGAGCTGCTCAAACACCACCGACTCAGTTCGCCCCTGCTCGCGCTCTTCTAAGGTTTCGCCAACGCAGACAACCGGAGTCAACCCGGCTTCAAGGGCCGCCTTAGCCTTAGCACCTACTTGCGCACTTGACTCAAAGCACAGCGCGCGACGCTCGGAGTGGCCGACCAATACATATTGACAACCAAACTCAGCCAACATCGCAGCAGCAATCTGCCCAGTGTAAGCACCACCAGAATATTCGCTGACGTCTTGAGCACCCAAAGCGATGGCATCACCCAATAGGGGAGCAACAGCAGACAAGTGTAACGCAGCAGGACAAACACCCACACCAACCGAATCGTCCACACAAGCAGCTGCGACAGATTCAGCAAGCACCTTAACACTCGCGATACTACCGTTTTGCTTCCAATTACCAATGACGAGTGGAGTGCGCATGCGCCCTTAAACTAAGCAATCAAGCACGCAAGTGTATACGGCAAATATCAGCTACACAAGTGCGCACAGCTGAATTTTTTCAAGCTCATAAAAAAAGCTCGGCACACCTACCAGTGAACCGAGCCTTCAGCACCGACTGCAGTTTAGGCAACTGCGGTTCTGACCACGTCGGCCACTTGATGGCAAATGGTTTCAACCTGATTGGCAACCCTGCCCTCCACCATCACTCGAACAACGGGTTCAGTACCCGAGGGCCGCAACAGGACACGACCTGTATCACCCAAGTCGGCTTCAGCGGAGCGCAATGCCTCTTGCACAGAGCTTGACTGATCCAGATCTATACGCTCACCCATTGGCACATTCACCAAGGTTTGCGGATAACGCATCATGCCGTTTTTGAGGTCAGTCAAACGCTCACCCGTTTCAACCACATAGGCCAAGACCTGCAGCGCGGCAATAATACCGTCGCCGGTGGTAGAGTGATCCAATGTGATCAAGTGACCGCTGGACTCACCGCCAATTCGCCAACCATTGGCGCGCATCATCTCAAGCACATGACGATCACCTACTTTGGCTCGCTTGAAAGGCACATTCATGTCACGAAAGGCGTGCTCAAGACCGAGGTTGCTCATCAGCGTACCAACAACCCCACCGCCATTGAGCTCACCGCGTGCATGCGCCGCTTTTGCAAGAACAAAAAGAATCTCATCGCCATCAACAATATCACCGCGCTCGTCGACCATAATCAAACGATCGGCATCACCGTCAAGCGCAACACCCATGTCCGCACGTTCAAGCAAGACGTGCGCTCGTAAACTATCAGGCGCTGTAGCACCGCAGTTGTCATTAATATTCAGGCCATTTGGCGACGCGCCTTGTGAAATAACCGTCGCACCCAGCTCCTCAAAAACACGTCGAGCAATGTCGTAACCCGCGCCGTTAGCCGCGTCCACAACTAACTTCAACCCGTCGAGGCGCATGCCACTCGGAAAAGTGCTTTTGCAGTACTCGATGTAGCGACCGCCCGCATCTTCTATACGCTCCGCACGGCCCAAATCTTCTGACTCAACGGTAGTTAGAGGCTGACCTAGCATTTCTTCAATTGCGTGCTCTGTTTCATCGTCAAGCTTATAGCCATCGGAACCAAAGAACTTTACGCCATTATCGTAGTGCGGGTTGTGGGAAGCACTGATAACAATGCCCGCTGCCGCTCGAAATGTACGCGTCAGGTAGGCGACAGCCGGTGTTGGCATCGGCCCAAGCATTCGTGCATGTATACCAGCCGAAGACAACCCCGCCTCAAGCGCCGACTCAAACAAGTAGCCCGAAATACGAGTATCCTTGCCAATTAGCACCTCACGATTACCTTTTGAGGCCAAAACCTTCCCAGCGGCCCAGCCCAATTTCAACACAGTGGGCGCTGTCATAGGCTCGACACCTACGCGTCCACGAATCCCATCTGTACCAAAAAACTTCTTGCTCATAAATTTGCCCTTCAACCCAGCCTCATCGCGAATCTCACCGCAAAAGCCGAACTGTACAATCAATACCAAACAACAAAATTCGAAATTAGAAAAATTTACTTAGTGCTTGTCAGCGGTATCGCGCCACATCATTGACAGCATTAAAAATTTTCAATGCATCCACTGTTTCTTTTACATCGTGCACCCGCACAATACCCACGCCGCGCTCTACGGCCATTAACGCCATGGCCACACTGCCTACAACACGTTGATCCACAGGAGCATCAAGCAAAACACCAATACTTCCTTTGCGCGAAGCACCGAACAACAACGGCACATCTTGCACTTTTATATCCCTCAATTGAGCTACGATCTGCAAGTTATGCTCCAGAGTTTTACCAAACCCAAATCCGGGATCAATTAGCAGTCGATTTTTAGCAATTCCTGCTGCCTCACAAGCCGCACAGCGCGCTTTTAAGAAATTATTGATTTCACTGACAATATCGTCATATAAAGGTGCTTCCTGCATCGTTTGCGGAGCACCCTTCATATGCATCAAGCAAACAGCAGCTTTCCCGCTGGCCGCCGCTTCCAATGCACCCGGTAATTGCAGCGCGCGTACATCGTTGATGAGCCCCGCTCCCGCTGCGAGCGCTTGCTCTATCACCACAGCCTTGCTTGTATCGACTGAAACCAAGACATCCAGAGTGCCTACTAACGACTCTATAACGGGTATAACTCGATCAAGCTCTTCCTTCTCACTGACTTCCGGCGCGCCAGGACGAGTCGATTCACCACCAACATCCAATATTGTAGCGCCCGCCTCCACCATTGCCGCCGCATGATCAAGAGCCATTTGCAAATCGGCGTGAGCTCCGCCATCAGAAAATGAATCTGGGGTGACATTAAGAATACCCATCACCTGTGGACGCTTTAAATCTAGCGACCTTTCACCACATTGCAAAACAGCCAAAGCCTGCTCCTGCGTGAATATACAAACACCCAAACGAAACAAGGCGAGCTTTTCAGCCCGCCTTGTACTATTTTACTTCGCTGAACTAGTGTTGCTCAGCCGGCCCCGATAGCGGCGGCTCATCAGGCTTTTGTTGCGAATCCGACTTCGTCGAATCGTCAACATTCACCGCACCAGCACCTCCACTTGGCCCAGAAGGCGGCAAATCGTCAGCCCAATCCGCTGGCGGCCCAGGTTGGCGGCCTTCCATGATTGCATCGATTTGCGAGACATCAATCGTCTCATACTTCATCAACGCATCAGACATGATGTGCAGCTTGTCCATATTGTCGCGCAAAAGCTGCTCAGCGTGTTGATAGTTGCGATCAATTAATGCTCGAACTTCTTCATCAATGGTCTTCGCTGTTGCACCGGATACAGGTGCTGATGCCGAAGTGGAGCGGCCTAAAAAGGGCTCGCCCGCTTCTTCACTGTAAGACAACGGACCTAACTTGTCAGAAAGCCCCCACTTCGTCACCATATTACGCGCAAGCTCAGTAGCACGCTCGATATCATTGGAAGCACCGGTGGTGACCGCGTCTTCGCCAAATATAAACTGCTCGGCGATACGACCACCGTACAAAGTGGCGATCTGGCTTTCCAGTCGACGACGGCTGTGGCTATAACGGTCCTCTTCAGGCAAGAACATGGTCACACCCAACGCGCGACCGCGCGGAATGATAGTCACCTTATAAACAGGGTCATGCTCGGGCACCAAACGCCCAACAATGGCGTGACCGGCCTCGTGGTATGCAGTTAACGAGCGCTCAGATTCACTCATGACCATAGATTTGCGCTCTGCGCCCATCATGATCTTATCTTTGGCGCGTTCGAAGTCATCCATTGTCACTGTGCGCAAGCTGCCGCGCGCAGCAAATAGAGCCGCCTCATTGACCAAATTAGCCAAGTCAGCACCAGAAAACCCTGGTGTTCCGCGAGCCAAAAGATCGGCGCGAACATTGTCGTCCACAGGAACCTTGCTCATGTGAACACGCAAGATCTGCTCACGCCCACGAACATCTGGCAATGGCACAACTACCTGTCGATCAAAACGCCCAGGACGCAACAAAGCCGGATCAAGCACGTCAGGACGGTTGGTTGCAGCTATGACGATGACGCCTTCATTTCCTTCAAAGCCATCCATCTCGACCAACAATTGGTTTAGTGTCTGCTCTCTTTCGTCATGACCACCACCAACGCCAGCGCCACGATGACGACCTACTGCATCGATTTCATCGATAAAGATGATGCAAGGCGAGTGCTTTTTAGCCTGTTCGAACATGTCGCGCACGCGAGAAGCACCGACACCCACAAACATTTCGACAAAGTCGGAACCAGAGATAGTGAAAAAAGGAACTTTCGCTTCACCGGCTATGGCTTTTGCCAGCAAGGTTTTACCCGTACCAGGCGAGCCAACCATCAAGATGCCGCGCGGGATCTTACCGCCAAATTTTTGGAATTTACCAGGATCGCGCAGGAATTCTACAAGCTCAGAAACCTCTTCTTTGGCCTCATCTACACCTGCAACATCAGCAAAAGTCACTTTGACTTGATCTTCGCTGAGCATGCGAGCTTTGCTCTTGCCAAAAGACATAGCACCACGACCGCCGCCGCCGCCCTGCATTTGACGCATAAAGAAAATCCACACACCAATGAGCAACAAGAAGGGGAACCAGCTGATGAACAACTGCATCAACAAACCTGTTTTCTCAGGCGCCTTGGCTTTAATCGCCACGTTCGCTTTGAGAAGCTCGCCGATCAGTGCCGAATTATCGGTCTCGGGGCTGTAAGTGGTAAAAGCAGTGCTCGAGGTGGTAACACCCGTGATTTCACGCCCTTCCATGGTGACAGCCTGAATCTGACCAGACTCAACCTGTGTCATAAAATCAGAGTACGGGACATCTACGCCTGCGTACCGCTGACCGCCCAAGTTGTTGAAAACTGACATTAAAATGACAGCGATGACAACCCATAACAGGACGTTTTTCAATAAATCGTTCAATGCTCTTCCTCAACGAGGTTCACTTAGGACCCAGTGCAGCTGGAGAGCCTAAACGACCCACCATGCCAAACCGTGCTTTGCTAATTCCGGACTCTTTCTATCATTGTTCCGAAATAGGGAATTTCAAGGGTTATACCACTTTCGAATTACCGCACCTTACTATAGAACTCGGTGCCTTGCCATGATATACAATTCACGACTGCGATCGCGAGAAGCCTTTGGCTTACGCGTTTTTACGCTTTTAAAGTGGCCTCTCAACTGTTGCAACAAGTCATCAAAGCCTTCGCCCTGAAAGACTTTCATAAGCAACAAGCCGTCCGGTTTAAGTATTTCGAGTGCCATATCAACAGCAAGTTCCACAAGATACATCGACCGAGGTTGGTCAATACTTGCCTGCCCCGTGACATTTGGTGCCATATCTGAAATAACGGCGTCTGCGAGCTCCCCATCAAGAGCCGCTAAAATCTTTTCAAAAACAGCCTGTTCAGTGAAATCACCAAGGATAAACTCTACCCCAGCAAAACCATCCATGGGCAAGATGTCACTCGCCACAACGGTGCCTTGATCACCCAATTTGTCACTTAAATACTGCGTCCACCCGCCGGGTGCCGAGCCCAGTTCGACAACGCGCTGACCCGGCTTAAACAGATTGTCGCGCTCATCAAGCTCTATCAGCTTGTAAACAGCACGCGAACGGTAACCGTCTTTTTGCGAGCGCATGACAAACTCATCGTCAAAATGCTCTTTCAGCCAACCCGTGCTGCTTTTACTGCGCGCCATGGCGGCCACCTCGTCTATTCAATCGCATATCATTCTACTTTCGCTGTCGATGGCAGCTGTTCACGCGTGTTATAGTCGCGCTCCTAACAGCACAGGACCCCATCATGTCATTGCAGGCCAACCAAATCCGTCATTTGCGCTCATTGGCGCACCACCTCAAACCGATTGTTTGGATTGGCCAGAAAGGCTTGAGCGAAGCGGTGTTTATTGAGCTAGATCAGGCACTTGAATCCCACGAACTGGTCAAAATCAAAACCGGTTCAAAGTGCGATCAAGAAACACTCAACACCCTTTGCGAGCGCGGCCGTGCGGAATTAGTATCATCGGTTGGCGGCAAAGTTTGCTTGTTTCGTCGCAACCACAAAACGCCAAAAGTCCCGCTACCGCCAGCTAAATAACTGACGGCAGCAACTTAGACCAGCTAACGAGCCAACACTATGGCTCGTAACTGATGGACTCTACTTCGTATTCTTTGATGCCACCGGGCGTTTTCACCTCGACCTCATCACCCTCTTCTTTTGCAATCAAAGCACGCGCCACGGGCGAATTAACTGAAATTCGACCCTGCTTGATATCAGCTTCGTCGTCACCAACGATTTGATAGGAGACTTTGGTATCGCTTTCAAGGTCGATGAGATGGACCGTGGAGCCGAATATCACTTTACCGTTAGCGTTTAAAACGGTTACGTCGATCACCTGCGCGTTCGACAGTTTGGCCTCAATCTCTTTCAGCCGACCCTCGATAAAACTCTGCTGCTCACGCGCTGCGTGGTATTCGGCGTTTTCTTTAAGATCGCCGTGCGCACGCGCCTCAGAAATTGCCTCGATTACACGTGGTCGTTGCACCTGCTTGAGGTCAACGAGCTCTTCGCGCAGCAAATCCGCGCCGCGCTTTGTCATAGGTACTTTAGTAGTCATGCTCAATTCCCGAACAATGCTTGAATGCGGAAGACCTCTCCAGCCGTTGCATGGCCAAGAGATTTACCGATCGCTCCGCCACCAGTAATGGTAGTGGTATACGCGATCTTGCGCTGTAACGCTTCACGTCGAATATAGTAAGAATCAGCGATTGCCGCGACGCCTTCTGTGGTGTTAATGATCAAATCCACTTCGCCGTTGATAATGCTATCCACGATACTCGGGCGTATACCAGAATTCATTTTATTGACACGAGTACAAGCAACCCCTGCCGCTTCAAGCGCATCGGCGGTGCCCGGAGTGGCCAACACAACCATACCAGCTTCGATCAAACTGCGAGCCACGGCAACAGCAGCGGGCTTATCACGATCTCGCACACTGACAAACGCCGTTCCAGAATGGGGCAACGGCGCTCCCGCCGCCAGCGAAGCCTTGGCAAATGCCTCTTCAAAAGTCCGGCCAATACCCATGACTTCGCCCGTCGACTTCATCTCTGGGCCTAACAAGGGATCTACACCAGGGAATTTCACGAACGGAAATACAGACTCTTTGACGCTGAACAACGAAGGCACAACTTCTTCTGTTACGCCCTGCTCACGCAAACTCATACCCGCCATACAACGCGCTGCCACTCGAGCCAGCGGCACACCGGTGGCCTTAGAGACAAACGGCACCGTACGTGAGGCACGCGGATTGACCTCGAGCACGTAAATGTCGTCGCCTTGAATCGCAAACTGCGTATTCATCAAGCCAACAACACCAAGCTCTAACGCCATCTTTGTAGCTTGCTCGCGCAGCTTGTCCTGAACTTCAACGGAGAGCGTATTGGGAGGCAAACAGCAAGCGGAGTCACCCGAGTGAACACCTGCCTGTTCAATGTGCTCCATGATGCCACCGATCAAAACATCGGTACCGTCACAGATGCAATCCACATCAACCTCAACCGCCGCGTCAAGGAAGCGATCCAACAACACAGGAGACTCATTAGAAACCTTGACAGCTTCCGTCATATAACGACGCAGACCAGCTTCGTTATGCACGATTTCCATCGCTCGCCCGCCCAAAACATACGATGGGCGCACGACTAGCGGGTAGCCAATTTCTTCAGCCAAACCAACGGCGGATTCTGCATCACGCGCAGTGCGGTTAGGCGGCTGCAGCAGACCAAGTCGTTCAATCAATTGCTGAAAACGCTCACGGTCTTCAGCCAAATCGATTGAATCAGGTGAGGTACCAATGATCGGTACGCCGGCGGCTTCAAGATCACGCGCCAGCTTCAATGGCGTTTGGCCACCGTATTGAACAATCACACCCACCGGTTTTTCGATATGCATGATTTCAAGCACGTCTTCCAACGTCAGTGGCTCGAAATACAAGCGATCGGAGGTATCGTAATCGGTAGAAACCGTCTCTGGGTTGCAATTGACCATGATGGTTTCATAGCCATCGTCACGCAGTGACAACGCTGCGTGTACACAGCAGTAATCAAACTCTATACCCTGACCGATACGATTAGGACCACCGCCAAGCACAACAATTTTCTTCTTGTCGGTAGGGTCTGACTCGCACTCTTCTTCGTAGCTCGAGTACATGTAGGCGGTATCGGTCGAGAACTCGGCTGCACAGGTGTCCACCCGCTTATAAACCGGACGAACACCCAAACCATGACGATGCGAACGAAACTCAGACTCGGCACATCCCAGTAAAAGCGCTAAGCGTGAATCTGCAAAGCCCTTGCGCTTAAGCGCAAGCATGCCACGCGCATCAATGCCAGATAACCCACCAGACACCAAGCCTTGTTCGGTGCGCACCAAATCTTCCAGTTGCGCCAAGAACCAGGGATCGATAGCCGACAGTTTGAAGATTTCTTCCGCGCTGTATCCGTGACGAAAGGCATCGGCCACGTACCATAAGCGCTGATCTCGTGGACGCGATAATTCGCGGTCAAGAACGGCTTTCCGCTGTTTGTCATCCAGTGTCGAATCAATCACCTCGGACAAACCATCAACACCCACTTCCAATCCGCGCAATGCTTTTTGCAGCGATTCTTGGAAAGTACGACCCATGGCCATCACTTCGCCCACAGATTTCATCTGTGTGGTCAGGCTAGAATCAGCCTGCGGGAATTTTTCGAAGGTAAAGCGAGGAATTTTAGTGACAACGTAATCGATACTGGGCTCAAAGGACGCCGGTGTCGCGCCACCGGTGATGTCGTTCTGCAACTCATCAAGCGTGTAACCGACAGCCAGTTTTGCGGCGATCTTAGCAATTGGGAAGCCCGTCGCCTTAGAAGCCAACGCCGATGAACGCGATACCCGCGGATTCATCTCGATCACAATCATGCGGCCGTCTACAGGGTTGGTCGCAAACTGCACGTTTGAGCCACCTGTCTCCACGCCGATCTTGCGCAGTACTGCCAGAGAGGCGTTGCGCATGATCTGGTATTCCTTGTCCGTCAGCGTCAGCGCGGGCGCGACGGTAATGGAATCGCCGGTGTGGACGCCCATCGGATCGACGTTTTCGATAGCGCAGATGATGATGGCATTGTCGGCCCGGTCGCGCACGACCTCCATCTCGAACTCTTTCCACCCGAGCAGCGATTCCTCGATCAGAACCTCTGTCGTGGGGCTGGCATCGAGGCCGGTCTTCACAATCCGCTCAAATTCCGCCTTGTTATAGGCGATGCCGCCGCCGGTACCGCCCATGGTGAAGCTGGGACGGATGATGCTGGGGAGGCCTGTGCGCTCCAGAATTGCGTACGCTTCGTCCAGCGTGTGCGCGGTGCCGCTGCGCGCGCTTTCGAGGCCGATTTTGTCCATCGCATCGCGGAATCGCAGACGGTTTTCGGCCTTGTCGATCACATCGGCCTTCGCGCCAATCATCTCGACGCCGTATTTCTCCAGCGTGCCGTCTGCATCCAGCGCCAGCGCGCAATTGAGCGCGGTCTGCCCGCCCATGGTTGGCAGCACCGCATCGGGGCGCTCGGCGCTCAGCACGCGCTCGGATTCGATCAGGATGCCGCCGACCGTCGCCCCGAGCGACGAGGTGTCCACGCCGAGGAAGTGATCGGGCTCTCTCACTCCCAGATCGGTGAAGAAGACCTCGTTGAGCTCGTGATCGTAATTCTGCCCCGTGTGGACGATGACGTGCTCGCAGCACTCGTCGAGTCGCGCCATGACTCGCGACAGCCGGATGATCTCCGGGCGCGTGCCAAGGATGGTGACGACCTTCAGTCTGTCGGAGCGCATCGCGGGTAAGTACAGCTTCTCGTCGCCCACTACGGCAGAACGGGATGGGCGTAGGTGTCGGCGTTATCGGGGTCGAAGATCTCGTGCGCCCAGAATAACGTGAGCAAAGGGCGGTCACCCGTGTTGACGATGCTGTGAACATGTAACACGGGCATGTCGATCGCCTCGAGCCGCTCGCCGCTCACGTCGAAGCGATGCACCGTGTCATCGAACAATCGCCGTACACGGATCTGCGCGTTGCCCGATATGACGAGAAAGCGCTCGACCTTGCCGCGGTGGAAGTGGTTGCCGCGCTCGACGCCGGGCTCGGTCCACGACAGGAAGGTCTGCCCGCCGCCACCGCCCTTGACCGCTTCGAAGAGCACGCCACGCGGATCGTTGTGAAGGGTCAGAAGTCGCGGAAAAGACTGCGGAAACTCGAACGCCCGGTAGGTGTTGAACAGGCTGACGTGGAAGGGGTCTGAGAGGTCGGGGAAGCGATTGGCGTCGTAGCAGGTCTTGTAGTCTCGTATCGTCTCGTGGAGATCCTCGACGCCGAACGCTCGCCCCTCGAGAGTGACCGTCCCTTCCCGCTCCAGCTCGATCATTTCGAGCATCGCGTCGGCGACGGCGCCTGCGTGAAGCAACTCCACCGACGCACCGGGGTTGATATCCGGCGCCTTACCATCGACGATCTGTCGGCACAAGGTGGCCGTAACGGTATTATAGAAAGGGACCCCACCCTCCCCGAAAACGTGCGGGATGATCACGTTCGAATAGCGCGCACCACTCGCGCGCGCCCAATCGGCGAACACCCTGTCGGCCTCGGCCTTGCCCCGTCCGTACGGCGTATCGCCCTGGGCGTGGGTCGAGTTAGCGTAGACCACGTGCGGGTTGACTCCCGCGATACCCATGGCCTCGACCAGCGCTCGAGCGATCCGCGGGTTCCCGAGCTCTACCTCCTCGGGACTGGCACGGTTGAGACCCGCCAGATGGAGAACCGCGGCACAGCCGCTCAGGCAGGTCGCGAGCGCGTCCGGATCGGAGAACTCCTCCCGAGAGGCCGTGACGATGTCGAAGGCAGGCGCACCACCGTGGAACACCTGATGGTAGTTGCGCGCGAACAGCGCCGCCCGGCAATGATAGCCGAGCAAGCCACCGGCCCCGGTAACGAGGACCCGCAAGGGTGCGCTGGCCACGCTCAGGCGGGCGTTTCAACCGCAGCCCGCACCTCCGGCAGGGACAGCAACAGCGTTTCAATCTCGGGCACGCTCATGCGCGCCGTGTTGTGCGAGTGGAAGTCCTGGTACTCGACCACCTTCTCGTCGCCTTCGCTGAAGAAGGGTTTGTAGTCGAGGCCACGAAGATCGGTCTGCAGGCGCCAATAGTCGCCCAAGTCCTCCGCGGTGCTCAGCTCCTGGGAGCTCGCGAGCGTCTCGTAGAGCTTCTCGCCGTGCCGCCAGCCGATGACCTCGACCGGATGGTCCCGCTTGCCCATCACGTTCCTGATGGCGCTCAGAAGATCGATCATCGTGGACGCGCCCGCCTTGCGGATGAAGAGATCCCCCTGGCGGGCATGTTCAAACGCGTATTTGACGAGGGAAACCGAATCACGAAGCGGCATGAGAAAGCGAGTCATCTCCGGCACGGTAAGCGTAATCGGACGCCCAGTCCTTATCTGTTCGATGAACAAAGGGATAACCGACCCCCTTGAACACATCACGTTACCGTATCTAACACTGCTGATCGTCGTCCCCGAGTCCGGACCGAGCTCACGAGCGGCCGATTGTGCGACCTTCTCCATGAGCGCCTTCGATATTCCCATCGCGTTGATGGGGAACACCGCCTTGTCGGTCGAGAGACAGACCACCGACCTCGCCCCGTGAGCGATGGCCGATTCGATGACGTTGCGCGACCCGTTGACGTTGGTCTCGACCGCCTGCATCGGGAAGAACTCGCAGGAGGGCACCTGTTTGAGGGCTGCGGCGTGAAAGACGTGATCGATGCCCTTCATCGCGCCGTCGACACTCGCTCTGTCGCGCACGTCGCCGATGCGGTACTGCACTCGCGGATCGCGGAGTGCGTTGCGCAAGGCATCTTGCTTCTCCTCATCGCGGCTGAAGACCGTGACCGACGAGACGCCGGAACCGAGTAGATCGAGCAGCATGGTCTTGCCGAAGCTGCCCGTTCCACCGGTAATCAGATAGCGAAGCGCCATACGAAACCACTAGAACAACGTTGACCGAAAGCCGAGCACCGCAACTGGCCGAAGCGCGCGAACGAGGGCGAGCTCCATCAGTACGCGCGCGCATTGCGAAATTACTGTAGACACCGCCCCCTCAAATCGCACCTGCTCAGTGCCTCATGCTAGCGCGCGGGTCGGACGGCTCGGTCGCATCAAATATCAACCAAACGGCCACGACGCAAGCGGGACAAGCATGCCGACATCCGCCGTGGGCCGAACTTCCATCCCCGATCATACGGCCAGCAGCCTACCTCGATCGTGAGTGGGGTCGTCTCGTTCCCGTAGAGCCCGGTCCAGCAGCGAAATCAGCTCGTTCGGACTCTGCGGGAACACAGCGGCTGCTCTCACGCAAGCCGGACTGCCTCAGACCCACGGATACATTGAAGGATGACAACAGTGAACGCTCGTGAAACAGGTTTCATCACGCCGATTACCATACCGCAGCCTCTCGCCCCAGCAACGCTCTCACATAACGCCATCCCCCTCCATGAGAGAAAGACGCTAGTATGCCGCCCCCTCCCCGGGGACTTACCCACTTTCGGATGCTAGGGCGAGCAGTTTCAACATCGATAGGTGCTAGGAGATGGAAGCTCGCGCTCGCATTAAGGCAGCTACTCGCTCTATCTCGACCGCCGCGCGCATGAGCATGCGATTCACCGAGACCTCTCTACGCAACCGCCGAAATCGAAGCTTCGGTGCCTTGCGCCCCCACAACGCGGCAGCACGCTGAGCCGCCTAGGTCCGTTCAGCTGCGGACCACGGTGAGAAAGGGCGCCAGCAGAGGACTCTTCCGCTTCCCAAGTAACGTGACGACAACTCGCCAACGAACGACACTCGCAACGGTACTTGCCGCTTGGTGCCTGGTCGGCATAGGAGCAGCGAGCGCGGCAAGCGCGCCGCAGACTCCATGGACACCTATTACTCACAGCGAGAGCGTGCTGCAGGTTCTGAACAGAGCTTTTCTGTTCAACGAAGGCTTACTGCCGAGTAACATTCAATCACTCGGGAAAGCCATACTTGCATTCCCCATACAAACCCGCGTTCGAACGGACGAAGGTTGGCTTGACATCGGCACAGCTACTACCGAGCTAACGGAAAGCACCAAGCGCAGAGTCAGCATGGTACGCAGAGCCAGAGCACCTGAACTGGTGCTTGTCAGCGACGCGACTCTGACCTACGACGGCTTCATGAGAATTCGCCTGACGCTGAATCCACTCGAACGCATCACGCTATACGAATTCCACGTCGAAATTCCCATGCGACGCTCTGTAGCGCGCACTTACACGAAATACCCGCGGTACGACTCAACTACCCGAACTCTAGACTTCGACGGCGCAGCGGAGGCGTCGGGAAACATTCGCGGAGAAAGCAACTTCGCATTCAATCCCGCGATTTGGATAGGGCATG
>ENA-ORXM01003778-ORXM01003778.1-marine-metagenome-genome-assembly--contig:-NODE-3778-length-14439-cov-3.231166_pt1 | contig 14439 bp, 17 predicted proteins | sample MGYA00237867_ERZ511480 | MGnify/ENA primary metagenome ERZ511480 (study PRJEB26309, sample SAMN06266103) | marine metagenome | isolation source: Algal blade | place: United Kingdom:Sidmouth, United...
AACCCGAACAGTCAAGCTCAGCTCACCGGATGGCTGACCCAAGCACTAGGAAGAGAAGTAAACTCAGTAGCTAAGGGGTTGTTATCAGATATGTTGGTTGAGGCTGAGCAGGCGTCGGGGGAGAATCCTGAGATCGTGAAGGAAGTGATCGAACTTCGAATGAGAGCTTCTAAGACATCGATCACCAAGTACAATAAGATGGAGGCGTATGTTGGGTGGGACGGTCGAGGTCGGGGCTTCTTCCAGTTCTACGGAGCCAACAGGACAGGTAGATGGGCAGGCAGAGGCGTGCAGCTACAGAACCTACCCAGGATCTACATGGACCAAGAGCAGTTGGACGAGGCAAGGCGACTATTTAGGACGGGAGACTTTGACATCATTAACCAGAGATACGACAAGATATCGGATAAGATCTCACAGCTTATACGCACCGCGTTTGTAGCGAAAGAAGGACACACCCTTGCGGTAGCTGACTTCTCCGCGATAGAAGCGAGAGTCATCGCATGGCTTGCAGACGAGACGTGGAGACTAGATGTGTTCAAGACCCACGGCAAGATATACGAGGCATCTGCAGCCGCGATGTTCAACGTGCCGATCGAAGAGGTCACGAAAGAGAATGGCCTTCGAGCGAAAGGGAAAGTAGCGGAGTTAGCACTAGGCTACCAAGGAGGAGTGAACGCACTTAAGGTCATGGGCGCAGAGGCTATGGGTCTGAGCGAAACCGAGATGGCCGCGATCGTCAAGAGGTGGCGTATAGCCTCTCCCTCCATAGCCAAACTCTGGTCAATGGTCGAGAAGGCGGCCGTAGCGTGCGTAGAGGCAAAACGCCCCGTACTACTTCGCGCCTACAAGGGACTCCGCTTCGACCACGACGGAACGTGCCTGACGATAGAGCTGCCTTCGGGGCGCAAACTGTTCTACCAAGAGGCCAGACTGACGATCAACCGCTTCGATAAGAAGGCGGTACAGTACAAGGGAATCGACACATACACGAAGAAGTGGACCTGGCTCGACTCCTATGGAGGGAAGTTCGTAGAGAACATCGTCCAAGCCATCGCCAGAGACATCCTCATGGTCAGTATGCTCAGGCTTAAAGAGGCGGGCTACGGGATAGTGTTACACGTACACGATGAGGCCGCAATAGAGATAGAGGATTTTAATTACAGCGAAGACCCTCACGCGCAGGAGCACGGCAACGAGCACGCTCTGGAAGACATCGAAGATATAATGGGTATGCCTATTGACTGGGCAGACGGTTTACCGCTTGGCGCAGAAGGCTATTTAAGTGAATACTATAAAAAAGACTAATGGAAACAGGAGACAGCTACATACACAAGAAATCCGGCAAAGAATACGTTGTCATTGACACGGGCTATATGAAATACGGACAACGAGATACGCCGTGCGTGTTCTACCGCAGCATGGCAACGTGGACGATGTACGCCAGATCAACAGTTAATTTCACACTAAAATTCGAGAAGAAATGAAAATAGATAAAGTAATGATAGCGGGAGTCGATAACCAAACGTCCATCGAGGAATTGGAAAGACTGACAGAAAAATACCCTTTCGTAGAATGGGGAGTCTTATTCTCCAAGCATAAAATGGGTACTAAAAGGTACCCCGACTTAGACTACATACACAGGCTCACAAAAGCAGAAGTAGGCGAGATGTCTGCGCATTTCTGCGGAGCATATCCGAGGGAGATACTAGAAAAAAGGGATATATCCGAAGCAGCTTACTGGGGTTCATACTTCGACTCAATACAATTGAACTACAATTTTTCACGCAGCAATAAACGGTCTTGGGAAAACCTACTCATGCTCGTAGATAACGTTGCTACCGATGTGATACTGCAGTACAACAGGAGCAACGCGCCACATCTCAAAAACAAGAGCTTTTTAGAGCAGAGCGATCACGTCCGATTTTTGTATGATGCAAGTGGCGGGAGAGGCACCGAAATAAAACATATAGAGAATCCGCTTTGGGAAAATTATACGGGTTACGCGGGAGGCATAAATGCGGACAACGTAAATACTATTTGCAGGAAAATATCGAAAGTAAAAAGTAACCGAATAGTTTGGATCGACCTAGAGTCAGGGGCGCGAGACGAATACAACAATTTCGATATCACCAAGGCAGAAAAAATACTAGAAATCGCAGCTACCTACATCTAAAACACCTTACCCTTCATAAATGAAACACGACGGAAAACTAAACATCGCCACAGGACACACCCGAAGAGCCACAGTCTGGAAGAACCAGACGCTCGACTGGTCCCAAATGGTGGCGAAGCTCTCAGAGGAGCACAAGACGAAAGAAACATTCAAGGAGTACATGGCCGCGAAGAAGGCCGACCAAGATGACATCAAGGACATCGGCGGCTACGTAGGAGGGTACTTGCGCAACGGTAAACGAGGTAAGAACACAGTAGTGCATCGTCAACTTATGACCCTCGACATCGACTTCGCCCACCTACAGTTTTGGGAAGATTTTGAGATGCTATTCGAAAACGCAGGCGTGCTCCATGCAACCCACAAGCACAGCGAGACTTCGCCGCGTTTCCGACTGGTAATGCCGCTCTCTCGCGAGTGTAGCCCTGACGAATACGTAGCGGTATCGAGAAGGGTAGCGGGGGATCTCGGCATAGAGCTGTTTGATAATACTACTTTCGAACCGAGCCGTCTTATGTACTGGCCATCAAGCCCGAGAGACGTAGACTACTATTTCAAGTTCCAAGACGGACCATTCGTAGACGTAGATGCTACTTTGGCCAGATACATTGACTGGAAAGACACAAGCCTTTGGCCAACCTCAGAGGCGCATTTTGATAAACTTAAAGGAGCGCTCGATAAGCAGCAAGACCCTGAGACGAAGAAGGGCGTCATAGGGGTCTTCTGTCGAGCATATCCTATTCACGAAGCAATAGCGACTTTCTTGTCGGAGCATTACACCGAGGCGGGAGAGGACCGGTACACGTATCTGAAAGGCTCTACTGCCGCAGGGATGATCGTGTACGATAATAAATTTGCGTTCTCCCACCATGGCACAGATCCGTCAGGAGGAAAGCTGTGCAACTCCTTCGATCTAGTCCGCCTACATAAGTTCGGACACCTAGACGACGAGGGGGGTAACGGCTCGAAAAGCCTTAAGGCCATGAACGCGTTCATGCTAGAGGACAGCAAAGTGAAAGGCGTTTTGGCGTCAGAGAACTTAGCTCAGGCGAAATACGATTTCAAGGACATCGAAGACGGAGAGGAAGAGTTCGAAGAAGACTCGATGGCATGGATGGAAGGACTAGACGTAGACGCCAAAGGCCAGAACAAGTCCTCTGCGCAGAACCTCAACCTTATCTTCGATAGCGACCCTAGACTTACTAACGTTTTCAGACGTAACGAGTTTGACGGGAAGGCGTATATCTTCTCCAACTTACCGTGGAGACGCGTTAATACTCCTGAGCTTATGCGCGATGTGGACTTCTCGGGGCTGCGTAATTACATAGAAACGCTGTACGGGATAACGGGTAACACCAAAGTAGAGGACTGCCTTAAGCTGCAGTTCGAACAGAACTCATACCACCCCGTCAGAGAGTACCTTAAAGCGCAGCGATGGGACTTAACTGAAAGAATCGATTGCCTACTGATAGACTACTTCGGAGCAGAAGACACGATATACTCTAGGCAGGCATCGCGCAAAATGTTAGTGGCCGCAGTGGCCAGAGTGATGAACCCCGGATGCAAATATGACTCGGTAGTAACCCTCGTAGGACCAGAAGGAACAGGGAAAAGTACTTTCGCCAGTAAACTCGCAGGAGAGTGGTTCTCGGATAGCTTCAACACCGTTCACGGTAAAGAGTCCTTCGAGCAGTTACAAGGGGCCTGGATAATAGAGATGGCAGAACTCTCTGCGCTACGCAAGGCAGAGGTAGAAGCCGTTAAGCATTTCGTGAGTAAGCAGACCGATATGTTCCGCCCCGCTTTCGGACGCGTAGTGGAGTCATTCCCCCGCCAGTGCATCTTCATTGGCTCAACCAATAAGAGCGATTTCCTTAAAGGGTCCACAGGAAACCGACGATTTATCCCTATCGACGTGAATGTTGAGTCAGTTACTCGCAGCGTATGGGAAGATCTGCAGCCGGAAGAAGTAGGGCAGTTATGGGCAGAAGCCTTCACCTACTACAAGGCAGGAGAGACGCTGTACATGGATGGAGAAGCAGACAGACTCGCTAAGAGACAGCAAGCCAAGCACTCGGAGACGGATGAGCGCCAAGGCCTTGTGGAGAACTTCGCAGATATGCTGTTGCCCCCGGACTGGAATAGTCGCAGCCTTATGGAACGGCAACTGTATGTAGAGAACGGAGGCGAAGGCGAACAGACGCGCCAATATATCTGCGTAGCTGAAGTATGGTGCGAATGTTTCGGAAGAGATAAAGACCATATGGATCGGTACAAGACCAGAGAGATCAACGAAATGTTGAGCAGTATGCCCGGATGGGAAGCCGCAAACTCAACGAAGAACTTCCCTATTTACGGAAAACAGAGATACTATAAAAGGATATGAGACTATTTAAAAAAGCAGAGGTATTCGATATTCTAAAGTCCTCGGAAGGGAATCGAACTATAGGACTTAGATACGGAGTAAGCCACTCAGCGATAAGCAAAATCCGCAGAGGGCTTTCCTATAAAGAAACCTACGCAGAGTTCCAGAAGGCCTCTAGGGCCAAGGTCCATTCTCTGCTTGAAACGCTACCGCAATCCTACTCTAACGTGTATTACTATTTAGACTCCAAATACTTAAGAATATCGATGGACGACATACTAATATCACTAGACTTGTCCGCGAAAACTTTAGTGAATATAGAATTTAATACGGTCATAAGAGGACATCGGATAGACTATGTGTCAGCCCTCGCGATGATCAAAGAATACGGAATGTTAAAAACATGAGAGAGTCAACAGTAGAAAACTATCTGCGCGTCAAGGTAGAAGCTATGGGCGGATGGGCGCTTAAGATCCCCGCGATACACCATGCAGGGATTCCTGACAGAATAATACTGTTACCGGGAGGGAGAGTATTTTTCGCGGAGACCAAGTGCAAAGGTAAAGAACCGAGGAAGCTACAGCTCCTCGTTCACCGAAAGCTCAGGCGCATGGGTTTCAGAGTAGAAGTGATAGACAACAACGAACAAACAAAAGAGATACTGAAAGAATATGATGCTAACTAGAGAGAACTTACACGAATACCAAGAAACGGGGCATGAGCACGTCATAACTAACACGCACTCAGCGTTGTTCAAAGAGATGGGTTTAGGGAAAACGATCACAACCTTGACCGCGATAAATACCCTCATCTTTGAGGAACTGGAAATCGATACCGTCCTAGTGATCGCGCCTAAGCGAGTAGCAGAGAGTGTATGGGCGGAGGAAGCGCAGAAGTGGGAGCATACCAAGCACTTGGTGTTTTCGAAGGTCGTAGGCACTGTGAAGCAGCGCCGTATGGCTCTACAGAAGAAAGCACACATCTACCTCACGGGGAGAGATAACGTGGCATGGCTGTGTGGTCAGTACGGAGGATCTATGCTGCCATTCGACATGCTAGTGATCGATGAGCTGAGTAGCTTCAAAAATCCTAAGTCGGTTCGATTCAAAGCCCTCAAAGCAGTGCAACCCTCTTTCTCACGCGTCGTGGGACTTACAGGAACTCCTGCGCCAAACGGTCTTATAGATCTGTGGAGCCAAATATATTTGCTCGACAGAGGTGAACGCCTGGGTAAGTTCATAGGGAAATTCAGAGAAACATACTTTACTGCAGGGGCTTCGAAAGGACACATCGTCTACAAATACAACATCAAGAAGGAGGCAGAAGCCGAGATCCACAGGCGCATATCTGACATCTGCCTGAGCATGAAGTCAGAGGACTACCTCAACCTTCCAGATCTTATCGAGAACGAAGTAGTAATACCGTTCCCAGATGACGTACAGGTTATGTATGACGACTTTGAAAAGGAGCAAGTACTAGATATGTTCGGAGACCCGGAACTCATGGAAGAGGAGGGACCTGAGATCTCTGCAGTTAATGCTGCAGCGCTCTCGAATAAATTGTTGCAGTTTGCCAACGGCGCGGTATACGATGATGTGAAGAACTGGCACGTAGTACACGATCTTAAGATTGAGGCAGTGAAGGAGATAGTAGAGACTGCGAACAGTCCTGTGCTCATCGGATGGACGTATCGCCACGATCTGTACCGGATGCAGGAAGCGTTCAAGAAAAAGAAGTTCCGACAGCTTAAGGACAACCAAGACATCCTGGACTGGAACAACGGAGAAATAGAGATCCTGGCCATGCATCCTGCTTCGGGAGGCCACGGACTTAACCTCCAAGCAGGAGGCAACACAATAATATGGTTCGGCCAAACTTGGTCGCTAGAGCTGTACCAACAGTTCAACGCGAGGCTCTATCGCCAAGGTCAGGACAAACCTGTGATCATGCATAAGCTCATCGCTAAAGGCACTATTGACGAAGATGTAGTGAAAGCTCAGGCACGAAAAGCAAATAAACAAGAGGCCCTTATGTCGGCCGTTAAAGCGAGAATAAATAAATATTTATAGTGATGGTTAAGAAGATATGGATAACCAGAAATAGCGCTTCGAGCATACAATTCGGGGGACTGGAAAGACTTTTCATACACCTCAACAAACCTAGATTCTTTTACGAACGGGAGGCCAACAGAGGGATTTTGCCGTTCGACGACGGAGATGAAAAATGTGGAATTTTAGTGCCTGCCGGATGGAATAGCGACGGAGGTAAGACGTGGACAACCGCCCCAATATCCTTTGGAAACTGGATAGGATATGAAGGGGTCCTAGCTTCTTACGTTTGGGGTAAATTGGGAGAGCATTTTGACAACGCACCTTTTGAGTTTTGGCCTCATCTCGAAGATTACGGAATATCAAAAAGGGAGGATTTTTTATTGGAATTAGATTTAAAGATAGAAGTATGAAAAATGCAATCAGAGTACAAAGCGTAGCGTTCCCAGAGCGGAACTTAGGACCCGTAGGGTTTATGTTGAAACTCTCAGGCTTCGGGCTACCGGAGAGAGAAGGAGACCGACTAGACTATCCGTCCCGATTTTTTAGCCGCCTATGTTCCAAACAGTAAAACACAGGAAGAAAGGCATCTGCATTGCAGTAGGATGCCAGAGAGCTAACCGCGCAAAGGACCCGCTGTGTCCAAGACACCGCCACCGGTACAACAAGGCGAAGAGGTTTGCGAGGTACACCTACGATATCTGGATAACGAACTGCAGGAGGAGAGGCATCGAGAACCTAGTCACTTTTGAGGAGTTCAAGACTTGGTGTGAAGGGAACGGATATTTAGAGAACAAAGGCAGGAAGACTACTAGCGCGACGATAGATCGCATTAACTCCGACTCGCCTTACACGATAGACAATATGCAAATTATGAACCACTGGGATAATTCCTTTAAACAAGACGGGGACGAAGTTCCCTTTTAAATTATGGCAAAACTACTATTTTACGACACGGAGACTACCGGAACAAACTACATGAAACACTCGATCATAGAACTGTCGGGGATTATCGAAATCGACGGAGAGATTAAAGAGACTTTTGAGTACGTGGTGCGACCTCACGCAAAAGCTGCCATAGAGCCTGCAGCTCTTAAGACAAATGGCCATAAGTTTGAGGATCTACCCACATACCCTGAGATGCCTAGAGTGCATCAGCTCCTCACGGAAGCACTTTCCAAGTATGTCGATAAATACGACAAAAAGGATAAGTTCCATCTCGTGGGGTTCAACAATAGGGGCTTTGACGATAATTTCCTTCGAATGTTCTTCAACTTATGTAACGATGACTTCTTCGGGGCATACTTCTGGGCAGATACTATTGACGCGATGGTCCTGGCTTCGAAATACTTGGTAGACGTAAGACATGAAATGCCGTCCTTCAAACTGCACCGTGTGGCCAAGACTCTAGGGATAGCGGTGGACGACAGTAAATTACATGAAGCCCTATACGATAGCGTTTTAGCGAGAGAAATATATTACGCGATAGAAACAGAATCTTTATTATAATTTCTTAAAGACAACTACTGCAGCGATAGCGAACACACCTAAGATAACGACGTTCCAGTCCAGGTTAGAGTCTAACTCCTCGTCCTTCTCTTTTGACTCTTCGCGTTCCCGCCACTCTCGGTTCTCTTGCTTCATCTCCGCGACAGCGCTTGCAATACACGCGGCCAAGTCTACGTCACCTTTTTTGTCGTATCTGACCTCTAGGCGAGTCCCCTGACGGTTGTACGTGTATACCGTGGTGTCTTTATAGCGGATGGCAGGGATCTTGTAGTAGACCGTATCGCCTATCCGTTTGGTAGTGGTTATGATCTGCTCCGTTCCTGCGGATTCCTTCTTATCTTTCTTCACGCTCTTAGTGAGTCCGCATGACGCGAACAAAAGACATAAGGCAATTATCTTATATTTCTGCATTATAAGCGAATTAGCTGCTATGCATCAGTAATGGCTCAGGATCAGTGAGCAACCCGTTCTTCTTTACTTCCGCATGGAGATGGTTGAGCATCTTAGCTTGTTTCGAGGATTTACCCTTATTCCAATACCCTGCAATATCCTGCACAGCCCCAACAGCTTCTCCGGCTGCGACTCTTGCGCCCACGAAAGTGTTAACGGTAGGACTCGCATACATTAGTCTCCACCGGTATTCATCGTTTACGATCTCTATGTAGCGGAACTGCAGGGCGAAACTGTAACAGTACCCTATCTTACTCACCACCCCGTTTATAGGAGAGTAAACTACGTCTCCGGGGTCTGCTAACAGGTCGAAGCCTCGATGCTTTTTACTGCCTCTCGACTTTCCGTAGTCTCCGTGACCTGTAGGGTCTGCGCCGCGTTCTTTATGATTTTTAAGAACTTTCATCACCGCTAAATCTTACTTTTTAAATCGTTGTATTGCTTTAAAGCCCAAGGTCTGATTAAATCCATGTTCTTTTGAATGAAGATTCCGACCAAAATCCAACCTACCCAACCCAATGTTTTAGGCGCTAAAAACCAAATTAAAAAAGCGGCTGCTGTTACCCCAAAGTAAACAAACCCCGTACTGCTTAAAAACGTTAAAACTGTTGCGAAATAACCTGTAATTTTCTTTACCATTTTATATTTATTTAAATTTATCTCTACTTAGATAACAATTAGTCTTAGAACCTTTCTCTGAATAAGGATTGTGCTTATCCCCTTTATCTATAATAGCTTCACCGCCTACGCCTAGTTTGACCTTTTCATCTTTCACCGTATCGATTAATTCCCCTTCTATATTTATTAATTTCTCATAACAATCGTGGTGGTGTAATCCCGCTCCTTCTCCAGGAGCCAAAAACATAAATAGATGCAGAACTTCATTTTTTAAATCTACAGGCGTAAACCAAGACGCTTTACCTAAAGGATATTTCTTTCCTTCTTGTAATTTCTGCACATCTTCATACTTTATCAAATCACCTTTTTCATTAGTCAATGATTTTAGCATAGCTGCTTCTATTTGAGCCAAATAGTCTTTTTGTTTCTGCATCATTTCTTGTTCTATGGTATAGATGCGAAGCATGTTTTTAGATTTCATTAATTTCCTAACATAGGCAATAGTAAACCCTATCAAGAATAGATGAACGAAAAACCATAATTTATAAGAATTCCAATAAAGAGCTATTATACCTATGAGATATCCACACACACTACAAAAAACGAATAACCCATTTTTATAGAATACTTCTTTTTTAATAAGACTATCCTTGAATTTTCTAGCTGTTCTAGCGTCTAAATAAACTATAGTTAGGTAAAGGCTTATTATGATAATTCTTTCAATAGTTAAGCCATACACTACATAAAAATCTTCCATTGCGCACTCAATTAAGGTCATATATTCGTGACCCGATGCGCTCGTATTTAACCAGTCTAAAAAATTAATCATTAGGCAATTGTAAATTATGTTTTTTTAAGAATAGTTCAGTTCTATTTATGTGGGCCTTTAATTTTGCGTGATCTTTTCTCAATATCTCATTATCCTTTTTCAATTCTTCTAAGTGGCGTGCTTTTTTCCTGTCAGCAATAACCATTTCTTCAAATTGGGCTTCCCTTTCTTCTTCTCTCGTTTTTAGTTTGTCAACAAAATCAATCATCTTATCTAGCTCTGCATCTTTGAATTTGTTAATTTTCTCCATAATGGTAAAATCACTTAAACTCTTCTCAATTTCATCCTTGTCTTTATTTAACCACTTACTAACTAAGTTGTCTAAAACCTTACCTAGGCCTAAAGCTGTTATACCACCTATAATAAGTTGCCATATTTCTACTCTCATTTATTTAGGGGAATTTCAACTATTAATGCTTGCAGTTCTCGTTGTGCTCATGCATTTCTTTAGCAACTTTTTTACTTATAGGTTTTCTAACAAACTTGTGTAGAATAACAGATAAAGCAGTACTCAAAACAGATACAGATACAACTAAATCCATACCTTCGCCGTCTAACGGAAATTTAGGCACTTGTTCTTTAATAAATCCGAATAAGCTATGTATAGCACCATCACCCAATCTTAGAATTACAAATGACAGTATCGTGTTCTTTATAAAGTCTAAAGAGTTGTCGTTCCAAAAATACCACCACTTAAAACCACCTTTTTTATTAGGTGCTAGGTGCAACTTATATGCTAAGTGAATAAAAAAACCAACTATTAAAACTCCTATCCAAGTCCAAACTCCGTGGTGTCCAAATACTTCTTCCATAATTTATTCTATATAATAAGTTACTGTTATTTCGGGGGCTGTTCCACTACCGTTAAACGACCAAGCGTTTCTCTTATTAGTTTCGAATGCTGTTGTTGATATAAAAACTACAATAGGGTCATTCTGCGTGTAACTTGCGTTATCAACCGTTTCCTGTATCGACGCTGAAAAATCACTAGTTAATTGTGCGGGTAGTCTGTCATCAGCAGCCAACCAATCATCAGGATTCCATGCGGTGTCACTACTTCTTGTTCTTGATAAAGGTTTTGCCGACCCCGAAAAGTCAATAGGGGTAGCACCTACTTCTGTTGATATTAATAAAGGTACAGCACCCGTTTGCGTTTCTTTAGCTGAAAATTGCACCTGTGCATTTGTTATTACCGCCCCCGCAGGAATATCTAAACCACGGAACATAATACCTACAATACTATGATTTCCAGCATCATTAGTCAATTCTAAATCATCAGAAAAAGATTGATATGAATTGTTAGAAATCCGTTCTTCTGCATCATCGTTACCATCTGTTACAAGTGCTGTTACCGTTGTCGTTACTATTTCAGGCGTTGAAGATGTTGAAGGTGAACTTTTGGGCTTTACAAAATTATAACGATTAGTGCCATAGCCTTCTTGACCTATTGTACGTATTTCATATTTCATTGGCCCGATAAAAACCTCTAACTCTGTAACCCCTGCCGCTGCGCTTGCGTTTATATTCGTTGTACTTGCCCAACTTGAAGCGTATATACCTGTTTTTAATGTTCCAGCACCGTCACCACTAGGAATATCCCACATCGTAGGAATATTTTGTAAATCAACAACCTTAACACCATCAACCCAAACCTCTATTAAACCACTTGTGCCTTTTCCATGTACAAAATGAAATACTAAGTTTAACTTTTGACCCGCTACAGGTTTAACCCCTAAAGGTGTACGCGTATAAGTTTGGACATCATCGCTAATAGGGTGAACTATGTATAAATCTCCGCCCGTTGAACCCGCAACACCATTTTCTACCGATTGGAGCGTTATAGCTGGTTCATCAAAACCGTCTTTATCATCACCCTTTATCTGCATTAACACCCAATCCATTGTAGTGTCAGGCACATAGTTATCACCAAACCTATACGTATACCCATACCATCCTTCCGTACCCTCTACTTTATTCGCTTGAAACCCGCCAGAACTATTCTGTAAAAAAATTTCAGTTCTCTTATTTCCGTCATCTGTACCGTTATGACCAGGTATTCCAACAGGGTTAGGTATAGTAGGATTCACATAAATTCTAAGCTCATCACCTACAAGCGACATCTGACCGTCACCCATTTCTTCCGAACCTCTCCATGCATTACCAATAGTTACAGAAGTGCCACCCGTATTACTTACTGGTGCAAAATCTTTCCAACACATTTGACCGCTACCTGTTTGGTCTGAATACAGTAATTTAGAAACACAAAGAAGGTCGTTATCTGAATTGCTTGCAACAATCAAATCTTGCCCAAATGTGCTAAATGTTATAAAAAAAGCTATAATGTATTTTATCATAATACGCCTAAATCTTCAATTATTATAGAACTTATAACAGCGGTTGAAGGTGTGCCTGAACTTGTAACTAACAATGTAAACTTAGCATCATCAGCAACAAATGTTTCTGTAATAGTTCCTGCTCCGTTAACTAAAGTTATACTACCTGGCCCTGATATTGTTCTAAATGTAACCCCTGTATGGGAATCAGCTACAACTGTAACCCTATAACTATTTCCAACCGTAAATATATTTTCAGGCGTATCTCTTAACTGAAATGATGTGCTATTTGAATTATACGTTAAAACGCCACCACTTACACTTCTATTATTGTCTGCATCTGCGTTAGGCACATTGTAATTAGCTTCTGAAAGTGGAGGTGCAATATTAACAACATTACTATAAGCATAAACCTCACCGCCTGTGCGCAAGTAACCTACCGTTGAATTTGGGTAATAAATTGTCATTAAAGACCCTTCACTAACTGTCCTATAATAATCAAGCGATGCCCCTAAATCAACTTCAAAATCAAGGCCAACCTGTCCTGCATCTGTTTGGTAGATGTACCATACTGAATTGTCAACTGGTGCAGCGGCTTCTGATACTGTTATATCTTCTGAATTTCCCGCTAATATTAAACCACCATCATTAGGTAGTGTTATTGCCGTACCTGTTTCTGTTGTAGGTGTTGGCAAACCTCCTACACCATCTGCCCCATCAGCACCGTCTTGCCCTGCAATACTAGACAAATCAACCGTTTCGCTGTTACCTCCTTCAATACCTATAGTAAGAATGTTACCTGATAATCCCGAACCGCTAATATTTTGGTCATCCGTACCACCGCCTACGCCTATATCGTTTGTAAAGCTACTTAAAGCATCACCATGTTTAGCTAATGTTTCGTCAGCTACGATAGCGTTTATTTCTGAAAATGTATTTATATCGCTCTGGGATAAATCTCCCGCACCGCTGCCTCCCGATGCTGTCTTAAAAACCTTGACCCTCTCCTTGAACCAATCGAGTACCGCATCCTGGTCCGCGAAAGTGGCTCCCAAAGATCCGAAGTCTGTATCTAAGGTAGATCGCCTAAGCTCTGATACCGAGAAGCCTCCCCTTTTGATGAAGTAGGACTGGTAGTCGGTTCTTATGATAACTTTATCGACTCCTGTAGGATCAGGGATGGCCCTAGAACCTATCAAGAACTCCTGATTGCCTGCTGCGTCAGTAATTATGATGTACCCGTTGGCGGTGTCCGCGAACAGATCATAGGGCGCTTGGGCGAAGGCTACGCTTGCAAAAGCGAGTAGAATGAAGGTTAAAATCGTCTTTTTCATTTTAAAAATATTACTGGGTTCTTATTATATTAATTGCTCTTACTTTCTAATTCATTATTATCGCAGGATTGGCGGTACTCAGTGACTGCGCCGATACTGTTGATTGCACTAACCCGAAAATGTTATTTAGCTCCGCGTACAAACCGGTCCCTGTCGAATATCCCCACTTCATGCCGTAACTGGGCTGCAGCCAGGATCCGAAATTATGGATCGAAGGACTTGAATTTGAAGTTGCTAGGGGGTCATACCCTAGTGATACGTCGTAATTCAAAAAGCTATCTAAATCACTATCATTGTACCAAGTATTAGCCATAGCAATGTGCGGCGTCGATGTCCAACGTTCCCCCTCTAAGGTTGAACCGTCCGGTGTTGTTCTGATTCCTTTCCAACCCCCGTCAGAAGAGCTTCTATAGTATTTAGATAAGCCCTTCATCGCCATTAATAATCCTTTCTCGGTGCTTCCGTCGCCTGTTATCATGCCTGCGGAAGACCCAAATACATCGGCATTACTCGCGCTAGTTGTGTACTCGAAGTATTTACCTTTATCACTCACTCCGTCAAAATCATTTTGAACAGCAACGGCGTGGGTAAAAGCTAAGTTAGTAAGGTGGAATAACGTTAAAGGTGTGTAATTGAACATCTTGTCGGGTTCTGCATCATAACTCCTGTAACTCTCTACGCAAGTGCCGTCGGGCAATACGTGTGTTTTGAAGTATAAATGGTACAGCACATCTGCTTGTTGCAGATATGAGCTTTCGTTAAAATAAAGTCCGTACGTAG
>ENA-ORXM01003779-ORXM01003779.1-marine-metagenome-genome-assembly--contig:-NODE-3779-length-14421-cov-28.852342_pt1 | contig 14421 bp, 15 predicted proteins | sample MGYA00237867_ERZ511480 | MGnify/ENA primary metagenome ERZ511480 (study PRJEB26309, sample SAMN06266103) | marine metagenome | isolation source: Algal blade | place: United Kingdom:Sidmouth, United...
CAATTTAAGAACAATATACGTGTTTATACTTTAAATTGCAACACGTATTATGATTTTTACCTTTATGAGAGATAACGGATTATGCATATGCAGAGTCACGACGTAGGAGTGATTCTGTCATAATGCTGTGTTATATGGCGTTATTTTTCTACGATTACTTTGGCTTCATTTAAGTAGAATACATCTTCAATATAAGTTATATACTCTTTATACAAGTAGTGTATGAGTATTCCTGCTGTTGCTATAAATCCTATTATATTATAAGTTCCAAAATTTGAGCACAGGCTTTCTGTCGGATAATTGAAGTGTATAAATACTTCTCTTAATACTGTAAGAATTGTAATTAAAATTGTTGTGAGTTTTAGACAGTTAAAACCATAATCTAATATTTCATATTGAGTTTTTTCTCTATAAGCTTTATCTTTTGTTACGAAAAAATGAAAAATTATGATCATGTTTGGCCCAACAAGAGTTATTAGGTTACATATGTCGGATTCAAAATAGCCTTTAAACAGAGGTTTTATTTCTTGCCATTTAGTATAGAAGACGATTATCAAGACAAGAATTATGAAATAGGCAATAAGGTTCTTATAGTTCAAATTCATCTCCACTCGTGCTTGTTATTATTAAATCTACGTACTCGAATTGAATCATTTCTATCTTTTTGATTACCTAAAGCACCGCCGATAACACTTCCAAATATCGCACCCGCAGGGCCAACCACTGCACCAAAAAGACCGCCAACTATCGCTCCCCCGATAGTATCATTTGTGCTGTCATCAGCAAAAACATCATTAATAGAATATCGCTTACCATTAATGAAAAAGTGATTTGAACCAAGTTTTCTAATCAATTCTTGCCTTGAATTAGCTTTTACATCAATATAAATTTTTCGATTTCCTTTATTTATATACAGTCTCATAAGTTGACTTTTATTAATTCTATCAACATAGTTTTTATCTTTTTGGTTTCTTTATTTTTTAATGCCATATAACGGATCGGTGATATGGAGCGGACGCAGCGATAGCAAGTCTGATCTCATATCACTTGTTATAAGCTGCCTTTTTCAAGTTGTTTGATTACACCATCATATTGATTAACAGTTGATCGTAATTGGTCATTAAATGACCTGTACATATCCAGTAAAATATGAAATGTTCTTCCAGGGCAAAAGCTAAAATTCTGAAATACATTTTGTTCATTCTTTTCCATTCTTATTAGCGTATCATTCATTACCGTTCTCATTAACTTTAAATCAGTTTTTTTGAACTTAGTAAATGCATAATAATACATTGGGAAAAATTGAACTCGTTTTTGATGTACATCTTCGAACCATAGCATGTTATATCCAGTATTAATTATTATTTCGGATAATTCCTTATCAATATTTTGACCAGTTTCGCTTAGAAACCATCTCGTTAGGTTTGGAAGCATATCTTCCCATGAAGTGAATTTCAAATTGTTTTCTTCAATTATTATGTCACCATATTTATCAGGATTCTTACTAATATCAATGAATTTCTTTTGGACGTAATTGTTTAATTCATGATTTGCGTCTCTTTGATTTTCTAAAAATGAATTTGTTTTGTAAGTCGTCAGATAGTCATATGTTTCAAAGTCTAAATCCTTCTTTTCTTTATCAATAAATACTTTATCGGTTACATCAATAAATTCCTTGAAATTTTCAATCTCTTTAAAATTTGCGTAATAAGGTTCATTGTTCCCTGATAAATCTATTCCACCTAAATAATAAGGTAATGTTATTAATGTAGTACAAACTATTCCACCTGTCCATATTTGTTTGTCAAGGAAATCTTTTTTTACCTGATCTGTAACACTTTGGTTTTTCATGTAAAACAATAATCTTTTCGAGTAATTACAGCTTGTCAATCTTCTAATAAAGTTTTCTGTAATTTCTGAATTCAATGTTGCTTTTGTTTTTTCATTTAACCTAAGCATCTTAACATTTTCAGTATTCTCAAAGTAATATCGATGGTATGAGAATAATGATACCGCTGGTTGAGCACCTTCGACGAATGATCCACTGCCTAAATAAATAATAGCATGGCTATAGTTAGAATCACAAAATTTTCGAATTGCTTTACTCTGTTCGTCCTCGGGGAATCTTACAAGAAGAATATCGAATTGTTCCAATTTATTTATATCGAGTACTTTCATTTTTTTCTTCTGGTTGCTTATAACGGATCGGCTGTATCGGGAGTCGTGACGAAGGAACGATTCCCTGATCAGCATCCATGTAAAAGCCTTAGCTTGAGTTTAAAACAAATTACATATGAAAACTCAAATCAAGACTACGTCTAAGTTATGGATTGGAATTGACTTTCACAAGAAAACATGGCGTGTACATTTTAGATCAGATACATTTTCTGATAATCCTTTTAGTATGGAGCCAGATCCTGATGCTTTATTTAAAAAGGTAGTTAGAGACTATAAAGGATATGAAGTTGAAGTCGTCTATGAATGCGGATGCTTCGGATATTGGGCGCATAGAAAATTTGAATCTTATGGCTGGAACAGCGTAGTTGTGAATCCTTGTGATATACCAAGAGTCAGTAAGCAGAAATTCACAAAGACAGATAGTATAGATGCAAGAAATCTTAGTAAACTATTAAAGGCTGGCCTTTTGAATAGTGTTACTATACCAGATATAAAAAGAGAACAACTAAGGTCCTTGTTTAGAAGAAGAGTGCATTTAGTTATGTATACAAGATCAATTAAGTCACGATTAAAAGCACAATTGCTCTATTATGGTATCAAAATACCGGACGACCTTGACAATGCAGCATGGACGAAAGCTTTTAAAGGATGGGTTAAGGAAGTAAAATGGGAACATGAAACAGGAAAATTAATGATGTTATCAAATCTCAAGCAAGTAGAATATCAACATTATGAAACCAATGAGATAAGTACTCATTTACGAAAGTATTGCCGAGGCAACTACAAGAAGGAATACGACTTATTACAAAGTGTACCTGGTGTAGGGCCATTAACTGCTATATGTTTTATTAGCGAGGTTGGCAATATAAACCGTTTTAAAAACTTCAAACAATTATCTTGTTTAGTAGGCATGATGCCTACTACTTATCAGAGCTCTGATACGAACAGAACTCAAGGACTTACGCCGAGAGCTTTGCGAATCATGAGATCGTACTTAGTAGAAGCTGCGTGGCAAGCAGTGAGAATAGATCCTGTACTAAGGGAATACTATAAAAAGCATACAGGAAAGAAGCCAAATGATATTATCGTGAAAGTTGCAAGAAAATTACTAAGTAGAATGTATGGTGTACTGAGAACAGAAACAGAATATGAAATAGGATTAGTAAAATAGATTGAGTTCAAAAAAGCATAAAGGCAAGGAAGACCACAAAACAAGCGAGGTGAAGCAGTATGCTCTCACAATGATCAGCAGGTGGCTTCCGCATTTGCCAAATTGATCAGAAAGATGCTAGTGGCCTATTGCAAGCAGTAGTACCACAGATAGGATGCAGAACCAATTAATTAAACACCAAAAAAGGGATGGCCTCCCATAGGTGAAGGCCATCCCTTTTTTTATACTTTTTGTCTCGGGAAAAAATTATCAATAAAATAAGCATTCACGAAAAGTTAAAGTTAGGGCTTTACATAGGACAGCATGTTATAGCTCGTTATTTCCTTTCAACGTCAATTTTGTATCCTAATTTTTGATTGATAAGTTTTTCATATTTTATTCTATCTTCCTCTACTTTGGTTGCGTTTCCCATTTGGTGATAAATTTGACCTCTGAGATTATAGTTTTCTGGGTTGTTTGGATTTAGCTCAATTGCTTTATTTACTTCTAACAAAGCTTCTTCATTTTTTTCCAATTTCTTTAGAGCAAGAGCCTTACCTGAATAAATAATTTCGACTTCAGAGATTTTACCTGCAGCGTCAAAATAGGGAAGTGCTTTTTCAGGTGTTGTCGTTAAGTCAGTGTAAGTTGCCCCTATATTGTATTGGAAGTAAAAGTCATCAGGATAGAGTTGTATTCCTTTTTGTGATGACTCTATTGCGTTTTCAATATCATTTATGCTTCTATAACAAGATGCGATTCGTCTAAGTGCATTACGCATATTACTTTCATTTTCAAAAGCAAATTGATATTCTTCAATGGCTTTTAAGAATTCACCGTTTTTTTCAAGAATATAACCTTTAATAAATCTTGATGAAGGTTCATTGGGCTCAATTTCTAAAGCTCTCTTAATAAGCTTCGATGCTAAGTCAATATTTCCTAATTCAGTTGCAAAATATGTTAAAGATGAAAGAACATCTCTTGGTACTCTTTCAAATGCATCTGCATCTAAGCTATTTATTGTGTTACCAATGTGCACAATTCTTGTTAGATCATTGGTTTTAGTACAACTAATAACTAATGGAAAATAGTAATCATTAGAAAAATTTGTTGACCCTTTTAAGTATTCTTCAAACAGTAATGCTTTGCTCTTTTCATAGTTCAATAAATTAAAGAATGCCAATCCTGTTTCTCCAACGGAACTCGAATTTGAAACTATATCTCTGAGAAATTCTTTTATTTCTTCAAACTCATAGCCAGTTTCTATTTTTATTCGACTTGCGAATTCCTTCTGGAATTCTGTTTGGTTTTTATTTTCAATCGACTTTTGAATTTCAGTCAATTTCGAAAGCATCACTGAATTTGTTTCGTCTATTTTGTTTCCTAACTCTCTCCGCTCTTCGCTTGATTCGTCGTAATATTTCTTTTTATCTGTACTATCTTTTTCGGCATTTGTTTTTCTTTCAGTTCTTGCATCAGTGTCATTTTTTTGATTATTGTAAGTTGAAAGAGCGTAAAAACCGCCTAACCCGAGTACTGCAAGAGCTATGAAAATATATACCATGTTCTTTCTATTAATCAATTTCTGATTTTTATTCTTTAATGAGCTATAACGGATAATGATACCCAGCGTCTCTCGACGTAGGAGAGATATGCTGTGGTCATCTATTGTTATGTCTCGTACTTCGTCTTCATATGTTTTACTGAAATATCAATTGTATCTTCTAAATTGCATTCTGGATATTTTTTACTTATTGCTTTCAATGTCTCTATATAAGTATTAGAATCCAATTTTTCAGCAACTTCTTCCATTACTTCACTTATCCAATCAATTTCTTCTTTGGTTGAAGTTTTCAATAACTCTAAAGTTTCATTTTCATCTTTAGAAAGTAATTTTATTAGTTCGTCCCATTTCTTATAAATAGCAAATGAATCATTAGAGTCAATTTTACTTCTAACTTCTACACACCTTTCAAATTTACTCTTTAATGTTTTTCCTTCCACAATTAATTCACTTTTTCATTAAACCAAATTTGTCCAAGTTCGTGATCCACTTCTTGGTTAAGCAATCCTTTGATTTCAACGCATTTACCGATTAATTCAAATTCCTTTTTGACTTTAATAAATTCTTCCCCACGATAAAAAAGATCTTCAGGTATTTGGTAGCTTAAATCATTTATGTAAAGTATTTCATCAGACCCAATTGATTTAGTCAGCTTTTTCAAGTACTTATGAAAGGTATTCCATTTTTGATAAAGTTCAGTATAAATTGAATGTCTTTCTATTGGCTCTTCTTTAATGTATTCTTTAGAAATCATTTTTTTCCAGCTTGTCCATCGAGTGAAGAATCCACTTGGGTTAACAATACAACTTGTTTTGAGAATTCTTATATCAGAACATAATTCATAATTACTTCGAATTGCTACTTCATTGTTATTTTGAAAATCTTCAGTTATTCTATTCGTATAGGAATAATATTTAGCTTCGCTTTCATCAGAAGTTGTCCCAATAATTTCTTTTTCTTTTGAATGGAATGTTTCTACTTTTAATCCAGTCAATTCTTCAAAAGAACTTATCACATCATAAGGAGAATTTCCCCATTTAATTTTGTGATTACTCCAGATCATTAAGTCAACTGACATTTTTCATTTTTTGTATGAAACATAACGAATAATGATATGCAGAGTCCTCGTCCAACTCCAACACTAAAGTTAAGAAAAGACTCTGAGGTCTAAGAATTCGCGTTTATATTTGACCGAAGGGCAAATGTGGACGTGGATTCTGTCATTATCTAATGTTATGATCCGTTACTCATTTTTTTGATTGTAGTATCTATAATCATCTTCATCTCTTATATGACCATATAAATTTAGTTCAAGAGAATCTACTTCTTCGTTATACTTTACTCCAACTAATTCTCCGTGTAAGAAATGAAATCTTACCCTTTTTAGAGTTTCGCCTTTAATAGAATTAATTTCAATAGGCTTTGCAGAATATGGACACATTGCTGATGGTGGAGTATAATAAAATTCATCAATCGAATTTCTATTAATTGTTCTATCAAATCCGTCAATACCAACCAAGTAGTTGATTGTACTCTTGCTCTTTATTATAAATTGAACCATTCCTTGCTTAGGGTTGATCTTTGGCTTTATTGTATAGAAGCTACAGCTATTTGATCTAATCTCATATTGTGTATTCGATCTTAATTTCATAATTGCCCAATCGTCTGTTTTTCGATTTAGGGTATATCTAATCGTGTCATAACCAAAAGTTTTGATTGGAATTTTATATACTTTATTTGACTGACTTATATCTATACCATTCACTTCAATTGAATAGGATTTGTTTAAACTGATGGAATCAAAATTGGCTTCAATAAATGCACACTCATTCTGCCCAATTAGCTGAACAGTTAAAAAGCAAAAGAGAATTGATATGTAATTCCTTATTTTTTTCATTCTAATGGATCATAACGGATGATGATATGTCGTCGTTTCTCTGAGGAACGAAGAGATATGCGATCATATCTATTGTTATAAGCTTTATCCTTTTTTTAATATTAAAAATTTGGGTGTAACGAACATCCCATGATTGAATTCTTTCTGCTTGGCTAATAAAATGTATCCTTGCCAAATGTTTCCCAAGCTTTTGCTTGGGAAAATTTCAACAATTTCATCTCTTGGTTTTTTTACTTCTCTAAAGTATTTCATTAAGGAAGGATGGATTAAAGGTTGAAATTCTTCTGTTAAGAATGTATCAACATCAAAGTATTCATTGTTTGTATTCAACCCATTTACAATCAAAATACTGTTTAAAAAGTGAAGTGCAATTATGTATTCTGCTATTGGAGCAAAATCTGGTTTCTCTATTGTAATTCTACTAATAAATTGTTGTACAAAGGATTCACTTACTTTTAACTCACTATTGACGACTAATAAATTTAAAATGACATTCGAAAAGTAAATGCTAGGATTTGAAGAGAGGCTTATTGCTATAGCTAGTTCTTGAGGAAATATTTTATAATCTATTGTCTCAAGACTTGGCAATCTTGACAAATATTCAGCACATAAATATTCTTGCATAGATTTATGTGAAAATTCGTATTTATCATAACCTGATTGAATTATTAATCCGGTTGAACTTTCTAGTTCATCAATTACTAAATTGAATTCTGAGGAAGGAAGTCCAAAATCACTACATATTTCTTTATATGTGGAGTTCAAGTCACTTTTGCTAAAAAATGATTTAAAAGATCTTGTTAACCTATATGAGAGTGATGCAAGAAATTCAAATTTTCTATCTATTTCAAAATTGGCAAAAGCAGATTTTCTACTTATCGATCTTTGAATATCCCAATCTTCTAGTAGTAAATTGATAATTTTTTTATAAAGAGTTTTAGGTTTTTCTGGAAGCAAGCGATATCTCTCAAAAATTGATGATAAGTGTGCCAAAATTAAAGGACTAATTGAAGTATCGAGATATGGAGTACTTTGGTATTGTTTAAAAAATTCACGAGCCATCTTTTCATTGTTAAACCACTTACTAACAAATTCTGCGATTTGCATTTGTGAGAATGGCGCTATTTCTAGTTCGGAAAACCCTTCTATATTTCTGTTAAAATCTCCTGTCCTGGATGTTAAAATTATTCTTGACTTGTTTAAAGCTTGACCTAACTCTTCCAAATTATTTAGAACATCCCTTTTCAAGGTATAAGACTTTATTTCATCAAGTCCGTCCAAGATTATTAAAAACTCCTTGGTCTCAATAAAATCAATTACCAGTTTTTTGATATTTGTTAATTGACTTGAGTTTAATTCTCTAATAGCCTTATCGCTAATTACTTTTTCTAGAATAGAAAAATTTAGTCCAAGTAGATTAATTAATTCATCGTAAATGACAAAGTCCTTTAATGTTGTTATTGTTGGGTTTAATTCTCTTAATCGAATTAAAATTGGCTCTTTAAATATTGATTCATTATTCAATACTTGATGTACCAAAATTTTCATTGAAGTAGTCTTACCTGATCCAGGAGCTCCAAGTATTACTAAGTTTGACTCTGCACTGTTTATTGTATTTATTATTCCAGAATGCTGTTTTGTCTTGTCTAGGTGTAAATTTTGGGGGGTTATGTAGAAATTGGGATCTACATAGATTTTGTTTGTTTCTTTCTTGCCAAATAAATCCTTAAATGCTACTTCCGAAGACCATTTTGCTAAATATCTTTTATGGACTCCTAAGCTCTCTTCAAAATCATTTAATTCAAGATTTATATTTCCTTTTATTTCCTGAAAGCTCTTTTTAATGCCAATTGAATTTTTAGCTTGATAGTATTCAGAAGTAGCTTTTAGTTTAACCTTGACCAATGTGAATTCACCTGGAAGTTCCGTGAAGACTATGCTGTCCTTTCCGTTTTTTTGAATATATTTTTTGATAATACTAAAGCCTCTGCCAATGCCTTCATATTTCAATTGACTTGATAGATAATATGTTATTAGACTGTTTTTAGGTTTTGATAGAATCTGCTCTGTTTTAATTATGTCATTCCATTTCAAGCCATTTGGAAATAAACCAGGATTCTTTATTTCTAAGTAATTTTCTGAAATACCAATTTGAACAGGAGAAAACTCATTATAATCTCGGTGTGCAAAGGCATTCGAAATTAGTTCACGTATTACTTCAATATCTTCTTGAGTGAATGTAGATTGAATTCTGTTTCCTCTTTCATCAAAGTATGTGAAATTGAGTTTGTCTTCGATTAAGTCTTTGAATCTTTCAATTTGGTGAGAAATTGGACCACTAATTTCTTTCTCTAAACTTACAATATTGTCAATAGAGGTGAGTGAAGAGAATTTAGATTTTAAAAATGGATAATATTTTTCTGGATATTTGTGAAAGCACAGTACAGCAGATTTGTTTAATTTGTTTTGACCATTTACAAGAATCTGTGAATAAAGACCTAGCCTTTCTAATATTTCTTGTTTTGATGATTCTTCATATGTTGAAACAATTCTATTTTCATTTTTTTCAGATTCGAAGAATAATTTTATTAAGTCCCAATCTAGAGAATCGAAATCTGCTTTAGGACATGGATGTTCCAATTTGCTAGTTTGATCATAGAGTAGTTTTAATTCGGCTTCAGTAGAAATAGACTTTTGTTTATTGTTTTCTTCTTCACCTGCAGTGCCTGAGATATTCTTAGCTATCCATATTGATTCATCAGCACCAAATATCTTGAATTTTGGTGTTTGTCTGTATTTCTTGTTTTTGAATTCTTTTACTAAAAACTTGAATAAATTGGAAGTATTTATAACTCCATCAATTGTTTTTTGATTTCTAAGTCCTGTCCTCAATCCATTACACAGAATATTTGTAAAAACACTTCCTGATTTATCATCTTCTTCATAACTTTTTTGGATTGATGATGATGATGAAATTAGAATCCTACCCTTAGGTAATGTAATAGAATCAAAATTGGTACTGCCTTTAGTGATATTGCCGCTATAACAAGCGTCAATAATTATTATAGCTCGAGAAACATCATAACTATCTAGCTCATTTAGCAGACTATTGAATGGATACAAAGTCTTCTTCTCTCCAACTCCAAATTCAAAATAGAATTTGTTGTTCTTTTCAATTCCGTGACCTGAATAATATAGAATTAATTGGTCATTAATGTTCCAACCCTCTAGGAAACTACTAAGTTCTTTAAGGTATTCATGTTTGTCCTTACATGAACTAATAGGAACAGAAAGTCCCTTGTCACAGAGTCCTATGTTTTCATCTGTAAATACTTGGTATATGTTGATTACATCTTTCTCCCCAGCTTTCAAATCAGAGAAGCTATTCAGAGCAAATAATAGTCTTTTTGATTTGACGTCTCTCATTAGTGAGAATCTAAAGAATTATCTATACTTATAATTACATTGGATTTTTGCATTTCCTTTTCAAATTCTATTTTGGAAATGTTTTCTTGAGTAAATGAATTTCCATTAACATTATATGTGATTGAATATTTTGGATTTTTACTTTTCCAATAATCAAGAACAGTAATTAAAGTCGATATAGCAGTTAATGATATTGATATGATTTCCAGTGCAATTAAAGCATCAGCTTTTGCTCCCTCAATCTTCATCATTGTAGAGTTTGTTTCTAAGTCTGCTTCATTTTTTATTAATTGGTTTAGCTCTTGAAGTGATCTTGAGTCTTTCTCAGAAACTGTAGATGTAAAATTTATTTTCATTTGAATATTTTTATTGCTTATAACGGATGATGATAAGCGGAGGCCATCCCGAAGGGTGGCTTCCGTCTTATCTAGTGTTATCATCAGTTACTCTTCTATCCGTTCAAACACCCATAATTCATTATTTTCATCTCTAAAAGCAACAACTCCTTGTTCAGAATTCATATTTAATTCAGAATATGCGGAATGCTGTATATTTCCATCTTTACCAATTGTTAAATATGTGTTTTTAAATTCGTTTCCGTGTACTGAGTATAGATCTCTAAAATCATCTCCAAGAGACACTATAGGTTGATTGTTTAGAAATCGGATTGTACTCCACGTTGTTCCAGATGAATTGAATGGCATTAACATACCACCCAGACTTAGAACTAAATTTCCTGATGTGGCATAGTTGGTATTACCTGTTAATATTATTTGAAAATATGTGTTATCAGGATCAAACAAGGTAATTTCAAATTTTTCAGCTTTGTAAGGTTTTTGATTATGCATCCTATCACTTATTGACTCTTTTGCATTGGTTGAGAGTTTCCATTCGTCCCCCATTTCATTTTTGAATACGATGTTTGACTCATTGAAATATGCAGCTGGTAAATATTCTTTAAGTGCATTTACTGTCAAAACTTCATTAATTGTGGTCAACTCTGCTGCATCTTGATTACAGCTAATGAATGATGCAATGATTATTATACTTAATATGTATTTCATGTTTAAATTGATTTAAAAATTATCCAATAATATTACAATTCCATTCTGTAAAATCACAGAATCCAATAGATCCATCAGGTTCCTGATAAAAAATTCTTATTCCTATTCCATAGCATGTATTATTTCCACTATGAACTTTAGGCCAGGGAGAAGGTGGGTTCCAATTTGGTATTATCACATTATTTGATTCTATAGTCTCTGAATCAAAGACCTCCCACTGTGATTGGTCAAATCTTGGATCAAATGGTATTACATCCCAAGCTGCAACCAATCTATAACCAAAACTTATAATTTCTCTAATTGGTTCCGGTTCTGGGCCACACTCATTAAGACAATTATTTCTATCTTGACAATTCTCAATACAATTTACTAAATCTGTCAATCCTGAAAAATTATCCTTACATTCATCAAAACATTCTTGTCTATCAGATTCACAATCTAATCGACATTCACAAGTACGAACCGCATCTGCATTCCCCAAAAGACATATATCACAACCAGTGTAATTCACTGAAACAGTGTTAGTAATTGGGTCGTAATTCACTTCAAGCTGTGCATAACTTAAAGATGGTAAAAGTAAAAATAGAAAAATATAATTTTTGGTAATTCAATTTTTAAATGATGCTCTACTTTGATTTTTGGAGTTGTTCGAGCAATAATTCCTCCAATATCTTTGTAAATATCCATCGTTGAGTTACTATTTTACTTTCTCTTCGACTTAGCATTTTACAATAATTGATGATAACGGACGAGTATACGCGTCGTCTCTGTGAGGAACGAACAGATATGATCGTCGTATATAATGTTAGCTATAGGTCCTCATTTATTCTTTTATCAATTTTGTACTCACGTATTTGCCATCTTTACTCAATAAAGTCAAAACATATTTTCCTGCTGGTAGATGGGAAGCTTCAATTAAAATCTCACTTTGATTCTGTATTTCTTGATTTCTAATTTCCTCTCCTGTAATCTTATAAAGGTGATATTTATAGTATCGAGATGTATTTGGAATCGTCCAGAATGTTGTTGAAGGATTAGGATGCACTTTCAAATCTGAAGATTCTAACTCAATCGTTGAGCTAATAATACAATTGTAAATATCAGAAAAAAGTAAAGTATCTTGATTGGTCGTAATAAATCTACAAAGTCCCCCAGTGCCGTTTTCGCATAGTGGAGCTTGAGGAGTTATACACCAATTAATTGAACCAATTTCTTCGACAAAGGTACCGAACCAGTCAGTATATTGATAATCAGGGCTGTCTTGTGACACTGATATATGCTGGAATTTTGAACCATTAATTAGTTCAGTAGAATCGATAAGCACAAGTGTTGTAAGTATTGTATCATTTGCTGGAAATGAAACAATTAGTGAGTCTCCTTTATTTAAGTTGAAATCGTAGAGTACACTTATTGTTGAATCAAGTAACTGAAGAATTTGATTGTTTTCCCATCTTAATATCAACGTATTATTAGTTGAGCATTCACAGTTCCCAGATAAAACATAGTAAAGTTTATTGTCGACAAGAGTATCCGAAACTATTTCAATTGTCCTTTCCTCTTCGTTATTTATCCAAGGATTAAACCAATTCTGAGAATAAATCCATTTGGATCCTATTCCTATGTTTTGACTTTGAGCATTGATACTTAATGTGATTAATATAAAAGCTAATAGAATTCTATTCATGATTTTAATTTTAAAATTAACCCAATTCTTAATTATTACTCTTGTTCTTCACGACATCAGTCTGTTTTTCTGTCTGACTTATAGCTAACGGAACAGCTGTACCCAGCGTAGGCGTTAGCCTATAATGTGGTTACAGCTTGTTATCTTCTGGTCCTTTCGTCTGATTCTATTTTTTCAAACATCATATTAGACAAATTAACTGCAAGAGAATATACAAAATAGGCATCTTCCTTTTTTGCTATTGGTCTTGGTTTATAATTTCCTTGTTTATCTTTTTCATGTATGAACTTAGAAGTAAATTCAAACATTTGTCTAATAGCATCAAATAGACTATCAACTCCTTGTTGGTCATATTGCAATCCAAGCAAAACATTTGTAAATTCTATTTTGAATTGTTGATTTCCTGGTCTTTTGTCTCCAATCCTTATATTCTCAAAAAACATTCTTGAAATTTCTATAGTTCTTTGCCAGTCACCATATTGAAGTTGATACTTCATGCTACTTAAATTTTCATCTATATTGCTTATCATCGAAGACCATTTCTTGTTATTGACTGCTAATGATGGCCTTCTAAGTTCAACCAAGTAATAATCACCTATGCCAAGAGGGGCTGAAAAACTATTAATCCATTTTTCTTGATTAATAATTACTCTATCAACACATTCGTCAGTCTTGATTCTGAAAAGCTCTCCCTGTTCTTTTGAGTTAGTTTGTAGTTTAATCGTATTTATATAAAGCCTAAATGTGAATTCAATAGATTTATTAGCATTTGATTCTCTAATTTGAGTTATATACTCAATTTTTTGGTCGGTTAGTTCTGCTATTAATTGAATCGAGAATTTATTGTGTTTTGCTTTTGATGAGTTTTCGTTGTATTGTTCAGAACTTATATATTTCATTATAATTTCATCACTGCTATAATTGATTCTTGGTGTTAGTTGCGAAATTATTTTTCCGTTTACCAATAATTCTCCAGTTATTACTAAAGGTGCTTCGCAATGCAAACTGCCAAATATAATTCCATCTCCAACAAGTGCAGTTTGGATATGATTCTCAGATATTCTACAATTTTGAATTTTAAGTTTCATCATTTTTTCTTTTACTGGAAGATAACACCATAATATACCTACCCCTTCCTATTCATCTCCCTAACAGCTTCTTCTATCCCATTAGGCGTCAATGGATACATATCTATAACTTGTTTAATGACATTGAGAGTATAAGTATGGTTCCAGTATTTCTTTGGCTCTGGATTAAGCCACACTGTTTTCTTAAATTTCTTCTTGATCTTGAGATAGGCACGGAGACTATGCTTATTTAATTCATAGGGAGCCATGGAGGCATCGCCTATGATGAATATTCTATAATTAGGATCTTTCTGAACAAGTCGTTCTACAGGAAATGCCTTCATCCTACGGGTATCTGTGTAGACGTTATCATAGATTGTATTATGAAAAT
>ENA-ORXM01003780-ORXM01003780.1-marine-metagenome-genome-assembly--contig:-NODE-3780-length-14421-cov-4.180354_pt1 | contig 14421 bp, 11 predicted proteins | sample MGYA00237867_ERZ511480 | MGnify/ENA primary metagenome ERZ511480 (study PRJEB26309, sample SAMN06266103) | marine metagenome | isolation source: Algal blade | place: United Kingdom:Sidmouth, United...
GATATTATTACCAACTATCACGTGGTTGCCTCAGCCCTCGAGCCCGAAAGCGTAATCCCTAGAGAAGGCACACGCTTGAGCGTTGTCTTTCCAACAAGTGACGAACAATTACCCGTGCGCGTGGTTGGCGTGAATGAGTTTTACGACCTGGCGCTGCTTAAGCTCGAGAACCCCGATGAGCTACCCGAAGTCGTTCAGGCCGTTGTGCCCATTCCCATTGCTAACTCTGATGAAGTCCGTGTCGGACAAAAAGTGGTTGCCATTGGGAACCCTTTTGGCTTTGCCTCGACAGTAACGACAGGCATCGTGTCGGGTTTGAGCCGCTCGCTACCTGGTGTTGGCAGAACGGACATCCCGCTTATTCAAACCGACGCGGCGATTAACCCAGGAAATTCAGGTGGCCCGCTGCTCAATTCTAAGGGCGAGCTTATCGGCATTAACACTGCAATTATTCCGGGGCAGGGTGGCGGCTTTGGTAGCCGCGGCAATATTGGCATTGGCTTTGCCGTGCCCAGTAACCTCTTACAGCGCAACATAGCCGATTTGCGTAACGGCGGCTTCGCCAGTATTCAGGCGCGTCCCCGCATTGGTATTGGGATTGCTGATGTCGAGGCTTACCCTGAATCGGTACGCGAAAGCTTCAACTTTCCTGATGATGGTGTTGTTGTGCGTGAGGTCGAGCCAGGTGGCCCTGCCGAAGCCGCAGGTCTGCTCGGCGGCAACTTCGATGTCGAGGTAGATGGTCAAACCGTTATGGTCGACCCTGAAACCCCACTGCGTGCGGGCGGCGATATTATTATTCGCGCTGACGGTAACGATGTTACGAATACACGTGACCTCGTTGACCTGGTTCTCACCAAAGATGCAGGCGATACGGTTGAACTCGTTGTTTTGCGCGACGGCGAGGAGCAAAACGTTACTGTGACCTTAGCGGTTGTCCCTCAAAACGAGGAGCAAGCGGCAGCGCCAGATACTGCGCCCGACGCCTCTGCGCCGCAAAGCGCCAGCTTAGGCGTCGCCGTGCAAGACCTCAGCAGTTACCCCGAGGCGATACGCGACAGCCTCAACTTACCCGCTGAAGGTGCCATTATCACCGAAGTCAGCTCTGGCAGCGCCGCTGAAGCCGCTGGCCTACGCGGGGGACAGTTCGCCCTCGAGGACGGTGGCGAACGCTACGCCGCTGGCGGCGATGTGATTTTGTCCGTCGACGGTGAAGCGGTAACGAGTGCTCAAGCGCTAGGCGAGATGATCTCAGGCCGCAGTGCAGGCGACGACATCGAACTGCGCGTTTGGCGCAATGGTGAAGAACAAACCATTAGCGCGACGTTGGGCGGAGCGAGCAACTAAACATAGTTTTATGTTGGGAGGGTCAACCTGACCTTCTCTTTCACACCCGTAGGGGCGAACCTCGTGTTCGCCCTTCGCTGTGTTACCCCCTCGTTCAATAAGAAATCGAGGCCCAAATAACCTGCGAAAAAGGGGCAGCCACACGGGGCTGCCCCTACAGTTTCAGACCTCTTCTTTATCCTTTGACGCTCTCACCTGCAACGTATACATCTGTAATGCACTCTTCTCGAGCCAGTGTAAACAGGGCCGCCAAACTTGCTTCAGCCGAGGGACTGTGACTCAGTGCGACCTCTAAAGTACTGCCCTCATCCGGTTGAGCTACGACGAAGTCGGCCTGTTTACCTGGCGAAAAGTCGCCCACCGTATCTTCTAAATGCAGCGCCCTTGCCCCCGCCGCTGTCGCCAAATAAAGTAGATGTGCCGAGGTGAGGGGATAGCCGTCATCATGAAGCATCTGCGCCTGGTACGCCATCAAACCCTCTTTGAACAGGCTGAACCCTGTGCCGCCACCCACGTCACTACCCAGCGCAAAATGCACGCCAAAACTCAGGTGCCGCCGCATGGGGAACAAGCCTGAGCCAATAAACATGTTGCTGCTGGGACAGTGTGCGATACTCGAGCCCACCTCTGCCAGCCGCGACAATTCACGGTCATAAACGTGAACGTTGTGTGCAAAAACTGAGCGCGGCGTCACGAGGCCGTGTTTATCGTAGGTTTCTAAATAATCTCGAGCACCCTCGAAAAGACTCAGCACGGTGCTGACCTCGTCGGTTTGTTCGTTGATGTGACTGGTAAAAAATAGGTCACTCGTCTCCCCCATTAGCGTGCTGCATACCTCTAATAGCGCGTCACCGCACGACAGCGAAAAGCGCGGCGTTACCGCGTAGCGAAGTCTATCCTTGTTATGCCAGGTCTTAATAAGCCTCTTATTTTCCGTATAGGCACGTTCCGGGGTTGTGTGTAGCGCGTCGGTCAGCAGGCGGTCTCCTAAAACCAAGCCTGAGGTAATCCGCAACCCACTTTGCGCCGCCTCTTCAAAAAAGACATCCATTGCAGGTGCAAAGTGCGCCCCGAAAACGAGTGCGGTGGTCGTGCCGTTTAAGGCAAGCTGGCGTAAGAACAGTTTGGCCTGGGCGCGTGCGTAACTCGCCTCTGCAAAATTTTCTTCTTCGGGTAGGGTGCGGGTTTGTAGCCACTCGAGTAGCCGCAAACCCATAGCGCCAATAATGGGAATTTGCGGGTAGTGGACGTGGGTGTCGACGAAACCCGGAAAAATATATAAATCTTTAAAGTCGAGCAGCCTGGCGTCAGGATAGGTCTTTGATAAATTTACATACTCACCGACCGCTGTAATAATCCCGCCCTCTACAATGAGTGCGCCGTCAGGATAAGTCTCGAGCGCCCCCTCCTCTTTAAAAGGATTGTGCGGCGTGTGGAAAAGCTGACCCCGAACAAGCGTCGTCATAGTTGAATGACCTCTAAGTGCATACCTAAGCTTACCTCGTTATATTTCCACGTTATATATTCACCAAAGCTTACGATTTCCGCTAATCATCAGTCGTTTTCGATGTTCGATTTTTGATTTTCGATTCTCTGGCTTAAACTATCATCATGAACCGCTTTTCAGTCTCTCCCCTACACACCATGACCCGGGCTTTGAGTGATGTCGCCTCGGGCCGCCGCGCGCCTGACAGGGTGATTACGAACGCTCGAGTCCTCTCAACCTATACCGAACGCATTTTGAAGGATAAGGAAATTTGGCTGCACGGAGGGCGTATCGCAGCCGTCAAGCCAGCCGGAAGCTGTCATAAAGAGGCTGGTACAGCTATTTATGACGCGCAGAACGGCATTCTCGCGCCAGGTCTCGTTGACCCGCACATCCACATCGAATCGAGCATGATGACGGCTTGCGCCTACGCCGAAGCGGCGCTCCTGAACGGCACAACGACCATTTTTTGTGACTCGCATGAAATTGGCAACGTGAGCGATAAAGAGGGAATCGAGTGGATGTTGGAAGACGCTAGAGAAGCCGCCCTCAATATTTTCCTGACCGTACCGAGCACCGTTCCCGCCACCACGCCCAAATTTGAAACCGCAGGCGGCGACCTGACGCCTGAAAAAATCGGTGCGATTTTCGACGCTTGGCCCGAAGCTTTGGCCCTGGGTGAAAAGATGGACTTTGTACAGGTTGCTTGCGGTGACAAGCGTTCACACAGCATTCTTGCCGAGGCGCTCAAGCGGGGTCGCCCCGTGAGCGGTCACGTGTACGGGCGCGAGTTCGTGGCGGCTTTTGCTGCCAGCGGCGTGACGGATACCCACGAAGCGATTGATAGAGATATTGCCGATGATTTACTCGAGGCTGGACTCTACATTTTCTTACGCGGTGGCCCGCCCACTACCCCTTGGCACAGTCTGCCCGAAGCAATTAAGGCGGTGACCGAACTGGGCGCTCACCCCAAACGGGTTTGCGTTTGCACCGATGACCGCGACGCCGATGACCTCTTTTTATTCGGGCTCGACTGGGTGACACGCCAGGCGGTTAAAGCTGGCGTGAGTGATGTGACGGCCTGGAGCATGGGCTCTTTGCACAGTGCGACGCGCTTTGGCATGGACAGCGAAATAGGCGGCATGGGGCACTCGAGACGCGCCGATATTGTGCTGCTAAATGACGATTTAGAGGTGCAAAACACCTGGTACGGCGGTGAACTCGTCGTGGAGAATAAAAAAATCACGCCCGCTCTCGACGAGCAGTTATCCACAGGTCGCTACACTTATCCACAGAAAGCCTACCAAACTGTGGATATCGCAGGAAGCCTGTCACTGACGCCCGACTTACCTACAAAAGAGGTAACGGCGAACGTTATCCGCACCGAGTTGCCAGGCATTACCCTGCCGCATGTTCAGGTAGAGCTTAAGGTCCGCGACAGTTGGCTGGCTCATTTCGAGGCCCATGACCTTTGCTTTGTCAGTATTGTCGAACGCTACGGTAAATCGGGCGCAGTGGCGCACGGCTTGCTGCAAAATTTCGGTATCAGTTCGGGTGCAGTTGCCAGCAGCGTGGGGCACGACGCGCATAATTTGATTGTCGCGGGCGTGAACGAAGCTGATATGCAACTTGCCATCAAAACGATTAAAAAACATAATGGTGGCGTTGTCGTTGTTGATAATGGTGAGGTCAAGGCGCTTGTGCCTCTACCCATTGCGGGGCTCCTCTCGGACAAACGTGCGACGGAGGTTGCCGCCGCCACGAGCGAGCTTAAAAAAGCTTGGCAAGCCCTGGGCTGCACCCTCCCCTACATGGGCTTCAACCTTATCCCCCTATCTGTTATTCCCGAAATTCGAATCACGGATAAGGGCTTAGTGACGGTGCCTGGTATGGAGCAGCTCGAGCTGTTTGAGATATAAGGGCTAGTCAAAAATCTTAAAATCAAAAATCGAAGAGGGGTTCATTCATTAACATTACAATCTCATTTTTTCGATTTTTGATCTTCGATTTTTGGTTTCCAACCCTCAGCACACGTCCGTAAGTAGGACTAAAGCGATATACTTAACTCAGACCTATGCGCGAACTTCTTTATAACGCAGCCAAACACTATAAACGCGGACACTCGCTAGCCGAGCGGGGTGACGTGCGCGGGGCGATGGTGGCTTACGCCGACGCCATGCGCGACCTGCACGCGGTCCAGCCGCAGCGCATGCGCGACGTGCTCCTGGCTCAGGTACACTTATCGCGCTATAAAGTCGCGCTGGACGCTGCACCTGAGGACGCCCTCGAGGATTTACGCCTCGGCTACAGCTACGCCCGCACCACCCGCGAACCCGCCGTACAAGAACTCGCCCAATCTCTCTGGCAAGAACACTTGAGTACCCGCAAGCAGGGCAACTTTGAGGTCTTATCCGGCAACGACTAAGCCGCTAAAAGCACACGAGACCGACTTTTACGAGTACTAAGCGGCAGACACTTTTTGGTCCTCGATTTTGGATTATCTTATAACTTGTCTAGTTCAGCCAAAATACCGTCTGCATGAAGCGTAAAGTCGCCAGGAGAATTTTCGACATGCTGAAAACGCAAGACACCTTCTTTATCAATAATGAACACAGCGCGTTTGCTAATACCTGCTTCGGGCATATACACGTCGTAGGCTTTCGCCGCCTCGCCCGTCATGTCAGCTAAGAGCGGAAGCTCGATACCGAACTCTTTGGCCCAGGCTTTGTGTGCGTAAACGCTGTCGCGGTTCACGCCTAAAACTTCAGCGTCACGCGATTCAAAGTCACTTTTGTGTGATGAGTATTCAGGTAGCTGCATGCTGCACGTAGGCGAAAAATCAAGTGGATAGAAAACCAGGACGACGTTCTTTTCACCCTTATAGTCAGCGAGGCTGACCTCTTTATCTAAGGTTGACTTGAGCTTGAAATCGGGTGCTTTTTCTCCGGTGGTTGGCATAAGTTATCTCCTCGAGTGTCAAGTATTTTTGAGCACATCATTGCTCTTACATTTAAAAGTCGACCACATCCAGCCCTGGTAATATTAGGCCCCTCTTACAAATGGCTTTTTTCTAATTACTGTTGACCTGGCTCAATAACACTGAGACCCTGGCTTGTATATGCTGCGGCGCTAAACCCTCGCTAGTCTTAAACGTGATCCCAACTCGGTCGGGCGCAAGGTTTAAAAGCTCTGCCACACGCAGCTGAATGGCCTCGCGGTACTTGCCTAATTTGGGGCTGTCCAGCGTTACCACCGCAGCGACATTGACAAGGTTTATAGAAGGTGAACACTCCGCCAAAAGCGACCAGACCTTGCGCAAAATATCGGCGCTGTCCATATCTTTAAATTGGGGGTCGGAAGGCGGAAAATAAGTGCCGATATCACCCAGGGCCAGTCCTGAAAGCAGTGCGTCTGAAAGGGCATGCAAAAGTACGTCGCCGTCGCTGTGGGCAACCGCGCCTAGGGAACTATCCTTTATAACCACGTTGCCTATGATGAGGGGGCGACCCGTTTGCAGGGCGTGGGCATCTTCACCGTAACCAATGCGCTCTGTCACAACGCAACTATACCCCGGCGCTCAAAACGCTAAACAATAGCCCAGTACGCAAACAGCGCAGCGTCCACACCGCTTAAATTTAGCAGTTGTAAAAGTCCGCTATGAGCCAGGGGAACAGCGTCCGGTTTAGGATTAACGGTATACCTGTAAGAATTCTGTAACATTGACTTGCTTATGCTTATCGAGAGTGCTATGGAGACTCGAGTATTTTATTTGCGCGCTTGTACTGCACCGTTCTTATATTGTTTCTCCAGGTATGGCTTAGAAGTCTTTAGCACCGCAAACACGTTTTTTTGCGCCACCGCATATAGGGCGCTATGTCAAACAGATGAGGTCTTTGATGCCTGTTGCAGAAGTCGCCATAAAAAAACCTAAAGAGGTCGTCGGCGCAGCTGTACTTAAGGTGCTTATCTTAGAAAAGACGCAAGCCCTGCGTTTACCCGACCCCTCTTTGTACAATGATGAAAATTTGTCTAAAGATAAAAAGCGCGCCACATTCGAACGCGTGATAGAGCTTGAGGACGCCCTGGAGCTGTTAGAGCGTCAAGCGTTCGACATCATTTTACTCGATCTGCCCGTGACCGTGGACGCCGGCCTGAATGACCTTAAGCGTTTGCTCGCCGCGCGGTGCTGCACGCCGATTATCGTCCTAACGGACAGCGAGAACCACCCAACTGCTCTCAAGGCGCTCGAGGCGGGCGCATATGACTACTGGATTAAACGTGAGATTAACGTTTCATCGCTGGTACGCAACTTGCACCTATTACATGAGCGAGCCCAAGCAGGTTACGCCCTAAAACAAAGTGAAAGCAAACAGCGCCATCTGCTCAACGCTATTCCCGACTTGCTTTTGCAATATGCTGCGGACGGCACTTATTTGGGCTATCACGCAAGTACTTGGGAGCATTTGCATACAGAGCCTGATAACTTTATAGGGAAACGTATCGCTGACGTATTGCCACCTGAGGCCGCCGAGCTGACTCAGCGCAACCTTACGCGGTGCTTAACTGAAGGTAAGGCTAGGTTCAAATACAACCTCGAGGTTAAAAACGGTTTTAAAACGTACGAAGCGCATATGGTGCGTACCGAAGAAAACACCGTCTTGAGCTTTATACGTGACATTAGCAAATACGAAAAGGGAAACGAAAACCTAAGAAAACAAAATATTTTTCTGACGGCGTTGCACGAGACAACACTGGGCATCATGAACCGGCTCGAGCTGAGCGAGTTGTTCGACTCGCTGGTCAAACATGCAACGCACTTAACAGGCGCGCCGCGGGGCTTTGTTTTCTTAGTCAATGAGGCTGAAAATAAACTCGAGATAGCGTCGAACGCGGGCTTTACCGAATTTAAGAATATGAAGGTAGGCTTCGGTGAAGGCGCTTCAGGCCGCGTTTGGGCAACAGGCGAAGCTGTTTTCATCAACAACTATGACAATCCGCAACTAATAAAAAATAAAGCGGGCATTATAAAATCCATCGCTGCCACGCCCCTTAAGTCAGACGGTAAGGTCAGGGGGGTTTTAGGGGTATTTAGCCACACGGCTCACCAACCCCTCAACAAAGATAGCCTGGACATACTGAACAGTTTTGCAAAGCTCGCCTCTATTGCACTCGACAACGCCCGACTTTACGACGAAGCTCAGCGTGAAATCGAGACCCGTGCCCAGCAAACCAGGACCTTGCAAGAAGGCGAAGCGCGCTACCGCGAGCTTTTTATAGCCTCTAAACGGCAAGCACGAGACCTCGAGCTGCTCGACCAGGTTCGAAACCTGGTTACTCAGCAGCGCGACCTGAAAACATTACTAAAGACAGTGGTCGATACAGTTGCCCAACTCTTTGGCTACGACCAGATTTGCCTGGCCCTTATCCGTGACAATGAGCTTCAGCCTCAGTACTATCTCGGCTACGACGTTGAGCTTCCCGCCATACCTCTTAGCCAAGGTGTCAGCGGCCGAGTTGCGCGAACAGGTAGGCCGGAACTCGTACTGGACGCCGCCCAGGACAGCGACTATATAAGCGTCTCGCCTGACATAAGCTCTGAAATCTGCACCCCCCTATTCGACAAAGGCAAACCTATCGGGGTTATCAATATTGAAACGACGCAGGCGAATCCACTTTCAGAGGCGGACCTGCAAATCATGACAGCGCTGAGCGCACAGGTCAGCATCGCTATTGAAAACGCGCGTTTGTATGAGCAAGTCAAAAATGACCTTAAACGTACCAAGGCACTTCAGCAAATCAGCCAAGCGATTGCCCTAGCAGACAGCTCCCAGACCCTTTTACAAACCGTTGCCCATAATATTTTAGATGCGGTCGCGGCCCAGCAGATTAGCATCTATATCCTCGACGCTGCCCAGCGCAGAAATAAAGTTGCCAGCGCTTCCAAAGCGCTGAATAGAGCTTTGGAGCCCGGCACCTTAGAAGACTTGAATGCTCAAGCGTTGCGTGACGGCAAGGCGCTTGTTTGCGCCAGAACGCCACGCGACCAAAGCAGTAACGAAGCGTCGGCGTCTCCTAAGGACCTTAGCGGGTCGCTTATTGTCGCGCCGCTTCTTTACGGACGAAAGCGGCTGGGTACGATCAACGTTGCGCGCTGCGCCACCGAGCCCGACTTTAGCCAAAAAGACGTAACGCTTATAGAGTCTATTGCCAGCCAGCTTGTTATCGCCCTCGAGCAGCGTCAACTGCTCGAGCAAATCGAGCATCAGGCTTACCACGACACCCTTACGGGCCTACCTAACCGACTGATGTTTGAGAACCGCCTAGAAAACTCGATTGCCAGGTCAAAGCGCTCTGATAAACCCTTCGCCCTACTTTTTATCGACTTAGACGGCTTTAAAAACGTTAACGACACCTTGGGACACCCGGTTGGGGACAAACTTCTAAAAGCTGTCGCTGAGCGCTTACAAGGCGAAATGCGCGGCGGTGACACCTTAGCGCGCATGGGTGGCGACGAATTCGCTTTTGTTCTTAATGACCTGAAACTTCCCTATTCTCCCGACGCCGTGCGTATTGGCAAACGCTACCTCGACCTTTTTAAAGCGCCGTTCGTCGTCGAAAACCACGAGCTGTTCGTAACAGCGAGTATGGGTATGTGCTTGTATCCCGACGACGGTCAAGACGCAGAAACCCTGCTACGCCACTCTGACAGCGCCATGTACAGCGCCAAACATCTCGGTAAAAACGACATTCAGACGTTCACCCCTGACCTGGCTGATAAGGCCCGCAAGCGCCTGACTTTGGGAAACCAGTTGCGGCGCGCTCTTGAAAGAGAAGAGCTAGAACTACACTATCAACCCCAAATTAACCTACGTAGCGGCGCATGGGTCGGAACGGAAGCCCTGATACGCTGGCGTCACAAGGGGCAGCTTGTTTCGCCAGCTGACTTTATTCCCGTTGCAGAAGAGTCTAATTTGATTGTGCCCATAGGCGAATGGGTTCTGCACGAAGCCTGCCGCCAGAATGTTCAGTGGCAACAGGCAGGCCGTCCCCCTATGCGGGTAGCGGTCAACATTTCGCCGCGTCAGTTCTCACGCCCGAACTTTGTCGAAACAGTCAAGAGCGCCCTGGCAAGCAGCGGGCTAGCACCCCAATATTTAGAACTCGAGGTCACCGAAGGCGTCGTCATGCACGACATTGGCGTCGTCGCGCAGCGCTTGCAACAGCTACGCGACCTGGGCGTAAGTATCGCCATTGATGACTTTGGAACCGGTTACTCTTCTTTGCAATATCTACAGCGCTTACCTATCGACAGCCTGAAAATCGACCGCTCGTTTATAAGTGCTATTCACTTTGAGGGGGGCGAAGAAACCTCTGCCCTGGTACAAATTATCATCACTATGGCGCAGACGTTTGGTCTGAATGTCGTTGCTGAAGGTGTTGAAACAGAGGTGCAACTCGAGTACCTGCGCAGCTTGAACTGCCAGCAGGCACAAGGCTATTACTTTGCGAAACCCTTACCCGCGAGTGAGCTTTGGCAGACCCAAAAGCCTGAAAAAGTCAAAGTTGCGTGGCATCAAACTTCAGAAAGCTCTGTAAAAAACTCGCAGTAGCAGAACGTAGCGGAACATGTGTGGAGGTAGCTTTTGTGCCTGCTCTTTTGCGGACATAGTAAACGAACAAGGTTAAACTGGGTACAGGGAGACCCAATGCCTAAAGGATTTAAAGACCTCGTCGCTGAGGCTGAGGCGCAAGTACAAACGCTCAGCCCAAAAGCACTAATGACGCTGAAAGATAACACTGACGCAGTCCTTATCGACCTGCGCGACGTGCGTGAATTACAGCGTGAAGGGCGCATTCCTGGCTCAACGCACGTACCGCGCGGCATGCTCGAGTTCTGGATAGACCCTGAAAGCCCCTATCATAAGGAGGTTTTCTCGAGCGGCAAACAGTTCGTCTTTTATTGCAACAAGGGCTGGCGCTCAGCTTTAGGAGCGCAAACGGCGCAGCAAATGGGGCTTGAAAGGGTAAGTCACCTAGGGGGCGGGCTCGAGGCCTGGCGTGAAAACGGTGGTGAGATAGAGGATCTCAGCAAAAAGTAAGCGCAATCTACGCCTGATAGAATGTTGAAGGCGCAACAGCTTGTAGAGAAGTAAGCTCGTTCACTCCTGACACCTCACCCTTTACTTGTTAGTTGAAAAAAATCATATGAGTTCTCGAGCGTTTGACACGGCAGCCCTTTACGCTGCATACTGTTGGTTAAGTAATAACGAAAGGAAGGTGGCGACTTATGACAATCTCAATCTCGCAATTTAAACGACAGCCCACCTTTGCTACTTTCTCTGTTTAACCCTACTGACAATTTAGAGCTTAGGTTAAGGCCGTCACCCGCCCGCTGATGACGTTTCGTCCACGTGTAGCTAAGGAGGCCCCTTATGCCTATCTATTTTCCTGATGTATGTCTCGAGCCCGCAACCCTAACCCTTATTTCCCCTGGAGGAAAGCTTGAATCAGTATTACGACGACTATGAAGACGCTGAAGAGAGTTTCAGTAAGCGCAAAGACCGCCGCAAACCCAAAGGCAAGCGCTCGGTCAAAGAACTGCATGTAAAAAAAGAAACTGCCAAGGATTCGGCGCAAGTCTTTAGCGAAGAGAGTTTACAAGAGCTGTTCGAGCGCGGCTTTTTAACCGAAGTCTTAGGTGAGCTGAAAAGTGGTAAAGAGGCTACCGTTTACCTAGCCACCGGACCGCAAGGTCTCATGGCCGCCAAAATATACAGTGACATGACCGTGCGCTCGTTTCGCAATGACCAAAAGTACCGTGAGGGTCGCTATATCGCGGACAAGCGAATTAAAAAAGCGATTGACCAGCGCAGCCTGAACGGTATTGCCGCGCAGCAGGCGATGTGGGTTTACCAGGAATACATGCAACTCTGGGAACTCCATAACGCTGGTTTACCCGTACCCAAACCGATGGTCGGCCCCCAATCAGATGACATGATTGCCGCAGGGCGCACTGTTCTAATGGAATTTATCGGCACCGAAGACTACGCCGCGCCGCGCCTATCTGACGTCAGGCTGTCTCCAGAAGAGGCCCAGAACGCCTGGGAGCAAAGCCTGGACATTATGCTGCGCCTACTCGATATGGACAAAATTCACGGCGACTTTTCGACCTATAACCTGCTCTGGTGGCAGGGCAAAGTTGTCGTGATTGACTTTCCGCAAATGATCGACATTGCCGAGAGTTCTCAGGCGCTCAAGATATTAGCGCAAGATGTTGACTCACTATGCTTATCATTCAAACGCCACGGTATCCGCGAAGACCCGAAGGCGGTTTTGCGCAGTGTCAAAGCTAAAACGACGGGCGAAGCTGCGAAAGAAGCTATGGTTAAGAAGGTTTTGCTATAGCGTAAAAATTTTGTACTACATAGGAAGACGAGTAGTATGTATCATCCCAAAACCCAAAAAGTGCCGTCTCTAACGGCAGAACTTTACTTCGGACTGCGCAAAAAAAGAGACCTGTTTGGGTCTTTATAGAAGGAAATCCTTTCTAACTCCCCTTTACAAAAGGGGAGGACTAAAAGCTTCACCCTTTTCCAAAGGCTCCGAGCGAATGCGAGACTGAATTGGATTGGGGGGATTTCCTTCACGGAAGCTCGAAATCAAGTTGCTTTGGACAAAAGATGCTTGTGGGACTCATGTTTACCTTATTCAGGGTAAGTAGCAGCGCATCAGTGCGCCGTTTCCAGCTAGTTGATACTCACCTAATTGTGCAGGTAAAACAGCAGATTCAGCTTGAACTAACGTGAGCGTTTCTCCTCCTGCTGTAATTGAAACAGAGCCTTCTAGCACGGTGATAAACTCGAGGCTTCTCGGGTCCGTCCTATTTCTGAGGGTTTCGGTAATCGTCCAGCGCTCCATCACAAAAAAGTCGCTTTGAATCAGGCAAGTTACTGTTTCTGAAAGCATCTGCGGGATAACTTTGGCGTTTTGTCCTTTGCTTAAAGTTGCAATCTCGAGGGCCTTCTCAAGGTGCAACTCGCGCAGCTTGCCGTCAGCGCCGCGGCGGTTGTAGTCATACAGGCGGTAGGTTAAGTCACTTGACTGCTGTATCTCAAAGATAAAGATGCCAGCGCCCAGGGCGTGAACCGTACCCGTTGGGTTGAAAATAACGTCGCCCGCTGAAACCTCGAGAAAGTTCAGGTGGGGCTCAAGCCGCCCCTCTTGCACCGCTTGCCGCACCGTTTCGGCAGCTACATCCTCAGCAAAGCCCCAGATGATTTGTGCCCCTGGCTCAGCATCTAGAACATACCAGGCTTCTGTTTTTCCAAGGTCGCCCGTAGCGGCCTCGTTAGTCCTTGCATAAGCGTCATCAGGATGAACCTGAATAGAGAGACTGTCGCCTGCATCTAAAAATTTAGCGAGTAGGGGTACTTGCTTGCCGTAGCGTGAAGTGCTGCTCGAGCCAAGCAGCACTTCACCCAAGTCTGTCGCCATCTCTTGCAACGTTCTACCCTTGTAAAGACCATTTTCTATTTTATTCCCTGCATAAATAAGCCAAGCCTCGCCCAGGGGTTCATCACTTTGAACGCATTCAAAGTCCGGCACAAAAGTTTTCAGACGCTCACCGCCCCAGAGTCTAGGGCTCGGTTTAGCTCGTAATTTAAGAGGATAAAGCACGCTTAAAACTAGCACATTGATACGGCGCTTTCGGGGCAAGACGCACGTCCGGTTGCTACTAAACGGTCTATTACACAGAGCCCCGCAGGGGCGGCGGTGTACACTACCCCTCGTGACAGAGTCGCTTCAAGCCTTTATCGAAAACGCGGGGCCATTAGCACCCTTTTACTATATTCTGAGTTTTGTCGTCTCAGCCATGCTTCCTTTTATTCCTACACCGCTGATTGGCGCAGTGGGCGGTACTGCACTGGGCTTTATGCCCGCGGTACTTTATGGCATTCTTGGCTTGGGCATTGGGGCAGGTACGGCGCTCGGTTTATCACGCATTATCGGGCGGCCCCTGGTTCTAAAAATGGTGCGACCTGAAGCCTGGGAGCGTTGGGAAGAGCTACTCGGCATTCGTTCGGTCTATATTTGGGGCATCATTTTTTTTGTTTTAAACCTTGACTTTGCTGTTGTTGCTGCGGGTTTAACGAGTTTACCTGTTATAAAGCTGTGGCTCGCCGCTATCGTTGCGCGTTTGCCCTGGCTTATTGCAAGCGCCCTGTTCGGAGAAGCTTTTTTTCAGAATGACGCGCTGTTTATCGGCGCACTCCTGGGGCTTATTCCCTTTTTATTTATCTTGAGCTTGATGCGCCCGCGCATTCAGCGTTGGCTTGTTGCTTACGCTGACAGGCGTAACGCTAGGTAGGTTATAGGCCGCTAAGACTTTGCAAAAGGCTTTTACGACCTTCGGGTCAAAGCGTCGTCCGCTCTGACTGAGGATCTCGCGTTTAGCGTCGGTGACCGACCAGGCTTCTTTATAAGGACGACGGTGAATAAGGGCGTCGTAGGTGTCAACCACAGCAACGATACGCCCCAGTAGGGAAATAGCTTCTCCTTTTAGCCCCTGCGGATACCCTGTACCGTCA
>ENA-ORXM01003782-ORXM01003782.1-marine-metagenome-genome-assembly--contig:-NODE-3782-length-14412-cov-9.305895_pt1 | contig 14412 bp, 13 predicted proteins | sample MGYA00237867_ERZ511480 | MGnify/ENA primary metagenome ERZ511480 (study PRJEB26309, sample SAMN06266103) | marine metagenome | isolation source: Algal blade | place: United Kingdom:Sidmouth, United...
AAAAAATATAATAACCTGTAAGGGGGTTTCTCATGGCGGCAGCTGGAACAGCACAATGGTCATCTAAATTTGCATTCATCATGGCGGCCGTAGGGTCATCAGTCGGACTCGGTAATCTATGGCGATTTTCTTCTGAAGCTGGTACAAATGGGGGCGGCGCCTTTATTTTTATCTATCTAATGGCTGTGTTCCTTGTCTGTGTTCCTGTTTTAATGAGTGAGTATTTAGTCGGGCGGACGGGTAACGTCGCTAATGCTGTGGGATCAATCGCAGATGTTGCTCAAAAGTCAGGACGTAGTGGTGCTTGGAAGCTTGCGTCTTGGGCGGGGATGTTAGCTGGTTTTCTTATTGTTACATTCTATTGTGTCATCGCCGGTTGGGTCGTGCGCTATATATTCTTCTTTCTGACAAATGGTTTTGCCGGTATGACGCCAGACCAAGTCGCAACGCGCTTTGTTGATTTCATTAGTAATCCAATGGCCGTGTTACCGTTCTTCTTATTTTTTGCGGCTATTACGACTTGGCTCGTCAGCCGCGGGGTTAATAAAGGCATTGAGATGGCCGCAAAAGTATTGATGCCTGCATTCTTTGTGCTTCTAGCTTTGTTGGCGATTTTCGCGCTCATCACTAATGTGGGCAATGGCGGCACAATGCAGGCCCTTAAATTTCTATATGTCCCCGATATTGGGGAAATGATGACGAAAAATCCTAGTGCCTCCAGTATTGCAAATGTGGGCAGTGTGGCAAATGCAGCGCTCGGGCAGGCCTTTTTCTCGGTCGGTGTTGGCAGCGCGATTATGATTACCTACGGCTCTTACATCCCTAATGGCGTATCGCTCCCGAAATCTGCGGCCATCGTTGCGTTCATGGATACTTTGGTCGCCCTTGTTGCTGGCCTGGCTATTTTCCCGATTGTTTTCGGGTCAGGCCTCTCCGAAAGCGCAGGACCGGCTTTGCTGTTTATTACCTTGCCGAATGCGTTTGAAGCGATGGGCGGCTTTGGTTGGATATTGGGCGCAGCCTTCTTCTTCCTCGCATTCTTTGCGGCGATTACGTCGTCTGTATCGCTCCTTGAGCCTTCTGCAGCATATGTAAGTGAGCGCTTTAAACTGACCAAGTCTAAAGCGGCTTGGATTGTCGGAGCCATCATGGTGCTTGTTGGTTTAATTTCTCTCTTTGGTGTTGAGGCTGGCGGCAAGACGCCTGCATTGGATGCTATCGATGGCTTTACTGGAAAAATATTATTACCACTTGCGGGCTTCCTGATTGTTCTGTTTGTCGGCTGGCGGATGGATTCGCGGCTTGTCTATGAACAAATCAAAGGGGAAGGCGAGGGACTGGGTAAGTTTATCTTCTTCTTAACGCGTTGGGTTGCGCCTATCTTTGTCGGTGCCGTGATGATTTCGCAAATGATAAGTTATGTCTCAGGCTTTTTTAGCTCTTAGGTAGGGTGATTTAGAGCCGCCACATTACAAAAATTTAAGCGATAAATCGCCTTTTGCGGCGGATTTACCCCTGTTATAGATATAGTGATCGCTGCTTGTTCACATAATATTCAACATAGCATGCTTAAAAGTACATCCATGATGCTCTATGAACCATTCCGTTCATTAGCAGGGATACAGGAAACATTAAATATGAGCCTTAGGCTTACAATCGCCCTCACTGCTTGCCTCTCCGTTTCGGCATGCGCTACTGTCGACCTCAATAATATGGCAGGCCAAGATAAACCTGCCGCTGCTAAATCTGTTGACGTAAATGTTGTGCAGCGCGCTACAGCGAAACTCGTTTCCGCTTTTTCCAATCGTGGTTTTGTTCACAAAGACAGCCGCAAGAAAATGCGGTCTGCGACTCGTGTGTTGCTCAAAGGCCTTGAAAATAAAGACGTTACAGCTGCCGCGCCCGTAAGTTACGCGTCTTTGGCTACGGATAAAATTGTTGTGCTGTCGGATATTCGTTTGGCCTCATCTCAGGTCGAGCAGACGACAAAAGCCGCTGAAGTCTATCTAGCCATGGCCCCAGCTGAGAAATCAGTCCGTAAAGAGCTCGTAAGCCTTGAGAAAGCCCTTATCGCCTCTCGCGAAGCTTCAATGATATTTGAAGATGCGCTAATAAAGACATCAGGAACAGCCACTGACAGTGACTACATATCCTATAAATCTTCAGTGAATGAGCTACGCGACGTGACCAATGCCTTTGGTGACCGAGTCCGAGAAGCTCAGATGGCAAAAACGGATATTATCAACTAAGTTTGATAGTTAGCCCCAGAGCTCACGCTTTGGGGGATGCACAAAAGATCCGTCATATTGCAAACCGTTGTCTATATCTTTGGCGAGTAAGAGCGGCCCGTCTAAATCAATAACATCCGCAAAGCTTTCCAGCATCATTATCGGTGCCATCGCCAAAGATGTGCCAACCATACAGCCCGCCATAATGACAAAGCCTTTTGCTTTCGCCGCGCCCATTAGCTCAAGGCCCGCCGTGAGCCCGCCGCATTTATCAAGCTTTACATTGACCGCGCGGTAGCCTGCGGCCCAGAGACGGTCTAAATCTTTGGCGGTATGCAAAGATTCATCTGCGCAAAATATAGGTAAAGTATCTGGGGTGTTGGGAACCTGATTAAATTGGCTGCGGGGCAGGGGCTGCTCGACCATCACAACAGGTTTGTCTTTTAAGGCTGATTGAAAACCCTTCATATCATCTGGCCTTAAAGCCTCATTGGCGTCGATAATAAGCTCAGCATCTGGGCGGGCGTCCATCACAGCCAAACACGCTTCAAGGCCCTCTATGCCGCCGATCTTGAGCTTCAGCAATGGGTAGGGCTTAGCTTTGATGGCCGCGAGGCGCATTTTTTCAGCTGTGTCGATAGACAAAGTATAGGCGGTAAGCCTACTTTGCGGCGCGGGGATGCCGAGAAGCTGAGGGATCGGCGTTCCGCTTGTCTTAGCCTCTAAGTCCCAGAGCGCGCAATCCACGGCATTTCTGGCGGCCCCAGCTGGCATCAAGGCTTGTAAGTTTTGCGGCGTGAGTCCGTTTTCAATCTCCTTGCGCACTGAGTTTATCTGAGAGGTTACGCTTTGAGGTGTTTCATCATAGCGCGGATAGGGACGGCATTCACCGCGTCCTGCGTGAGCGCCGTCTATGATTGTAACTCTGACCACCGTAATTTCTGTCAAAGAACTGCGCGAAATACGAAAACATCCAGCTACCGGCCATGTTTGGGTATCAATTTTTAAGTCCCGCAAAGTTAATCCTGTCTTGACCTATGGGGCATTGATACGCACGTTGAGCAGATGTCGTCAAACAGCAATTCATCAGACACAGAATATGACCTGTCGCAAACCGGAAGGACAATTACCTTTCGCGCGAGAGGTGATTGGACGCTCAAGGATATTGGGGCCATCAATGAGAATTTGACAGCCACCCTGGACGGTATGGATTATGACACCGTCAGCTACGATCTCTCAGAGGTTAAAGAGTTAGACACGTCAGGTGCCTATATGTTTGCCCGTGCTGTGCGTATTGGGCCTGGTCAGCGCCATGAGTGGAAAATTACAAAGGGCAGCAAAGGTCAGCGCATTTTGGTTAAGGCGGCCATTGACGCTGCTCTTGGACGCCCACCCGCCTCAACTCAAAAATGGTATGAGCCCTTATCTAATATTGGTATCGCCACAGAGCGCTTCTTTAAGGAGTTAGTTGAGACGGTCGCCTTTGTTGGGAAGTTTTTTGTCGTGATGTTCGGTATGTTATTGCGACCACGAACTATACGCTGGAAATCCGTTGTCGCGTTGATTGAGGAAATCGGCTTGAACGCGGCGCCTATTGTCATGGTATTGTGCTTTTTTATCGGGGCCGTCATTGCTTATTTGGGGGCCAATTTGCTGGCCACATTCGGGGCGTCTGTCTTCATGGTGGATTTGGTTGGCGTCTCTGTCCTGCGGGAATTAGCGCCTATCATTACGGCCATCCTGATTGCGGGCCGATCTGACTCAGCTTTTACGGCGCAGATTGGTGCGATGAAAATGCGTCAGGAAATTGATGCTATGACGGTTATCGGGTTGGATACGTTCCAGGTTTTGGTCATCCCGCGCGCACTGGCCTGTCTTGTCTCTCTGCCAATTCTTACATTTTTGGGTATGATGAGCGGTATCTTTGCCGGGATGTTGATTGCCTGGCTTGGCGGTTTGGATATCTCTCCAATTCTATTTTTCGCGCGATTAAATGAGGCTGTAGACCTTAAGCACTTCTGGATAGGTATGGCGAAGACGCCTTTCTTCGCCATCATCATCGCGCTCATCGGTTGCCGACAAGGACTTGCCGTGACTGGCAGCGTCGAATCGCTCGGTTCAAGGACAACGACCAGTGTGGTTCAAGCCATTTTCGCTGTGATTATGGTTGATGCCATATTTGCGCTCCTCTTCTTCCAGATGGGAATTTAAGGTGAGTTTTAAGATCGATAAAAGCATCGCGCCTATGGAGGCGCGCGGTATTCTGACCCAATTTGGAACTAATGTTATCCATCAGGATTTGAGCTTTCGTATCTCCAGAGGAGAAATTGTTGGCCTTGTTGGGGGCTCCGGTACCGGGAAGTCTGTATTGATGAACACCTTACTGGGCCTCAAAGAGCCCGAGGGCGGGATCATTCGGTATTTCGGCCATAATAGGCTTGAGCTTAGTGTAGAGCAGCGTGCTGAGCTTAATAATGAGATCGGTGTGTTGTTTCAGGGCGGGGCCTTGTTCTCGTCTTTGACGGTGCGTGAAAATATTATGGTGCCGCTTCAAGAACATACGGATTTATCGGTCGGCTTGATGCGCGAACTTGCAGATATGAAAATACATATGGTGGGTCTTCCGCCCGAGGCAGCAACATTATATCCCTCTGATTTGTCAGGCGGTATGCGAAAACGCGCAGGATTGGCGCGGTCTTTGGCGTTGGATCCTGAAATATTATTTCTGGATGAGCCGACGGCTGGCCTTGATCCAGTGGGCGCGAATGCTTTTGATGAACTTATCTTGGGCCTGCGAGAAGCCATGGATTTGACTGTCATGATGATTACGCATGATTTGGATACACTTTACACAATCTGCGATAGGGTGGCAGTGTTGGTTGATAAACACATTGCCATCGCCGATAGTCTGCCTAAAGTGCAAGCCTATGATCACCCATGGGTGCAAGAATATTTTGGCGGTCCGCGATCACGCGCCGCTATGACAGCAGGAAAGACTTAATCGGGCGAAAGATGGAAAACAAAGCACATTATGCGTTGATAGGCACATTCGTCCTAATCGCTCTTTTTGCGGTGATTGGCTTTATTGCGTGGCTGTCCAATGCTCAGTTTGACCAGCGTATTGATGAATATGAAGTCTCCTTCGTCGGCGGTGTGCAAGGCATGTCGCAAGGCAGCGAAGTCAGATTTAACGGACTGAAAGTTGGCGAGGTCACGCGCTTGCGCATTGATCCAAATGACACCAATGCGGTTTTGGTTGATATCGAAGTCGAGCCAGGAACACCGATTGATACGAAAAGCGTAGGCCGCATGGAGCCTTTGGGACTTACGGGATTGAATTACATACAAATTATCCCAGGCGGTGAGGGGTTCCCTCTGATCAAGGACTTGCCCGGCAAAGGGCCTTATCGCCTCGTCGGAGAGGCTAGCCGTATTGACACGCTTTTAGGGGGCGGGGGTAATGTTATCGAAGCCGCGCAAACGGCTCTGTCCAAGGTCAATACCGTCATGTCACAAGAGGGCATAGATGATTTTCATGAAATACTCTCAAATGTGAAGCATATGACGGAAAATCTCAGAGACATGGATATAGACCCAGAATTGGTCGAAAGCAGTTTAAAAGCTATTGAACAAGCCGCCAAGGATGTGTCGACGGCTGCGCTGATGGTTGATGTTGCAGCTGGTGATTTTGATGTTCTTATTACAGAAGACGTAAAGTCAGTCATAGCGCGTGCTGAGGTTTCCATGGGCGAGTTAGATAAGGCGCTAGGCTCAATCGGAACCGCGGCTGACGGGACTGGCGAGCTTATCACAGATAGCCGAGAAGCTATTAACCGCCTCTCAAATTCTGGTTTGACGGACCTTGAAGAAACCATTGATGGTCTTCGCCGCTTGATTGTCACACTAGGGCGCGTGGCAGATAATTTAGAGCGCAGCCCTGCACAATTTATCGCAGGGGAAGAGCGCGAGACAGTAGAGTTGCCGCAATGATAAAAATACCTTTTCTAAAAACAGGCTTGAGCACGGCTATATTAGTCTCGCTGAGCGCGTGTGTGTCTTTACTGCCTGAGCCCGCGCCCGCCGATAGTGTTTATCGCCTGAGTGTTGCGCGTGAACGTGTCCCGCAAAAGGCTACAGCGCTTGTTATCAGGGTAGATAGGCCCAGTGCGTCTAATGTGTTTGAGACACAAGATATTATCGTCTCGCCTGATGGCCGCAGGCTGGCTGTCGCTGGCGGCGCAAGATGGGCAGAGGTCATTCCTGTCATGGTACAAGAATCATTAGTGGGTGTGATGGGCCAAAGACCTAACCTCGTCGGCGTTATCCCGTCTTCGGGCGCGCGAACGAATACCCGCATACATCTGACGATAAAAAGCTTTGAAGCTCGTTATGATCAGGGGCAAGAGCGCCCGCCATTGGCTGTTGTGCACTATTCTGTAGCTCTCGCAAATTCAGCAGACAGAAACTTCATAGGCTCCTTTGATGTTGAGAAAACGGTTCGGGCCGATGCTTCTCGCGTCACAGCCATTGTAGATGCCATGGACGAAGCCAATAAGCAGGCCATGAACGAGATTGCTGATTGGGTGCAGATGCCCGAGAACCGAACTTAGCAGGCCTAAGCCTCGTCTTCTGCTTTTCGGTTTCTATGCCTCAATATTTGATAGCCAACAAATAGAAGAGCTACGCTGACACCTATAATAGGGAGCAACCATTCAAATTGTTCACCCATGGCTTCTCCCACTAAATGACAAAAGGCAAATATTACGAGGGTGTAGATTGTAGCGGTAAGAGCAATGATTACGCAGAATTTCCAATAAGGGACTTTGAAGAACCCACACGCGACATAGGCCGGAACGCGCGCAAGAGGCAGAAAGCGCGCTCCGAATAGCGTGACTAGCGTGTATTTTTGTACTTTATCTTGTAGGTCTGCGACATGTTTCTTTTCGGCAAAGGCACGAGCACGAGGGTTCTTTAGTGCGGCCCACCCAATCCAGTATTTCCAGATATCGGATAGGAAAAGTCCTGCCAGTATAACAAAAAACATGGCTGGAAAGTAGTCTGGGTTATTCGCGGAGAGGCTGGCAGCGCCTAAAACCGCAGCGTCTTCTTGCACGAAGGGGCCTAGAAAAATTCCAATATAAATCAGCAGCGTCGAATCCGTAAGGAAATCCATAAATTAGCCTGTGCCTTTTTCGTTTTCTGCTGAAATTTTATCCTTAATGTGCGTTTTGGACACGGATTGGCAAGCAAACACTTAATTTTTGCGAAAAACATTCTTTAACAGGCGTTGCGTTCATATAATGAAAGTGACATAAGGCGCGAAATTTCACTGACAGACACGGGTGCTGAGCGAGACGCGTTGGCACCTTTCCTGTTTAAGACGATGGACGAACGTCATGCAAATAAAAGAACTTAAAGCCGAAGGCCTCAGCAAAACCTTTGCGATCACGGTTCCAAAAGAAGATTTGGATACCAAGCTCCAAGCCAAAATCAAAGAGATGCAGCCGCAGGTCTCACTTAAGGGCTTCCGCCCTGGTAAGGTGCCTGTTGCACATATCCGCAAAATGTTTGGCCAAAGCATCATGAAGGACGTCGTCGAAGAGACTGTCAATGAGACGACACAACAAGCCATCAATGATAATAAAATCCGCCCAGCGGGTCAGCCTCAAGTTGATCTTCGCGCAAATGGCGAAGATGTCACAAAAGGCACTGCAGATCTTGAGTATCAACTCACTGTTGAGTCTATTCCAGAATTTGAACCTGTCGATCCTGAGACTCTTAAGTTCACGCGCTTGACACACGAAGCCGATGATAAAGAGCTAGAAGAAGAAGTAGCTAAACTTGGCGAAGGTCAAAAATCCTACAAGAAGAAAGCTAAAACAGCGAAAGCCAAAAAAGGCGACGCCGTAATTATCGACTTTATAGGCACCGTTGACGGCGAAGCTTTTGATGGCGGCGCGATGGAAGGTCATCAACTCGTAATTGGTTCTGGAACATTCATCCCTGGATTTGAAGACCAGTTGGTTGGCGTTAAGGCTGGTGATGAGCTTGACGTCAAAGTTACATTCCCAGATCCCTATCAAGCGGCGGATTTGGCTGGCAAAGACGCTATTTTTGCGACGAGAGTCATCGAAGTCCAAGGCGAAGCAGAGGCCAAGATTGATGATGAGTTCGCTCAGAAGTTTGGTCTGGCTGACCTTGAAGCGCTCAAGGCGGCTGTTAAAGATCAATATTCATCACAGCTTGAGATGCAGTCCCGTATGAGGCTCAAGCGCGCCATCCTTGATGAGCTTGATAAGAAGCATAAATTTGAGTTGCCGCCAAATATGGTCGAAGCTGAGTTTTCAAATATTTGGTCACAAGTTCAGTCTGAAAAAGAGGCCGGACAACTTGACGAAGATGATGCCAAGAAAACAGATAAGCAGCTGGAGAAAGATTACCGCAAAATTGCTGAGCGCCGCGTGCGTTTAGGATTGGTTCTGGCTGAAATGGGTCAAAAGCAAGAAATTCAAATTACCAATGAAGAGCTACAACAGGCAATGATCGCCGAAGCCCGTCAATATCCAGGTCAAGAACAGCAAGTTGTTGAGTTCTACCAGAAGAACCCACAAGCTATCGCTCAACTTCGCGCGCCTATATATGAAGAGAAGGTTGTCGATCTGATTATTGAAAAAGCTAAAGTCACGGACAAGAAAGTAACCAAAGACATTCTTTTTGAAGAAGATGAAATGATTTAGTTTCAATGACTGTCTATAAGAATAAAAAACCCAGCTCGTGAAAGCTGGGTTTTTTTGTAACTGAATACAAAAGCTTAAGCTGCTTTGAGAAACTCCGTCAACCCAGTCTGTAAATCGCGAGCTTGTTTGGCGTCAATACGACCATCAATAAACTTAATGAAGTTATGGATGGTTTCTGCACCGTCATTATTCATGTAATTATGCAGAATTTGCACTTCGCGATCCAGCATCGGGTGACTAACATTTAAACTAGCCCGAGCGAAGTTATAAAGCCGCGGCATGATAATAAATTTTTGTATATTAGGCTGACCGGCGGCGCCTATTAACGCTTCCCATATACCGATATCCTGTTTGATTGTAGCTTGTGCACGCTTTTGACGTGCGAGTTCTTTATCTGACATTATTGGCCCCTGTAGTTAGTGTCGTCCTGTTAGTTAAGTGATGAAATGAAATCCAGCTAATATTCCTATTTAGTGTAAGGTTAAATGCTGGTTCGCGTTTAAGCTGTGACGATGGTCACGATTTCGGTTTTTGTGTCACGCAATACGTTAATAAATCCGGCTCCCTCTTGAAAATCACAAGCCGGATGCAAATATTGCTCTAATGAATGTGCTCATAAAGCCTTAATAAGCCTGCCCTAAGCGTATACATATCAATAACTGATTCGAATTCAAGGATATCCCATGCAAGACCCACAAGACGTTTTAACCAGCTATCTCATTCCAACCGTTGTTGAGCAATCCAGCCGTGGAGAACGCGCATTTGATATTTACTCTCGGCTCTTACGGGATCGCATCATCTTCCTGTCAGGTGTTGTCGAAGACGGGATGGCCGCGTCCATCACCGCGCAGCTTCTGTTTCTCGAGTCCGAGAACCCGAAAAAAGAAATTTCCATGTATATCAACTCACCGGGCGGCGTCGTCACGGCGGGCATGGCGATTTATGATACCATGCAATATATCAAGTCACCTGTGTCCACAGTCTGTATGGGCCAAGCCTGTTCTATGGGCTCGCTCCTTTTGGCCGCCGGTGAAGCCGGGCAGCGCATCGCTCTGCCAAATGCCCGCGTCATGGTTCATCAGCCCTCTGGTGGTTTCCGGGGTCAGGCCTCTGATATCCAGCGCCACGCTAATGACATCCTTGCGATGAAAAAGCGCTTAAATGAAATTTACGTCCATCACACGGGTAAAAAATACGCTGTGATTGAGAAAACGCTCGACCGTGACCATTTTATGACGGCCCAAGAAGCTAAAGACTTCGGAATTGTTGACCATGTTTATGAAAAACGTGGTGACGATAAGTAAGTTTTTCGACTAAATGCGTAAACTCTGGCAAGTGGTTTTCACTTGCCAGAGTTTAAAGAAAAGTGTTCCTTAGCGGGAAAGTGTAAGGCCTGATTAAGAAAACTGTCATATTAAGGTGCAATAATCGCCCGAAATGATGGAATCATCCTTGCAGCGATATTCCCGATAACGGGCACAAACGGAATTGACTTATGAGCAAAACAACCGGTAGCGACAGCAAAAATACGCTTTATTGCTCATTTTGTGGCAAGAGCCAGCATGAAGTGCGTAAGCTTATCGCAGGGCCAACGGTCTTTATTTGTGATGAATGTGTCGAACTTTGTATGGATATCATCAAGGAAGAGGGCAAAGGCTCTGTTTCTAAAGCTCAAGAAGGCGTGCCAACGCCGCAGGAAATTTGCGATACACTGGATGATTACGTTATCGGCCAAGCTCACGCTAAGCGCGTACTCTCCGTCGCCGTACATAATCACTATAAGCGTCTGAATCATGCGACCTCTAATCCTGATGTCGAGTTGGCAAAATCTAATATCTTGCTCGTAGGACCTACTGGTTGCGGTAAAACGCTATTGGCGCAGACATTGGCGCGCATTTTGGATGTGCCGTTCACAATGGCCGATGCGACGACTTTGACGGAAGCCGGTTATGTCGGTGAAGATGTCGAAAACATCATTTTGAAATTGTTGCAATCTGCAGAGTATAATGTTGAGCGGGCTCAACGCGGTATCGTCTATATTGACGAAGTCGATAAAATAAGCCGCAAGTCTGACAATCCATCTATCACGCGCGATGTCTCAGGCGAGGGCGTACAGCAAGCCCTGCTAAAGATTATGGAAGGCACAGTTGCTTCTGTCCCTCCGCAAGGTGGCCGTAAGCACCCTCAGCAAGAGTTTTTGCAAGTCGATACAACGAATATCCTTTTTGTCGTAGGCGGCGCCTTTGCGGGTCTTGATAAAGTGATTGCCAATCGCGGCGAAGGAGCCTCAATCGGCTTTGGCGGTAAAGTTAAAGAACTTGATGATCGCCGCGTCGGTGAAATCCTACAAGGTGTAGAGCCCGAAGATCTGACGCGTTTTGGCCTTATCCCTGAATTTGTTGGGCGCTTGCCTGTTATTGCAACATTGACCGACCTTGACGCTGATGCCCTTGTCACAATTCTGACGCAGCCGCGCAACGCGCTGGTCAAGCAGTATCAAACTTTGTTTGAAATGGAAGAAGTGCGCTTATCATTCTCTGATGACGCGCTCAAAGCCATCGCTAAGAAAGCCTTGAACCGTAAGACAGGCGCACGCGGATTACGCTCAATCATGGAAGGTATCTTGCTCGATAGTATGTATGATCTGCCGACTTATGAAGGCGTGGAAGAAGTGGTCATCAACGGCGAAGTCGTAAAAGGCGAAGCTAAACCATTGCTAATTTATTCTGATAAAAAACAAACAAAAGAAAAGGCCTCTTAAGGTCTAATTTATACAGGTAAATGGTGGTTTTATCGGGTGTCAAGACTTGAAACCACTGTGTTTGCATCCCACCTTGGACTGAACTGATACGTATATAGCGTGTCCACCAATTTGAGATGTATTATGTCTGAGACAACCTTATTCCCCGTCCTGCCGCTTCGCGATATTGTGGTCTTTCCGCATATGGTTGTGCCTTTATTTGTGGGACGTGAAAAATCCATCAAAGCGCTCGAAGATGTCATGACCAATGACAAGCGCATTCTTTTGCTGACACAAAAAGATGCCGATGCAGATGAGCCCGGTAAAGACGATATTTACCACCGCGGAAGCGTCGCGAAAATTCTGCAATTGCTAAAATTACCTGACGGAACCGTGCGTGTTCTGGTCGAAGGTGAGGACCGCGCTATTGTCGAAGCCTTTACCGACCGGACTGATTTTATAGAGGCCTATGCGGCGCTCACGCCATCCGCCTATGCTGACCAAGCGAAGGCCAAGAAGCTGGCTCAAGATGTCTCCATGCAATTTGAGACTTATGGCAAACTGAATAAGAAAATTGCCGAAGAAGTCGTCACCTCCGTTACTGAGACGAAAGATCCGTCCAAATTGACGGATATTATTGCCGTTCACCTAAGCGCCAATATTGCCGAAAAGCAGGAGCTTCTTGAAGAGGTTGAGGTTACTGCCCGCCTAAATAAAACTCTCGATCTCATTAGCGGCGAAGCAGGTGTCTTGAAAGTAGAGAAGAAAATTCGGGGCCGCGTTAAGCGCCAAATGGAAAAGACCCAGCGCGAATATTATCTGAACGAGCAAATGAAAGCCATTCAGACCGAGCTTGGCGGCGAAGACGGAACGGATGAATTTACGGAACTTCAAAGCCGCATTGAAGAGACAAAACTGACGAAAGAGGCCAAAGAGAAAGTCGATAAAGAGGTCAAGAAACTTCGCCAGATGAGCCCGATGTCAGCCGAAGCTAATGTATCGCGTAACTATCTGGACTGGATGCTCTCCGTGCCGTGGGGCAAGAAAAAGCGTGTTCAGAGAGATCTAAAAAAGGCGCAAGATATTCTAGATGCCGATCATTATGGCCTTGATAAAGTCAAAGAGCGCATCATTGAGCATTTGGCTGTGCAAACCCGTACGAAAAAAGTCAAAGGCCCTATCCTTTGTCTTGTCGGCCCTCCGGGCGTGGGCAAAACCTCCCTTGGTAAATCTGTTGCCCGCGCGACAGGGCGTGAATTTGTGCGTGTCTCATTGGGCGGCGTGCGAGATGAGTCTGAAATTCGTGGTCACCGCCGCACCTATATCGGCTCTATGCCAGGGCGCATCATCCAATCGATGAAAAAAGCCAAATATAACAACCCGCTCTTCCTCTTTGACGAGATTGATAAGATGGGATCCGATCACCGCGGCGATCCGTCCTCTGCGCTGTTAGAGGTTTTGGACCCAGAGCAAAACGATACGTTTAATGATCATTATCTTGATGTTGATTATGATCTCTCAGATGTCATGTTTATCACAACGGCGAACTCGCTAAACATGCAGCAAGCCTTGCTTGACCGTATGGAAATCATTCGCATCCCCGGTTACACGGAAGATGAAAAGGTTGAGATTGCGAAACGCCACCTTGTGCCTGACCAAGTCAAAGAACATGGCCTGAGCAAAGATGAGTTTACTGTCAAAGACGAAGCGCTACGCGACATTATTCGTTACTATACCCGCGAAGCCGGCGTGCGAAGCCTTAAGCGCGAAATCGCCTCCATGGCCCGTAAAGCTTTGACCAAGATTGTCTCTAAAGAGAAGAAATCTGTCACGGTCACGTCTAAGAATATCGAAGACTTCCTAGGCGTAAAGAAATTCCGTTTCGGGATGATTGATACAGAAGATCAAATCGGCGTTGTCACAGGTCTGGCTTGGACATCGGTTGGCGGTGATACGCTCACCATCGAAGCGGCGTCTATGTCTGGTAAAGGCAAAATGACCGTCACAGGTAACCTTAAAGACGTCATGAAAGAGTCGATTTCTGCGGCCAATAGCTATGTTCAAGCCAAAGCGCCTGAGCTTGGCATTAGCCCACGCCAATTCCGCAGCACGGATATTCATATCCACGTCCCTGAAGGCGCAACACCTAAAGATGGCCCCAGTGCTGGCGTGGCAATGATAACGGCCATGGTGTCTGTCTTAACGGGCATTCCCGTGAGCAAAGACGTTGCTATGACAGGCGAGATTACATTGCGCGGCCGCGTGCTCCCCATTGGCGGTTTGAAAGAGAAGCTCTTGGCGGCTCTGCGGGCGGGCGTGACAACTGTGCTTATTCCGCAGGACAATGAAAAAGACCTCGCAGATATCCCGGATAACGTCAAAAGCGCGCTGAAAATCATCCCCGTCGGCACAGTTGATGAGGTTTTGAAACATGCTCTGACGCGTAAGCCTAAGAAGGTTAAATGGACCTCCAGTGATGAGGCCGCTTTGGCGGGTATCATCGCGGCGCAAGATACGCCTTTGGGCGGCGGCGCTGCAGCGCATTAATAGCTCTGGCTTAAATCAAAATAATTCTGCGCCAAGGTGTTGACCTTGGCGCTTTTTCTGCGCATTAAGCGCGCTCCCAATGGGGGCGGTTAGCTCAGCTGGTAGAGCATCTCGTTTACACCGAGAGGGTCAGCGGTTCGAACCCGTTACCGCCCACCAT